>Ga0116188_1000621_pt1 | contig 34563 bp, 20 predicted proteins | sample AD_JPNTR2_MetaG_FD_89807 | JGI IMG/M metagenome (GOLD analysis project Ga0116188, IMG submission 89807) | Active sludge microbial communities of municipal wastewater-treating anaerobic digesters from Japan - AD_JPNTR2_MetaG | ecosystem: Engineered > Bioreactor > Anaerobic > Digestate | place...
AGTTGGACAGACCGACGCAACATGCACCAAGTGACATACATTGCCATTTGACATGGCACAGAACGTGAGTTACATTCTGATCATGGCAAAGAAAAGCACAAAGGCGAATGCAGTGGAACAACTACGCGAAGCAGTCCGCCAGAGCGGGCAGACGATGTATGCCGTTGCCAAGGGCAGCGGTGTTGATTACGCGGTACTGTCCCGGTTCATGGCCGACCAGCGGGGGCTGAACCTGGACACGGCGGCGCGGCTGATGGATTACCTCGGGCTGGAACTGCGGCCCGTGAAGAAAGGCGGTAAGTGAAGTGGCCAACATCTACAAGCAGGCGAACGGGCGTTATGTGGTCCAGTTCACCGCGCCCAACGACAAGCGGTACACCATCCGACTCGGGACGGAATCGGCCAACGTGGCCACGACCGCTAAGACCCGGATTGAGCAACTGATCGTCTGCGCCAAGTACACGATGCCGCTCGACGGCGATACCGCACGGTGGCTCGTGAACCTGCCCGACAAGACGCACAAGCGGTTGTCCGACGCCGGGCTCGTGGCCCCGAGGGTTCGCACGGAAACGGCGCTGGGGCCGTTCATCGACCAGTACATCAAGGTGATGGGCTACGCCAAGCCGAACACGCTGCACAATCTGCGGCAGGTGCGCCGGGTGCTCGTGACGTTCTTCGGGGAAAGCCGGCCGATTCAGACGATCACGCCGGGCGATGCCGACGACTGGCGTAAGCGGCTCATGGCGGACGGATCGGCCGAGAACACCATCAGGCGCCGGACCGGGATTGCCCGGCAGTTCTTCAAGTCGGCGGTCCGCAAGGGGCTCATCGAGCGGAACCCGTTCGCGGACCTGCCGGCCACAGTTCAGGCGAACACGAAGCGGTTCTACTTCATCACGCGGGCCGAAGCCGACAAGGTGCTCGCACACTGCCCCGATGCCGAGTGGAAGGTGATTTTCTCGCTCAGCCGGTACGGCGGGCTGCGCTGCCCATCAGAGCACCTGGCGTTGAAGTGGGCGGACGTGGATTGGGAACATAACCGGATTCTCGTTCGCTCGCCCAAGACGGAGCATCACCCTGGCGGCGAGTCGCGGCTGATCCCGCTGTTCCCGGAGCTTCGCGAACAGCTTGAAGCCTTGCTCCTGGACGAGAACACGCCCGAGGGTTCCGAATACGTCATCACCCGCTACCGGCGGAAGAACAGCAACCTGCGAACGCGGCTCGAGAAGATCATCAAGCGGGCCGGCCTGAAGCCCTGGCCGAAGCCGTTCCAGAATCTTCGCAGCACTCGTGAGACGGAACTTGCGGAAGAGTATCCGCTGCACGTCGTGACCGCTTGGCTGGGCAACTCCGAGCCGGTCGCGGCCAAGCACTACCTGCAGATCACCGATGAGCACTTCCAGCGCGCTGCAAATGCGCTGCAGAAGGGTGATGAAAAGCCGCGCACGGCTTCCAAAGATGCCCCGGTCGATGAGAACGCCGATACGGTTTGCGCCAGCAAGAATGATGATTCACAACAGTTCAGCATGGCCGGTAGTGAAGTCGATGCGCGAGGGGGGAATCGAACCCCCACACCTTGCGGTACAGGAACCTAAATCCTGCGCGTCTGCCAATTCCGCCACTCGCGCGCGATTCAAGTTTTCGGGCGACACTCCTCCGCGGGCGGAGGACACCCTACATGCTGAGGCCGTCCGCGCCGAGCCTGTGGACTCAGGACTCAAGCCTCAGGACTCAAGTCTCAGGCTTCAGGCCTGAACACGCCGGCCGCAGCTGCCCGGACTGTCATTGTACCCGGCGGGCGGGACGCCACCAAGCGGCCGGCCAAGCCGTCCCCGCTTGTGTCGGGGACGGAAAACCGCTAGAACTTCCGCATGTTTCAGCACTTGGGGCAATGGATTGCTCGCCGGCCGGTCGAAATCGTCCTGGTCTGGGCCGCGCTCGTGGTGGCAGGCGCCATTTGGGCGAGCCATGAGCGCGAGCGTCCGCCGGCCGACGTGGGCTCGTTCCTGCCGCCCGGACATCCCGTGAACCGCACCAACGAACTGGTCCGCGCGGCCTTCCCCAAGCTGGACAGCCGCAGCCAGATCGTGGCCATCGCCTATCGTCCGGAAGGCCTGACGCCGGCCGACTTCGCCTGGCTGGGCCAGCTGGGCGAAGCGACCGAAGCACGGATGCACCGCGAGGTGCTCTCGCCGGCGGTCCCGTTCCTTCGCCACCGGCTGGTCTCGCACGACCAGCAGGCGGCCATGCTAGTCATCGGCCTGCCCAACAACTTCATCAGTGCCGCCGCCGCCGCGTCCGTCAAGCAGTTCGAGGCCATTCTGGCCGACATGCCGCCGCCGGACGGCCTCACCGTCGAGATCACCGGAACCGCCGGCATCGGACGGGACTACGGCCTCGCCACGGAGCGAGCGTTGCACCGCACGACCTGGGTGACCATCGTGGCCGTGCTGCTCATCCTCGTCCTGGTTTACCGCTCGCCCGCCGGCGCCCTCGTGCCGCTTGTGGCAATCGGTGCCAGCGTTTACCTGGCCATGGTCCTGTTGGCCGTGCTGACCCACTTTGGGTGGGAAATCTCGACCATGGAGCACATTTTCGCCGTGGTGCTGATCTTCGGCATGGGCGTGGACTTCGCCCTGTTCTGGATCGCCCGCTATCGCGAAGAACTGCAGCAGCACGGCGATTTTGACGCCTCGGCGCAGGCGGCCACGCGTTTCTCCGGCCCAGCCATCCTCGTGAGCGCGGCCACCACGATCTGCGGTCTCTCCACGCTCATCGCGACGGATCTCACGCCGACTCGCAGCGCGGGCAAGATCCTGCCTATCGTGCTCATCGTCGCGTTGCTGGCCGCCCTGACGCTCACGCCGGCGCTGGCTCGGCGTCTGGGCAGCGTGCTGTTCTGGCCGATTGGCTTCGCCGGCAAGGCCACGCTCGGCGAGCAGCGGATTTGGCCCGTCGTGGCCGACTTCGTCACGCGAAAACCCAAGGCCATTCTTGCCGTAGGTCTGGTTGCTCTCGGCGTTCCCGCGTTGATCGCGGTGCAACTCGAACCGCGGTTCGATTCCCTCTCGGAGCTGCCGCCGGGCTCATCGTCGCGTCGGGGCTCCGAGATCGCCAACGCGCATTTTGCCAAGGGGTTGTTGTACTCAAACCAGGTTCTTCTGCGGTTCGGCCAGCCGCTGCCTATCGGGCAACTGCACGGCATCAGCAGCCAGATTGCCGCCCGGATCGCCGCCGTTCCCGGCGTGCACGACGTGTATTCGCTGGACGCGCCGCTGGGTCGCAGGGGAGCCGGAGCGTCGGCTCATGTCGGGGCGGCTATGGCGTGGTTGGGGCAGAGCCTCGCCGACGAATCGGCCGATCGTTCGCCGGGCCGACAGTGGCTCGGGCGACTGCCGTTGACCGGCAAGATCGCCGAGACCGGCCGGTTCATCAGGACCTATTACCTCTCGCAAGAACCTCAGATGCTGCGGTTCGAGGTGCTGATCGACGCGTTGCCGTTCTCGCCCGAGGCCATGCGGATCATGCAGGAAGTCGTCGCGGCGACCGAGGAAATGGCGGTGCCGCTTGTTGCGGGGGTATCTACCCGTCCCGCCGGTGGCGCGGCCGGATTGACAACCCGACCGTCCCAGTTCGGCGAGGCCCGCCCACTCGCGGAAGCGGAATCCGCGCCCGAGGTGCTCGCCACCGGCCTCACGCCGTACATTCTCGGCGTTCGCGAAGTCACCAGCCGTGATCAGATCCGCATCAAGATCCTCGCTTCGTTGGTGATCGCCGCCATCGTCTTCTCGCTCATCCGCGACCTGGCGCTCACGTTGTTCATGATGGTGGCCACCTGGCTCACGTACGGCGCTGCCATCGCCGCTAGCGAGGGCTTCTTCGTGTGGGTCATGGGCGAACACGGGCTCGACTGGAAGGTGCGCCTGATCGTCTTCGTCATCATCGTGGCGGTGGGGCAGGACTACAACATCTTTCTCGTCAGTCGACTGTTCCAGGAGCCCTCGGACCTGTCCGAAGCCGAAGCGGCCCGCCGGGCCATCATCCGCACCGGTTCGGTCATCAGCAACTGTGGGCTCATCATGGCTGCCACGCTCGGCTCGCTCTGGGCCGGTGGACTGGGGCTGCTTCGCCAGGTGGGCTTCGCGCTGGCGCTCGGTATTCTCCTCGACACCTTCTTCGTCCGCCCGCTCCTGTTGCCGAGCTTTTTCCTCGCGACGCAACGTCGCCGTCGTACCTCACTGGCCGGCGAGAACGCGACATCGTGCGATGGGATGAAAGATTCAGGATCTTCCTGACATAGGTAATCGCTTTTGGAATTCTCCAAGCCGACGCGACCTGCCTACGATTCTTCGCGGAGCATCGGGTAGGGACCCCGACGTTCCGCATAAATCGTCGTACATGTATTTTCGGACGAGCATCGTAACGCACGATTATGGTGCACGCTTCCGGCGTGCAGTTGCCACGCAAGATGCCGTGCGCCGCGATCGAAGTGCAACCATGCTTGAGGGCTCGAGTGCAGTACCGCGCCGGCGTGAAACACGTCGGAGCCGCGAGAAAGGGAAGGGCTGCATGGCAATGCAACGACAAGAGAGGCCGTGCCTCGATCATCCACAGCAGCGTATCCGCGGTTCATCCCGACGCCATTTGAGGTCCATCGTCGCCCTGTGCACTGTGATCTTGCTGCGCGCGGGAGCAGATGCTCGTGCTGATTCCGGTACGCGTGCCCCGTTGTTGATGCAGGCTCTGCCGCTTCCGGCGGGAGGGCATGCCGAGCCCATCTTCGCCGGGCACGTTCCGACCAAGGGGGGCGGTCAGATCACAACGGCTGTCTGCGAGACGGTTCTTTACGAAAACATCTCCGTTCAGCCCAGTTGGTACGCCCCGGGGGCCGGCTCGGAACTGATCGACTTCGGCACGACCGCGGGCGGACGGGTGTGCCGGATTACGTTCACATACGTCACGACCGCACCTACGCCGGGCGTTGTTACCATCAGGCTCTACCAGGGCACGTCGGCGTTCATCTGCCCGGGCACGCAGTTGGCCAGCTTCGCGTTCAGCGGCTTGGGTGGATCGACGGACGGCGAGGCCATCGCCTACACTTATACGTACGATTTGCTCGAGTCCGAGAAGTTCGACCTTTCGCCGGGCAATTTCGGCTACGGCTATGAGTTCGATAACAGCAACACCGGCGTCTATCTCGCCGCCGGCGGGGCGGGACAGGACAACGCCTTTTGGGACGATTGCAGCCTCATCTGGTTCGGCGGCTCACCCTGGGCCGGGGCACGCTTTCGGCTTCACGCCGAAGGCGCCAGCGGCGAGCATTGTCACAACCCGCCGAATTACGACCTGGAGCTCACGCCCACGCTGGCCTGGCAGACCACCGGCGCGACCTCGTTCCAGAGCGGAGGCTGCCGGATCTACCGCCTGTACATGGATACGGTGCACGGCTACGACTTCAGCCTGTGCAGCAACGACGCGGTGGGGGGGCAGTGGACCGGCCCCGGCGACGGCGATTTGGCGCTATTCAATGCAGCCGGCGTGCAACTGTGGAGCATCGATGGCCGTTCGACCTGCGACTATGACGCCTCCACGCTGGCCACTGATTATGAGCGATATGTGCCGCCGGTCAGCGGGTACTACTACCTGAAAGTCAAGGAGTTTCTCCAAGGTTCCGGCTCGTACATACTGGCCTATCGCGCGAGCCGTGTGCCGCCCCAGATTCGAATTGAGCCGGACACGCTCAACTTCGATTGCATGTCGCCGCCTGCTGCTCCAGCCGCGGGCGCGGCCGCGACTGCGACCGCACCCGTCGTTTCGCCGAGTCATCCGGAACTGCTGAACGATGGCGGTGGCTCCACTCCGGCCACAAGAACCGCCCGGCTCATCGACGAGCCCACCGTCCGCCAGGCCTTCGTCAACGGGCAAGCCCGCACCGATGTCATCGTCATGTTCAAAGCGCCTCCCCGAATCGTTACCACTGACTTTGATGACGCTCGATCTCTTGCGGATCTGCAGGTGGCTATCACCGAGCGAGCCAAAGCCATCAAGGCTCGCCTTGCTCCCGGCGATTTGGAGGAACGCCGCACGTTCAGGAACATTCCCGGCTTCTCGGCATCCGTGACCGCCGCCGGCCTCGAAAAGTTGCTCGCGGACCCCGACGTCCTCAGCGTCGAGCCCGTCCGCATCCTGCGGGCCCATCTCCAGCAGGGCCTGTCGCTCATGAACGCGACGGTTTACCGCTCGACGTACAATGGCGCCGGCATCGCCATTGCCATCTGCGACACCGGCATCGACTACAACCATCCCATGCTCGGCAACGGCGGCTTCCCCAACGCCAAGGTCATCGGCGGCACGGACGTGGGCGACCATGATCCCAATCCGCTGGACTGCCAGGGTCACGGCACGAGCTGTGCGGGCATCGCCGCGGGCGACGTCGGTATCAGCGGCGATTATATCGGCGGCGTCGCCCCGGCCGCCCGGCTGTATGCCGTCAAGATCGTCACCGGTTGCACGGGATCGGCGACCAATGACGCCATGATCGCCGGGTGGGACTGGTGCATCACGCACAAGAACGCCAATCCGGCCTACCCCATCATGGTTATCAGCACGAGCTTCGGCGGCGACCGCTATTTCGCGTACTGCGACGGCGATACCGCTGCCATGACGATCGCCGCCCGCACCGCCGTCGCCGCGGGCATAACGCTCGTCGTCTCCAGCGGCAACGACGGCTATTGCGATTCCATGGCCTGGCCGGCTTGCATCAGCAGCGTCATCTCCGTCGGGGCCGTTTATGATGCCGCTTTCGGTTCCGCGGCGTTCTGCGTCCACGCCGCATCGTGTGGGCCCAAGGCTTCGTATCCCGGCTGTCCTACCGGATACCGCGCCGACGAGATCACCGCCCCCGATCGCGTCACCGCCTATTCCAACAGTGCCGCGTTCCTCGATCTGTTCGCCCCCAGCCACAACGCTTCCACCACCGACATCGTGGGCTCGGGCGGGTATTCGAGCGGTGCCTACACGTCCAACTTCGGCGGCACGTCGGCCGCGTGCCCCTATGTGGCCGGGGCGGTCGCCGCGCTGCAGCACGCGGCTCGCTCGATCCGCGGCACTTACCTGACTCCCGACGAAGTTCGCACGCTGCTCGCGTCGACGGGGGATGAACTTACCGACTCCAAGGCTGGCATCACCAAGCCGCGGGTGAATCTCGGCCGGGCGATCGAAGCTTTGGCTGACTGCTCTCAGCAGAGCCTGACCATCTATAATGACGGCACGGAACCGCTGCATGTGACTGCCGTCGACAAACCCGCTTGGCTGACGCTTGTCACGCCGCCTCCTTACGTCGTCTATGGCGGCAGCAGCTTGCGTGTCTGCGTCACCGCCGACTGCAATTCGTGCGCTGGCACGCCGCTGGCCGCCAACGTGGTCGTGCATTCGAACGATCCCGACACGCCGAGCGCCTCGGTGCCTGCGCAGCTGCAATGCCCCTGCGATCACCCGGCCGACATGGATAATGACTGCGACGTGGACGCCGATGATCTGGCGATCTTCATCGATTGTGCTGCCGGGCCGGCCGTGCCCTATACGCCGGTGCTCCCAGCCGGCTGCACGCTCTCGCCGAACGGGCTCGGTCGTATCCGGGCCGACATCGACGCCGATGATGACGTGGACGTGGACGACTTCGCCATCCTTCAGCGCTGCTGGAGCGGTGCCGGCACGACGGCCACGCTCGATTGCCTTAACTGACGCGTCGGGGGGCGGGCGTCTGGCCCGCCTGGACCCTGCTTGAAGTACTTGCCACTGAGAAGGGCGTCTCGCTCGCCAAGAACGGCGCGAATCCTCGTCCCCAAACGCGTGGCCGTTGTCTTGCCCGGCCCAGCTGTCCAGGTACTGCGCCTCCAATTCACAAATCTCCTCGTATCGCGTAACCTGATCGTGGAACGGATATGCGCTTACAGGAGAAACGATCATGACAGGCCGATTCACCAGGCGCGGGCTTCTCAAGGGTGGTTTGGCGGCCGCATCGGCCCCGTACTTCGTCCCCGCCCGTCTGCTCGGCGCCGATGCTCCCAGCAACAAGATCACCGTCGGCTTCATCGGCACCGGCTCGCACGGCATCGGCCACAACCTCAAGCGCTACCTCGAGCAGGCCGACGCTCGCGTCCTGGTCGTGTGCGATGTGGACAGCCTTCGCATGCAGCAGGCCAAGCAGATCGTTGATGCCAAGTACGGCAACTCCGACTGCGCCATGACCAAGGATTTCCGCGAGGTCCTGGCCCGCAAGGACATCGACGCAGTCATGATCTCCACGCCCGACCACTGGCACACGCTCATCAGCGTGCTCGCCGTCCGTGCCGGCAAGGACGTCCAGTGCGAGAAGCCCACGTACACCATCGACGAAGGCAAGATCCTCATTCGCGAAGTCCGCAAGCACCAGCGGGTCTTCCAGACCAGTACGGAAGACCGCTCGTTGGGGCATTACCGCCGCATGATCGAGCTGGTGCGCAATGGCCGTATCGGCAAGCTTCAGAAGATCGAGGTCGTTCTGCCCAAGCATCCCGACAAGCCGGGGGATCCTACGCCGCAGCCCGTGCCGCCCGAGCTGGATTACGACATGTGGTTGGGGCCGGCACTCGAGGCGTCCTACACCAAGGACCGAGTGCATTACACCTTCCGTTGGATCGAGGATTACTCCGGCGGTGTGATCTGCGACTGGGGCACGCATCTGTTCGACACCGCCCAGTACGCCATGGATTTGGAACGCAGCGGCCCCGTCGAGATCGAGGGTACCGGCACGTACTGGAACGAAGGCCTGTTCAACACTGTCAAGGATTACGACGTCACGTATCGCTACGCCAACGGCGTGGTCATGACCTGCCGGCCCGGGAATCCCAGCATCAAGTTCATCGGCACCGACGGTTGGGTGGGCAACGTCGGTTGGGACCAACCCGTCCAGGCCAGCTCGCCCGAAATCCTCAACGCCAGGATCGGCCCCGAAGAGTTCCACGTCACCGCCAATCCCGCCGGTGAGCACCGCGATTTCCTCGATTGCGTCAAGAGCCGCAAGGATCCGTACTTCCCTGTGGACATCGGCCACCGCGTCAGCACCACCTGTCACCTGGCCAACATCGCCATCAAGCTGGGCCGCAAGCTCCGCTGGGATCCCGAAGCCGAGGCCTTCGTGAACGACGAGGAGGCCAACGCGATGTGCCGCGTCCGCGAGATGCGCAAGCCCTGGTCGCTGGCATAGCTCATAAGCTGTGAGCCGTGGGCTATGAGCCAGACGGCCAACTGAGAGCTGACAGCTCAGAGCCCCCCGAAGGCATCAGTCGGCCGGTGGCTTGCTCGCCACGAGTTTGACGTTCTTCCAGATACCGCCACACCAGCCCGTGTTCCAGACCCGCACGGCCAATGGACACGGCTGGCCCGGCTTCAACTCATCGGTCACGTCCACGCAGAAGCGTTTGTGGCGGATGTTCTCGCCGTAGGGCGAGGCATACAGCTCGCGGCCGTTGACAAACACCGTCGCCTCTTCGGCCACGCCGCCGAACGCCAAATATACGCGCCGGCCCTTCGGCAGTTCGGGTGGCGTGTACGAGAGCCGATACCACGCGGCGCCGTCGTACGGCGAGTAGCCCTGCGGCTCCCAGAACTCGCGAATCCGTATTGTCGGCCAGGCGCTGTCGTCGAACTGCGGCCTGTGCCAGCCCTGCTCGAGACCCTTCTCGTCGGGATCGATCTGAAATCGCCATTCCAGCGGCAGATCCGCGATGAACTCGTGTGTCTGCCACAGATCGCCGAACGTCGCCTCGTCGGAGTAGCCCTCCTGTGTATTGGCGGGCAGCACGCGATAGGTGTTGGGCTTGCGATCGCGCGGCGGCTCGGGCAGGCTGGGAGCATGGGCTTGCTTCAGGGCGTCGATGTACGCCTGCGGCAGGGGCCGTACGACCTCTTTGCCGTTCTCGTCCACCGTGCGGGCGGTCCGATCCCACCAACGGATGACGCCCGGCCACATCCAGACATAGCCGTCGCTGTAGGCCAGCGCCTGATGCAGGCTGTATGCGAACTCCTCCGGCGTGTAGTAGTTGTTGTCGAGCACGTCCACGTCGAACGGCCGGCCTTCGCTGGCATTCTCCCAGCAGTCGGCCCAGAACGAGAATCCCACGCGATGATGGCGGCGATATCGCTCCGGATCGTAGCTCGTCTCGGCGAGCAAGTCGGTCATCATGGCCCGGGCCCGGGCGTATGAGCCCGGCACGCGGAAGCTGAAGCACTGCTCGTGCATGTCGAACACGCGGGCTTGCGGGCCGCACTCCGAGAGCAGGCCGTCGACGAATGCAGCGACGAGTGTGTAATGTTCCGCCCGCGATGCCGCGTGTTGCGGCACGCCATGAAAGCTGCCCGAGTACCCGAACAGAATGAGGATGGTGATATCGGGGAACTCTTGGTTCACCGCCCGCATGATTTCGGCCGCTCGCGTGTACACCTGCCGGCGATACTCCTCGAACGTGCGCGTCTTGCTGTGACGGGCGCTGGAGTAGCCGAACAGCGGCAGCCCCTCGTAATACTCCGTGTCGAAGCAGATGCCCTTGAAGCCGGCCTTCTTTGCCGCCGCCGCCATCAGCCGCCAGTTTTCGACGATCCACGGATGCTCGTCGAACCAGTCGAACGCACTCGCATCCTTGCCGGGCACGGAATAGCACAGGAAGAAGTTGTCGGTGTGCCGGCCAAGGTTCTTGGCCGCGGTCTCCGTGGCCCAGGCATCCAGCTTCGCCGCGTCGATCTTGTCGCGGAAGCACAACGGTCCGCCGGTGATCACGCCGTCGAAGGCGATCTCGTCGTCGCCCTCGAGCCGGCCGTTGAAGCATAGCAGCTTCTTGCCCTCGGTGGACGGCACGAACTTCGCCTTCGCCGCCACGTCGCGGGGCGTGGCCTTCAACTCGATGCCGATCGGCCCGTCGTGCAATGCGGGCAGATGCACTCGCAGGTTCCCGTCGCCCAACTCGCCGAGCTGGCCCTTGCGGCCCAGGCAATAGCGCATCGTCCACACGCCGTCGATCTTCGGCAGCTTGGCCGGATCGATTCGCACGTCGAACGTGGCGGGCTGTTCCGAGCGGTTGGCCAGGAACACGATGGCTCGCTCGGGTTCCGTGTAGTTGCCCGCGTAGAAGCCCTCGCCGCTGACCAGTTCCTGGGCGTACCAGGGACGGGCATCGACCAGGCGATCCCAGTCGATGGAATCGAGCAGATCCCAAAGCGGACGAACGCGTTTCCACGTCTCCGCGTCATCGGGATCGTCGCCCCAGGCCCCATTGCCGCTGCAGACCTGGATGTCGCTCAGATTGATCGCGGCCATGGCGATGTTGTACGGGTTCTGCGATGAGGCCCGCATGCCGTACATCTTGATCATGCAACCCGTGAGCAGCGCGTTATGGCCGTCGCGGTAGAACTCGGGCGGGGCTTCCTGGAACGACTCGCCGATCATCATGCAGTCGTAAAAGCCGTTGATCAGCCAGTTGAGTCCGCTCCACGGCTCCAGGCCATAACCGGCCCCGTTCATGGCCAGCACTTTCTTCACACGCCAGTATGTGCGATGCTGCAACTCGTCGATCGAAAGACCGGCATCCTCCGGGTGCATGGGCTTGCCCGACGGCCCGAACGCCGGCTGCCCGAACGCGCCGCCGTCGAGGTAGAAGCCGTCCAGCCCGTACTCCTTGCACCAGTAATCTGCCATCCAGGTGATGAAGTCGGGGTAGCGCCCGCCCACGTGATAGAACGTGTGATCCTGCAGGTCCCAGTTCTTGGTGTACCCGCCGTAGCTGGAACGGTCGTTGAACGCGATGGTGTCCTCGAATCCCAGCAGACTGCTGCGTCCGGGAACGATGCCCAGGTAGCCGATGGCGGTCATCCCCAGCCGATGCGTCTCATCCATGGCCCGCTTCATCTCGGCGTGATTGACGAAGAAGCCCTCGCGGTCGCGATAGTCGTTACTCAGCCACGTGTGGTGCCAGACCATGGCATCGGTGCCGTGGCCGGCAAAGCGGGCGAGGTCCGCGTTGGTCGGATACTCCTGGTAACTGGGGGCCCGCCGCCAGTGCTGGATCGGCCCTTCGGGGTAGCGGATGTAATGCACCATTCGGTTCTTGAAACCTATCAGGTTCAGCGGCTGAGCGGGCAGGATGCTCGTCGCGAAACGCAGCTTCGGATCGGAGGTGGTGATATCAAGCTGTCCGTCGCTATTGGGCCGCACGCCCAGATGCGTGTTCGCCGGCTCGATCAGTTTGACGTAGATTCCCGCCTTGCCGTTTTGCCGCATGATCGCTTTTCCGATCCGCGGCTTGTCGCCGAACATGGCGTCGGGCGTGCGCTTCAGGTCGGTCTCGCGCAGGCGGAAGCCGTCGGCCAATCCCACGTACGCCTGGATGCTCTTGGGTTGAACACCGTCGACTTCGATCGTCCAGAACCAGACGGTCTGCACGGTCAGCTTGGCCAGCACGCGGGCGATGGCGGTCTTGCCCGACGGGCTACGCAGCGGAAGGGTGAAGCGCAGCGCCAGTGCGTCGCCCTCGATGAGGGCTTGGCGGCCGGGATCGGCCGTGAACTCCTCGCCGTCCGCTGCGACAACGGTTACCTCAGGAAAGACACCGTCGATCAGCGTGTCGTTGCCGTACAGACCGGCGCCCACCTTGGCCCTCACGCGCGGCCCGTCCACCTGGAAGCGAGCCGTCGCGCCGGTGGCCGGCCAGGTCCAGAGCAGCGTCTCCCCGGATCGCTCGACCCGATTGCGGGCTCGCACGTCATCGTCGTAGCCGGAGTCGATTTGCTTGCAGAACGCACGCATCTCTTTCCAACAAGCTTCACGACGTTGCTTCTCGTACGGACTGATCAACTCCCACTGATTCAGGTTGCGAGCGCGCAGCGTGCCCACCGAGCCCAGCCCCAATTTGCCCGCCGCCGGGTCGGGATCGACGAAGGACACCACTTCGCGATCGTTGGCCCACAGCGTGATGTGCTCGCCTTGCGTGCGGATCTTCAGTTTGGCTTCGCCCGATGGGATGGCCTCGAAGCTTCGCTCCGTGATGATCCGGTTGGACGACTGCTCTGGCATGGGCGACGAGTGTGACTGACCGCCGATCATGGAACGGCTCACCTCGACCGAACGGGCCCGGACGTGGCCTCGTTTCAGATCGAGCTCGACCAGTACTTCGCCGAACGCGTCCGTGCCGCGCAGCGTGATCAGGACCGGCTGGTCCACCTGCCGGATCTCGGCCGTAATCACTTGATTCCGCAGCGGCACGCCGGCGTCGGCCACCGTGCCTCGGATCACCGCCCAGCCGTCGGCGTAGTCCACCGTCATGGCCGGCGGCCCGGTGAAATCTTTCCGCTCGTAGGGCAGGCCGAGTATGTGCCACGTTCGCTTGGCCACCCATTCGAACACCTGTAGCGTCTGGTCCGTGCCGTCGTGACCGGCGCAGGGCCCGAACACGGGCTCCTCAATCAACTCGCCATGGTCTTCGGCCGGTGCCGGCTTGCGATATCTTTCCGGGCCCGCGAACGCGGTGCAGGCGCAAACACAAGTGAACAGCAACACCCGGCGGATGGACAGACGTGTCATGCACATCATGTGAGGCCCTCGAATTGTGGTGCCGTTTCCGGCTGCCGACTTTCACGCAATTCGGACGACGGGCATCCTGTCCCGCCGTACCCGCGGATGGAGAATAATCTCCCTCATGAGGCGGGCAAGATGCCCGTCATCGGGGAGACCGAGATCGAGCAGGCTGAACGTGTTCCCCAGCCCCTAGCCACCAGCCCCCAGTCCCTCAAATATTCTGCCCTTCCCAGAACGCTGCCGCCATGCGGTCGGCCATCTGGCGGTTGCTGAAGATCAGCGGCAGGAGAAAGTGCATGTCCGTGTTGGGCGGACGCAGGTAATCGGCCATGTCGGAACGCCACGTCGTGCTGAAATCCCGCAGTTGATCCTGCGGGTGGACGCTGCTCGCGGCGGCGATGACGGCATCGACGGCGATTCGAGCCGACCAGACGCCGGCGAAGATGCCCTGGCCGCTGATCTCGCCGATGAATCCGCCGGCATCGCCGATCACCAGGCAGCGTTTGTTCACGTGCGAGTCGATTTCCAGCGCCGAGCGAGCAGGGGCGGGCCGCAGCATGACGGCTGCCGGATCGATGGCGTCCTTGCTTGCGATCAAGCCCGCGCCCACCAGCTTGTTCGCCGTCGCGCACAACAGTTTGTTCACGCTGTCGCCCGTGCCGGCGGCGAACAGCGACACGATCACCGTGGATCCTTCCCACCACCACAGGCAGCAGGCCTGCTGGCGGTCGAGTCCGAGCAGCCAGTGCAGGTGGCCGTCGCGCGGGTCGCGGCCTCGCGAGGGGGCGGGCAGTTCGAGCGTCGCGAACCAGCGACCGGGAGTCTTGGGCGAAACGGACGAAAGCACGGCCGGGTGGCCGCCCGGACTGCACAGCGTGCGCCCGGCTCCGTCGGCCAGGAGCAGAAAGCTGCCTTCCAGCGGATCACCCTCTTCCAGCTCGACGCATACCTGCTCTTCCCGCAGTTCGATCCGTCGCGCGGGTGAAGAATGCACGACCTCGATGCCGGCCTCGCGGGCGAGCTGGTGCAGGTGAGCAGTGAACTGCGGATAGTCGATGCGCCAGGCGGGGGGCGTGGTCGCCGCTGACTGCGCCGTCTTGGTCAGGTCGGACGAATGGAACGTCAACCCGTCGTAGGCGTCGCCCAGCTTGGCCGCGCAGTCGATGCCCAGTTCCCCCAGCAGTTCCACGCCGCGACGACAAATCCAATCCGGCGCGTGCTGCTTGCGGTTCGTCTTGGCCGATCGCTCGATCAGCACCGGCTTGTATCCGCGACGAGCCAGGAGGATGGCCGCCGTCGTTCCCGTAGTCCCCGCACCGACGATAAGTATGGTCTGAGTCATTTGATGTTCAGTTGTTCCCAGAGTTTCTGCTCGATCTCGATAAAACGTTGGAAGCTCTCGTTCAACTGCAGATGAGCATGCCGAACACTCCCGCCTTCATAATCACGCCTCAGGTCGATCCGTCGCCAGTGCCTTGACCATGCGCAGACTCATCCCGCGGGGCTGGCGGATCGAGTATTCCACTTCGTCCATGACGTTGCGAATGATGTGCGTGCCCAGACCGCCCGGTCGCACGTCGTTCAGGTCGCGTCCCACGATACTCTCGGGATCCACCTGCCGGCCACAGTCGCGGATGGTTATCTGCAACGCTCGCCGAGCCTTGTGTCGCACCGGTTCGATCACCACCTCGATGGGCTGGCCCGGGCGGCCGTCGTAGCCGTGCCGAATAACATTCATGATCGCCTCGTGGATGGCCAGCACGATCTGGGCGACCGCCGTCTCGTTAAAGCCCATGAGGCGAGCTGCCTCGGCCACGGTGTCGCGCAGGCCGGCGAGTTGGTCTGTGTCGCTGGTCAGATTGACCTGCCAGGGCCGCTCAAAGCGAGGACTGTCGGAGGTGGTCATGGCGTTCCTCTCGCCTGGCCGGGCGGTACCGCGGCCGAATCCACCCGGCCGGCAACCTCGCTTGCAGGAACGCCGGACTCGTCGGCCGCCGCCTCGGCCTCTGCTTGCTGCTGGAGGTATCGTCGCCAAGCGTGCACGGCCCGCAGCCGTTGGTCGGCACGAGCGTGATAGTGATATCCCAGGCGGGTGCCCGTCACGCGATCGAACGCCTCCGGTTGCGGCAAGTTGAACGATGAGGGAAAGCTCAGTGGGGCAGGACGGCAGCCGGCAACGACAGCCAGGAGGACGGTGGCGACCCGCGCGCACCGGCAAGCCTCACGCGCGGCCCTCGACCCTGCCTGCTCGCGCATAAACTCGAGTGCTGCCAAGGCTTGTCCTCGGGAGAACAGCGTATCAGATCCATCCGGACTTGCCGCATGCGCCGCCTAGGGATTATACGGAAACGGGTTCGCGCGTCCAAATAGCCGCCCTTGCCCGCTCGGCGTGGCCTCGATACGTCATCACACCGTTCGCCGGGCCGGCAGTCATGACCTGCGGCGGATCGACGTTCGAGTTGCCTGCTCGCGGGTGACTCGTCGCCAAACCAACTCGCTCGCGGTATGTCCCTCAATCTGCTACACTTACACGCATGCCCATTTTTGTGCGCGGACTGACGCTGGGATTGGATGAGCCCGAAGAACGCCTGGTGGAGCGGGCGGCGGCACGGCTGCGCGTACCCGTTGGCGACATTCGGTGTTGGGCGGTCGTGAGGCGGTCCATCGACGCTCGGCGCAAAGACCGACTTCAATACACCTACAACGTCGAGCTGGCGCTGGCCGGCTCACCAAAGCGGGAAGCGGCGCTGGTCCGCCGTCTGCGGCGTCAGGACGTGAGCATGCTCGTGCCGCAGGATCCGCCCGACCCGGTTCCCGGGCGTGAACCTCTGCCCGGCCGGCCGGTGGTGGTGGGCTTCGGCCCGGCCGGCATGTTCGCCGGCTACCTGCTCGCCAGCTTCGGCTATCAACCGCTTATCATCGACCGTGGCTTCGACGTCTCCACCCGCCATCGCGACATCATGGTGGACTTTTACCGGCACCGGCGGTTCCACCCGGAAAGCAACCTGCTGTTCGGCGAAGGCGGGGCGGGCACCTACTCCGACGGCAAGCTCTATACCCGTGTTCACGACCCACGGACGCGGCTCATCCTGGAGATCTTCTACCAGCACGGGGCCAACCCGGCCATCTTGATCGACGGCAAGCCACACATCGGCTCGGACAAGCTGCCGGGCATCTGCCGGCGAATCCGCATGCACATCGAGAAGATGGGCGGCGAGGTCCGGTTCGGCTCGCGTTTGGACGACGTCGTGATCGAGGATGGGACCATTAAGGCGGTGGTCGTCAACGGCGAACGCATCGATTGCGGACCCGTCTTGCTGGGTGTTGGCCATTCGGCACGGGACACGCTGCGCATGCTCGGCCGGCGAGGCGTGCAATTCGTGCCCAAGCCGTTCCAGCTTGGCGTGCGCATCGAGCATCCGCAGGCCATGATCGATCGTTGGCAGTACGGCGATCACTGCGGCAATCTGCGACTGCCGCCCGCATCCTACGAACTCATTGCCAAGGGCGCGGCCGGGGCGGGCGACGTGTTCAGCTTCTGCATGTGCCCGGGCGGCACCATCCTGCCCACGAACGAATCGCCGGGCGAGATCGCCACCAACGGGGCCAGCCGATCCAAACGCGGCGGTGCCTACGGCAATGCTGGTCTGGTCGTCACGCTTCAGCCGGCCGAAGTCTGCCCCGAGGCCGCGACCGATGCGCTCAAAGCGTTCGATTATCTCGAACAGATCGAGCGGACCGCATTCATGCTCACCGGCGAGTCGTATCGTGTGCCGTGCCAGCGAGCGGGCGACTTTGTCGCCGGACGCTCGTCGGACGGCACGCTGGAGACCAGCTATCCGTTGGGCGGACAGTGGCTCGATCTTCGCCGGGTCATCCCGCCATTCGTGGCTGATGCGATCCGGCGCGGCCTGGAGATCCTCGATCGGCGGCTGCCCGGTTTTGCCGGCGCGGACGGCCTGATTACCGCGCCCGAGACGCGGGCCAGCGGCCCCGTTCGCCTCCTGCGCCATCCCGACACCCGCGAATCGGTCTCGACGGCGCTTCTGTACCCGATCGGTGAAGGGGCTGGCTACGCGGGCGGCATCGTCAGCGCGGCCATCGACGGCCTCAAGAGCGCCGAGGCTGTCATCAGCCGGTACGCGGTTCCGAAGGCCTGAGGCCTTATCGGTTGCCGGCCGCGACGCCCCGGGACACAATGCAGCAACGCAAATCGGGTGCCCAATCCGCGGGAGAAACGCTATGCAACTCCGGACGCGCGGTCTGATCTCGTCGATGTTCATCCTGATCGGTGGGGCGGTGCTGCCGGTTGCCACGGCGGATAACAACGCGAACGCCGCCGCACCGGTATATCGCATCTATCCATTGCTCGATGGACACTGTCAGATCCGCGGTAGCGACGCGTTTCACGGCGGCGATCCGAATGAGATCTACGATTACGCGCTGTACATCTGGCTGGTGCTCGGAGGCGACAAACCCATCCTGGTAGATGCCGGCATCAGCGACATCGAGGAGATGAACCGCGGCGCGGCCAAGGTCTTGTACAAGCCGATCCACAAGAATCCCGGCGAGAACTGTCGCGATCAACTCCGCAAGTTCGGATTGACGCCCGACGATATCGGCCACGTCCTGATCACGCATCTGCACTTCGATCATGTGGACGACCTGCTGCTCTACCGCAACGCGAAGGTGTACGTGGGCCGCAAGGAGTGGGAGTTGGCCACATCCGGCGGGCCGACGTGGGGCCATGGGAAGATTCTCGGAACGTTCGGCAGCGAGCCCGAGTACCGCCGGCGCCTGCATCTGGTGGATGACGAAGAGATTTTTCCCGGTATCGAGGCGTTCTGGGTTGGTGGGCACACGCCGGGTTCGATGGCGTATCGCATCCGTACAGCGCACGGCTGGGCGGTCATCACCGGCGACACGGTGTCATTGCGGGCCAACCTCGATCGCAACATTCCGCCGGGTGTGCACTCGAGTCTCGATGAGTGCATGGCCGCGATGAAAGTCATCCGCAGCAAGGCTGACGTGGTGCTGGCCAGTCACGATCCGACGGTGCTGGATTACTGGCCGCCGGCACCGGATGGCCGGGACGCCCGCATCGCTCCGCGATACACCATCCGGGCCATCAAGGTCGGCGAGTGTCAGGTGCGCGATTGCATCACGTTTCAGGGCGGACCGGCGGAAAAGACCAGCACATTCTACCTGTATGTCTGGGTGATCGAGGGCGGCAACCAGCCCATCGTCGTGGACACCGGTCCTCGCGATCCCGAGGGCTTCAGCCGAGGCACGGCGGCCTACATCCCCGGCGGCGTCAAACAATTGCCTGAAGAACGCACGCCCGAGGCGCTCGCGCGACATGGCATCGATCCCGCCGACGTGAGTCACGTGATCGTGACGCACTTGCATGGCGATCATTACGACTATTTCGATGCATTCGAGAATGCAAAATTGGTTGTGAATCGGCGGGAATACGAGGAAGGACAGGCGGGACTGGCTGAGAGCGTGCGTCAGGCCCTCGCTCGCCGGCCTGACGCCCTCATGCTGGTGGGCGACGAGGAAATCGTGCCCGGCATTCGCACGTTCCGCGTCGGCTGTCATACGAACGGCAGCCAGGCCGTGCTTGTCCAGACGCACATGGGGCCGGCCGTGCTGACTGGTGACGCCGTGTACCTTTACGAGAACATCGAAACCAATCGTCCGACGCAGAGTCCGGATTCCAACGCCTGCATCGACGCCATGCAGCGCATCCGCGACGCGGCAGACATCATTCTGCCCGCCCACGATCCGCTGACACTGGTGCGATGGCCCGGTGGAATCATTGGCGGCCACCAGAATGCCGCGGTGCGAGCGACGTCCCGGCCGAGCCGATAACGTTGCTCAGGATTGCCGACTTCAAAGGGAAAAACGTCCTGCCCGCCTGTTGTGGCGGGCAGGATGCTCGTTCCCCGTGATGCCGATCATTAGGCCATCACGAGCTCGGTCTTGTGCCGGCCCAGGTCCACGAACTTGGACACGAAGGCGTCCAGCGCAGCCTGGAAGCACGACTCGGCCCACTCCTGGTCGGCCTCCCGGAGACTGCCTTGTATTTTGGCGCCGCTCACCCGCCCGATGCCGGGCAGCGAGTATTCGTATTCGCACTCCAGCGTGTCGAACCCGTCCATCTTGAACCAGACCAGCACGTAGCCGTTCTCGGTCAGGCCGAAGCGAAACGTCCAGCGATCCGCCTGCGCCTTGGGGCTCGAGATGTCGAAGCGCCACTGAGCCAGGAACGACGACATGGATTCGAAAGCGGGATCGAGAGCCTCGCGGGCGAACCGCTCGAACCACTGCGTCGACTGGCTGCACAAGGCTTGCATCTGCTGTGCGAATTGCTGCTGCCACTGATTCATCGATCTGCTCCGGTGAAGGATGAACACGCCCAGCCCGGCCTGCCCCGGCCGGCGCGGTCTTACCTGGTGAGATACGATAGCTTGGGTCGTCGGGGCAAATTGGGGCGACGCGGAAAGATTGACGCAGCGACGCAAGGGGGCGGCGATGTGGCAATGGATGAACAGAGCTGCGATCGGGAAGGGATGTTTTTTCGGACCGCAACCGGCCAGTGGATAGGAAGCGATTACGGCGGCGGATACGGTTGCTGCCGTTGGTGATCTGGCGGATAATTCCGGACGTCGGCCCGAATCGGGGCCGAGGGAGGATTCCTTGAACGCGATCGCGAATGGGCGTGGTGTGTTGGGTTTCGAGCTGCACACAGACGGGCCAGTGCCAGTCGGACGCGGGCCTCTGCACGGGAAGGTCGTCGCTAGAACGCCGAACATGCGACGGTGTGGATGGCACATCTTGATGGCCGGGCTGATCCTGACGCTGACAACCGGCTGCCCGGTAGTCAGCAACCTGCCGGCTCCGGGCCGCATCCTGGAGCAGAAGGCGGCCGAGACCGGCCAGGACTACTACGTGTATGTCCCGAGTCACTACACCGCCGAGCGCCTCTGGCCGGTGGTGATCACCTGTCACGGCACGCGGCCTTACGACACCGCGCCCGCTCAATTGGCCGAGTGGAAGGGACTGGCTGAGCAGAAGAACTTCCTGCTCATCGTGCCTGAACTCAAGGGAACCGTGGGCGATTTCGTGCCGTCCCTGGCCGAGCAAATTCGCCGCCAGATGGAGGACGAGGCCACCATCCTCTCGGCGTTGCGCAGCGTCTCGGCGGCGTACAGCGTCGATCCTTCTCGTGTGTTCCTTACCGGATGGTCGGCCGGCGGATTCGCCGTGCTGTTCACCGGCCTGCGTCATCCCGAAATCTTCCGCGCGCTGTCGCTACGGCAGACCAACTTCAATCCGGCGTTTGTCGAGCCGTGCGTGCCGTTCCTCGATCGCACGCAGCCCATCCAGGTGACCTACGGCAGTCTCGATCCGCTGCGCGACCACGCGATCAAATGCATCGAGTGGCTGCGATCGCATGAGTTCGAACCGGCCACCGTCGAACGCGCCGGCACCCATCGTCGCGATCCCGTGCCCGTGTACAACTTTTTCGTGCACGTCGTGCGGCACCAGCCGTGGGTCCGCATACGAGTGAAGAACGATCCCGACGACCCGATGAGGCTTTCGTTCAGCGTGCAGACCTCGTTTGATCCGGTGAACTATCTGTGGGATTTCGGCGACGGCACCGAGCGGTCGCCCGTGGCCGCCCCGGAACATCGTTACGAGAAGCCGGGCCAGTACAACGTGCGAGTGGGCGTCTGGCAGACCGAAAAAAACAGGTACGTTCGGCAGATCCAGGTCCGGGTTCCCCGCGTGCGCCTGGGCGTGGCGCCCGCGCAAGCGGAGGAATAGCGCGGGCGGGCCCACGGATCGCTGACTCAAAGAAGACTATCCCCTGTCAACCTGAGGGCGGCGAAGCCGCCCTCAGGTTGACAGGGGAGTTAGTGCGGACTGCAAACCGGCGGCTCACGCCGCCGGCTATTGACCGGCGCGCCTACGGGGCGAGAAGGTGCCCGACGCTGAACACGTGCCAGGTGTCACCAGGATGCCGTGTTCAAACGCCTCAGGACTCAAGTCTCAAGTCTCAAGCCTTCTCCGGCTACACGTTGAACTTGATATTGAGGATATCCCCATCCTGCACGATGTAGTTCTTGCCTTCGAGGCGCACTTTGCCGGCGGCCTTGGCGGCCTTCATGTCGCCGGCGGCTTTCAGGTCCTCGAATGCGACGGTCTCAGCCCGGATGAAGCCGCGGGCCAGATCGGTGTGAATCTTCCCAGCGGCCTCGACGGCCGTGCTGCCCTTGCGGACCGACCAGGCCCGCACTTCGTCCTCGCCGCAGGTCAGGAACGAGATCAGCCCCACCGCGTCGTAGCAGACCTGGATGAGCCGGTCGCGGGCGGGCACCTTCACGCCGAGATCGTCAAGAAACGCCTGGCGGTCCGCGGGCTCGAGTCCGGCGATCTGCTCTTCCGTCTCGGCACACAAGGCGATGGTGGCCCGCGCGTGTTCGCACACGAACGGCGGCGGAGCGGCGGCCTGGCTCTCGTTGACGTTAATCACGACCACCAGCGGCAACTCGGTGAGGAACGCATAACTGGCCAGCGCCTTGCGCTCCTCGTCGGTCTCGATGGCAGTGGTGACCGGTTGCTCGGACTCCAGCGCCTGTTGAAGCCGCCGCATGAGTTCGAGTTCCTTTTTCTCCTGCTCGTGCGTCTTGGTCGGCTTGGTCAGCGCCTTTTCCAGCCGCTCGATGCGCGTGGTCACCGTGTCCAGATCGCAGAACAGCAGTTCGGACAGCAACTCGTCCAAATCGGCCTTGGGATCGACTCGGTTGCGGTAAGGCGGCACGGAAGGGTTCTCGAAGGCCCGCACCACGGCCACGATCGCGTCCGATTGCCGGATGCTGGGCAGGGCCTTGCGGAATTCGGCCTGCTGCGAGGCCGTTTCGTGGCTGAACCCCGGGACGTCGAGCACGTCGATGGTCGCTTCGGTATACTTCTTGGGCTTGTACATGGCCGCGAGCACATCCAGTCGGGGATCGGGCACTTTCACCGAGGCCATCTGTTCGCCCATCACCGGGTGCGAGCTCGGCGGCTGACCGGTCACCGCCCGAAAGAGGGTGGACTTGCCGCTCTGGGGTGGGCCGACGAATGCGATTCTCATGATGTTCTCATCCTCTCGGTCGAATCGGCGACCGTTACTGACAATCGAGCCAAAAGGGTGATTGTATGGCGCGAGGCGTCGGGGTCAACGCGGAGAAGCACGTCGAGACGCAGCCGGAGGCGCCCGCCGGTCGCCAGCGTAGTTCATGCGGGCCGGCTCGTACTTCCGGTTCGCCCGTCGGGCGAAGCAGCATGCGGTTTCTCGAAGGCCTAGCCAGACCGCCCGGCCGAATATCCCCGGGAGGCCTGGGTAGGCCCCGGGAGCCGGGGCAGGCGTGTCCGCTGAAGGCAGGCCGGCTCAGCGGTCCTATAGTAACATTGTGATGTCAGTGCCTTTGGAAGGACAGCGCGGAGTCGACTCTCGACGACGAGAACACATCCGTGATGCGTAGGCATCACACAGCGGCTCGGCAGCGGCGACGGCGAACCGGTTTGTGGTGTGGCATGGCAATTGATCCCGTATGCGGCATGGAAGTGGATACCGCCCGGGCGGCGGGCCACAGCGAATATAAGGGAACGACTTACTACTTCTGCGCGGCCTCGTGCAAGAGCCGGTTCGACGCGGATCCCGAGCGATACACGACGCCGCAGCCGGTGCAGTTGCGAGTGCACGGCGAATCGCTTCCCGACGCACCGTCCTCCGGCTCCCGAGGAGCAGGCACGCGGCATGAGCACGTCGATCTACCCATCACGGGCATGAGCTGCGCGGCGTGCGCGCGACGGATCGAGCAAGTTCTCTCCTCCACACCTGGCGTGCACCAGGCCTTCGTGAACTTCGCAACGTCCAAAGCGGCCATCGACTATGACCCTCAGACGGTGGGCGTCCAGCAGCTCATGGAGCGAATCATCGAAGCCGGTTATACGCCGGTCGCGCCGGCGCGGGTCGGCTTCATTGTGGACGACTCAGCCCGGCCGTCGGGCACGGCTCAGGAACTGGAACGGCATCTGGCCGGGCTGCCCGGCGTGATCGGTGTGACGTTCAATCTGGGGACGATGGAAGCCCGTATCGATTACCTGCCGGAGCGGACGGGCACACCGTCACTGCGCCGCGCGATAGAAGAGCTGGGTTACCGCGTCTACGAGACGCCGGGCACGGCCAGCGGCGCCCAGGCCGACGAAGCTCAGCGGGCCGCTCGTGAGGCCGAGCACCGCGATCTGCGAACCAAGTTCACGCTGGCCACTTTGCTGTCCGCGCCCGTCCTCTTCATCGCCATGTCGCACGGCCAGGTGAGCTGGCTCGACTTTCCCGGTGTTAATTGGGTGCAGCTCGCGCTGGCCACACCCGTCGTCCTCTACTGCGGATCGCAGTTTTATCGCGGAGCGCTGGCCGCGTTGCGTCACCGCACGGCGGATATGAACACGCTCATCGCCATCGGGACGGGCACCGCCTATGTGTACTCGGTGGCGGCGACGGTGGCGCCGGGCCTTCTGGCCGGAGCATCCGCGGAAGCCCACGCGGCGGGGGCCGTGCCGCCGGTCTACTTTGAAGCCGCGGCCGTCATCATCACGCTCATCCTCTTGGGACGCATGCTCGAATCGCGGGCCAAGAGTCACACCAGCGACGCTATCCGCCGTCTCATGGACCTGCAGGCCCGCTACGCCCACGTGATTCGCAATCGGCGCGAGCTGGAATTGCCGGTGGAGGAGGTTCAGCCGGACGACATCGTGGTCGTGCGGCCGGGCGAACGCATCGCCGTGGACGGTATCGTCGAGAGCGGGGCGTCCGCGGTGGACGAATCCATGCTCACCGGCGAAAGCCTGCCCGTGGAAAAGAGCGTCGGCGACGAGGTGTTCGGCGGCACCATCAACCGCATGGGCAGCTTCCGCTTCCGGGCCACCAAGGTGGGCCGCGACACCGCGTTGCAGCAGATCGTGCGCATGGTGCAGGAGGCACAAGGCTCCAAGGCACCCATCGCACGCTTGGCCGACGTGGTAAGCGGGATCTTCACGCCCGCCGTGCTGGCCATCGCCGTGGTGACGCTGATCGTCTGGCTGGTGGCTGCGCCGTCCGGAATGAAGATCAACATGGCCCTGACCACGTTCGTGTCGGTGCTGATCATCGCCTGTCCCTGTGCACTGGGGCTGGCTACGCCGACTGCCGTGCTGGTGGGCACGGGACGCGGCGCTGAAAACGGAATTCTCATTCGGGGCGGTGAAGCCCTCGAACGGGCGCGGAAGATCCAGACGGTTGTGCTCGATAAGACCGGCACCATCACCGAAGGCAAGCCGGCTGTGGTGGACATCGTTACCATCGGACGCTTGAGCGAGGTTGAACTGCTCCGTCTGGCCGCGTCGGCCGAGCGGCGAAGCGAGCACCCGTTGGGCGAGGCGGTGGTGCGAGCGGCGCGGGACCGGCCGGTGTCGCTTGCCGAGCCGTCGGGATTCCAGGCCTTTTCCGGGTTCGGCATCCAGGCCGTGGTGGAAGGCAAGCCCGTGCTTGTCGGGAACGCGCAGTTGCTGCGAAAGAACGGCGTGGACATCCAGGAGTTCAGCCGCGTTCTCGAGGAGTATGCCGGCGAGGGCAAGACGGCCATGTTCGTCGCGGTGGGGGGCGTGCTTGAAGGCGTGATCGCGGTAGCCGACCTGATCAAGCCGGACGCTGCCGCCGCGGTAACCGCCTTGCGCCGCATGGGCCTCGAGGTCGTGATGATCACCGGCGATAACGCCCGCACCGCACAGGCCGTGGCGGCCGAGGTCGGGGTGGACCGTTATTACGCGGAAGTTCCGCCCGACGGCAAGGCCGAACGCGTGCGACAACTACAGCGCGAAGGCAAGGTCGTGGCCATGGTCGGCGACGGCATCAACGACGCGCCCGCCTTGGCCCAGGCTGACGTCGGCATCGCTATTGGCACGGGTACCGACGTGGCGATGGAAGCTTCAGACATTACGTTGATCCGCGGCGAATTGCATGGCGTAGTGACTGCGATTCGACTGTCGCGGGCCACGCTGCGGACCATCCGGGAAAACCTGTTCTGGGCGTTCGTGTACAACATCATCGGCATACCCATCGCGGCGGGCGTGCTCTATCCGTTCGCCGGCATTCTGCTTTCGCCGGTGATCGCCAGTGCCGCCATGTCGTTCTCGAGTGTCTCGGTGGTGCTCAACAGCCTGCGTCTCAAGCGGTTCCGGCCGGTGATGCCTGAATTGTGAGATGCCACCGGCCGGTCAAATCGGGTGCGGCCTGAACATGTTTTGGGGGGCAACGACCCGATCCGTTCAGAGTCTTGCCGGGCGGAACGGACCGGCTGTGCGGCTCGAAACAAATTATTATTGCTGTGCACGTCCCCCGATTTCCGCTATACTCAATTCCGGTTGGTCTGTTGATTGGGCTCGCGACGGGATCGTTCCGCAGCGACGCGCCCCCATTCACCTTCCTTCCGGCAAGAAGCTCACGGCCTTGTCGGCGTGCGATCCGATTCGTGATCGGAGCATTCGGACGCCAGGGGCCGGCAAAGAGCGTCATCGAAAAAAGGTGTCGAAACATGACTCAGCGAGAAAAGCAGGAGTTGCTTGATCTATTCTCCATTCCCGCCAACTGGTGCCAGGAGACCGAGGCCCGGAACTGGGAAGGCAATTCCGTGCGATATGACGATCCCAGTGCGGTGGCGTGGGATCTGACGGGAGCCGTCTGCCACTTGTTCGGCTGGGAGCGAGCCACCCAGTTGTTCCCAATCCTGGAACGCTACGTCGTCGGCCGCCGCTCGGACCAACAAACTGCCAATCCGGGCATCGCGTCGATGGTCAATCTTCAGGAGTTTAACGACAGCAGTGATACGTCTTTCGATATTCTGGTCAAACGCCTGCAGTCGATCCCCACGGCGAGTGAACCGGTTCCGGTCGCGTCGTCGTGACCCGTTGCGGCCGTGATCGCAGGAGGGGACCGTGCGGGGCGGTGGGGGCGTGACGCTTGGACGGGCTCATCGCGCACCGGCGTTGTCGCCGCGCTCGGCCCGGCGACAACCGGCGAAAAATCAAGCCCGTGACCCGCTCGGCCTCGCCAGCCGGCCGATGGCGGACTACCGTTTACAAACCCGCATGGTTTCGATAGTTGTCCGATTTGTGTGATTGATTCCAGGCGCGAGGGAGTGGAAGACCATGGAATTGCCGCGTCGCAGCCGGGGCGACGAACTGCTGAAACCGGGCGAGCTCGTCGAGCTGCGAGCACGTCTGCGCCGGCTGGCCGCCCGGCACGATCTCGTATCCGTCATCGCTTGCGCGTTCGATCACCGCACCCGGATGCTGCCGTTCATCTACGCGGACACGCGGATGGTCCCCGCCGGCGTGCGGGCCATCGGCTCCGCCATGGTGGATGCGGGATTTGCCAAGACCCGCATCGTCCTGCAGCAGTGGAACCGTAATTTCAAGCCGTCGCAGATGCGTTTGGATGGCCGCATGCCCGACCTGTTCATGGTCTCCAGCATGCAAATCCACTCCGCGGAATGCCGGGCCCTCATCCAGGATGCCTGCCGCATCGACCCCGCCCATCGGCCGCTTATCGTCGTCGGCGGACCCAAGACCATCTACGAACCGTGGGATGTTTTCAACGCGGAGCCCGGCGGCAGATGGAGCGCCGACGTCGCGGTGACCGGCGAAGAGTTCGTCTTGCTGAGCCTGCTCGAGGTGCTCCTGTCCAACCGGGGCAACGGCGAATCCCTCCGCTCCGCATTCCTCAGGGCTCGCAACCGAGGCGATCTCGACGCCGTTCCGGGTCTGGTATACGCCCAGGGTGAAGACGGCCAGGCTGAGGAACTTATCGACACCGGAATCCAACGGCTGCTCGCCGATCTCGACGAGTTGCCTCATCCAGCGCTCGGCTATCGCCTGCTGGAGCCGCCCAGCCGTTCCAGCGAGCTCTCGCCGCACGCTTTGCCCGCCCATCGCGTCCGGCATTACAGCCCGATTTCATCGCTCGTTCTTACCTTCGGCTGCAAGTTCAACTGTCCTTACTGCCCGATCCCTGCGTACAACCAGCGCCAGCATCGGGTCAAGAGCGGCCAACGCATCGCCGACGAGTTCAAGCGGCTGCACCAGGAATACGGCTTTCGTTATTTCTTCGGCGCCGACGACAACTTCTTCAACAACAAAGAACGCACGCTGGAGATCGTCGAGACGCTCGAACGCACGCAAATCGGAGGCGCCAGTCTCCGCTCACGCGTGCGCTGGGGCACCGAGGTGACCGTGCACGACACGCTCAAGCTTCGCGATCATCTCCCCGTCATTCGAGGCGCGGGTGTGCGTGCGTTGTGGCTCGGCGTCGAGGACATCACTGCGACGCTGGTCAAGAAGGGGCAGGATGGAGACAAAACCGTCGAGGCGTTCCGGCTGCTCCAGCGGCACGGCATCTGCCCCATGCCCATGATGATGCACCATGACGATCAGCCCTTGTATTCGCGATCCGGCGACTATGGGCTTATCAACCAGGCCCGGCTCCTGCGCAAAGCCGGAGCCATCAGTCTGCAGGTGCTCATGATGACGCCGGCCACCGGCTCGCGTCTGTACCACGATGCGTTCGCCTCGGGCTTGGTCTACGAGGAGGTCGCCGGACGCAAGGTCGAGCCGCACATGATGGACGCCAACTACGTCGTGGCTTCCCGTCACACCAAGCCGTGGCGTAAGCAGCTCAACATCATGGCCACGTATCTCTACTTTTATAATCCCATCCGCTTCCTCTGGGCGTTGGTGCGGCCCAAGTCCCGGCTGTATCTGGCGGATGCGTTGGTCCAACTGATCGGGATGTATGGGACCGCTTGCACCATACGCTGCACGATCGGGTGGGCGGTTCGACTGATCCGTGGTCCGGTCGTGCGCCGCAACCGTCCGCCGATCAGCCCCATTCCCATGCGAAGTCCCGAGGGTAACGGGGCCAGCCACGCTTTGCCGGGAACTCCCCATTCAGGCGTGGTGCGTCTGCCGATTATGTCCGTGCCGCGACCGCATCCGGTCGAGCGCGTCAGCACGTGACGCCCGGCGAGTGCGTGCGGCGGACCGGCTCGGCTTGGCGGACCGGGCGAGCACCGGTCAGCCGTTCACAAAAGGGCGCAATTCATGGAAAGCCCTCGCCATGAAGACTAAGAATCATCAGTTGATGAGCTCGTGCTCATCCTGACGACCGACCGGCGCCGGCTGCGTGCCGCGAAAAGGATCCGGCGCCACGGCCCCTCTGGCGAATAGGAGAAATCATGCTGACCGTAACGGAATCCGCGAGCAGTCATTTGGCACAGCTACTGTCTGAGTCCGATGCGCCTGACGGGGCGGCAGTTCGAATCGCTCACGACAAGGATGGCTGGTCCCTGCTCCTGGACAACGCGGACCCCGATGATCAGAAGTACGAGCACAACGGCAGGACGGTCCTGGTCATTGACCCGGAATCGGCCGATTTGCTCGGCGATGTGACACTCGACGTGCAGATAGAGGATGCGGAAGCCCACCTGACCATCTCGCCGACGCAAGACGACGAACTCGGATAAACCATCGTTCCCGCGGGTTTGGTGTCGTGCAGCGATGTGTCATGGCAGAGGCATTCTACTTGCACACACACGGTGTCTCATTGAATCACGCAGGCGGATTCTCGCGGCAACCGCGCATTTTTGGGGCTTTGCCCGGGCGATCTCGAGTGGTCTGAGCCAGCCGGTTGCATACAATCGTGCAAACACGTATAATATGCTCGACGCCCTCATCCGTGGGCGCCGAGCAAAGATCGGCTTTTGGCACATCCGTCTGGGGAAGCACGATGAGGGTTCTGCTGGTATCGCCGGCCACGCCGGACACGTTCTGGAGCTTCAAGCACGCGTTGTCTTTCATCGCCAAGCGAGCATCATTCCCTCCGCTGGGTCTGCTCACCGTCGCGGCCATGCTGCCCAGGGACTGGGAGCTCAAGCTCGTCGACCTCAACGCCCGCCGACTGCACGATAAAGACATCGCCTGGGCCGACTACGTGATGATCTCCGCCATGTTGGTCCAGGAGGCTTCGGCTCGGGAGGTCGTCGCACGCTGCCGCACGCTCGGCAAACCCGTCATCGCCGGCGGGCCCTTGTTCACCACCGGCTACGAGCGGTTCCCCGAAGTCCAGCATTTCGTCCTCGGCGAGGCGGAGTCGCTCATGCCCGAACTCGTCGCCGACATGCTGGCCGGTCGCGTGCAGCGCCTTTATCGCAGCCCGCAGCGCCCGGACATCACTTGCACGCCCATCCCGCGATGGGATCTCATCCGCATGCAGGACTATGCCCTGATGCCCATCCAGTTTTCGCGGGGTTGTCCGTTCAACTGCGAATTCTGCGACATCATCGTCATGAACGGCCGCGTTCCGCGCGTGAAAACCACCGAGCAGATGATTCGCGAACTGGACAGCCTGGTGGCGGCCGGTTGGCGCGGTTCCATCTTCATCGTGGACGACAACTTCATCGGCAACCGGGTCAAGGCCCGCCAGTTGCTCGAAGCCATTATCCAATATCGCGAAAAGAAGAACGTTCCGCTGGTCTTCACCACCGAAGCCTCGCTCAACATTGTCGATCATCCCGAGTTGCTCGAACTCATGGCCCGGGCCGGATTCCGCAAGATCTTCGTGGGCATCGAAACGCCCGCCGAGGAAAGCCTGCTCGAGTGCGCCAAAGTCCAAAACACACGCCGCGACCTGGTCGCCGCCGTCCGCACGATTCAGAAGGCGGGCATCGAGGTCATGGGCGGATTCATCGTGGGCTTCGACAGTGACACGCCCAGCATCTTCGAGCGGCAAAAAGAGTTCATCCAGCAGTCTGGCATCGTCACCGCCATGGTCGGGCTGCTCACCGCGCTGCCGGACACTCGCTTGTGGCAGCGTCTCCAGGCCGAGGGCCGCATCCTCCGCGAGAGCACGGGCAACAACCTCGAATGCGTGCTCAACTTCGTGCCTCGGCTCGACCGTGACGTGCTCGTCCAGGGCTACCGAACGCTGGTCAAGCACCTGTATCAGCCCAGGGTCTACTATGACCGCGCGCTGTGCTTCCTGCGCGAATACAAACCGCGCAACGCCACCTTCTGGACCTGGCGGGAAGTTATGGCGGTGATTAAAGCCATGTGGGTCATGGGCCTGTGGAGCCGGGGCCGCCGAGCCTACTGGGCGTTCCTCGGTCGCGTCCTCATCCGCCATCCCCGCGCCTTCGCCGACGCCATGACGCTGGCCATCGTGGGTTACCACTTCCGCCGCGTCGCCGCGACGATCTGACCGCGCGTTACCCGACTCGCGGCTTGCCCACATTCGCACGATTCTGGCGAGTCCGCCGCTCTGGCGGTAGGGCGGCGCATTCGTTAGAATATCGCGATGCCCAGCGTTCGTGACCTCATCGAACTGCCTTCGACCGGCGGCACCGTCAGTCCGCCCTGATCGACCCGAGCCGGCACGGTTTGCGGGTCTCTCCTAGCTTTATCTCTGTTGGATTCCAATCGCTGATGATAAACGAGATTACTCGACGTCGTACGTTCGCCATCATTTCGCATCCGGACGCAGGTAAGACCACGCTGACCGAAAAGTTCCTGCTCTACGGCGGCGCCCTGCAACTGGCCGGCTCGGTGACGGCCCGCAAGAATCAGCGAGCGGCCACCTCCGACTGGATGGAACTGGAACGTCAACGCGGCATTTCCATCACCTCGACCGTCCTGCAGTTCGACTATGCCGGCTATCGCGTCAACCTGCTCGACACGCCGGGCCACAAGGACTTCTCCGAGGACACCTACCGCGTGCTGACCGCCGTGGATGCCGTGGTCATGGTCATCGATGCCGGCAAGGGCATCGAAAGTCAGACGCAAAAGTTGTTCGAGATCTGCCGACGCCGCGGCATTCCGATTTTCACCTTCATGAACAAGGTGGATCGTCCGACGCTTGAGCCGCTGGCTCTGTTGGATGAGCTGGAACGCGTGCTGGGCATCCAGGCCGTGGCCATGAACTGGCCGCTCGAATCGGGCGGGCAATTCAAGGGGCTTTACGACCGCATGGAGCGCCGAGTGCATTTCTTCGAACGCGTCCCGGGCGGGGCTTACCGGGCGCCGGTGACCGTGCACAGCCTCGCCGACGACGTCGTGCGCAGCCGGCTCAGCGACGACGTGTACGAGAACCTGGTCACCACGCTGGCCATGCTGGACGAGGCGGGGGCGTCGTTCAACGCCGACGCCGTGCTCGCCGGTGAACTCACGCCGGTGTTCTTCGGCAGTGCGGTCAACAACTTCGGCGTGCAACTGCTCCTCGATGCCGTCCTCGAGTATTCCTCGCCGCCGCGGCCGCGTCGCAGCGCGGACACGACCATTCGCGTGGACGATCCGCGGTTCTCGGGCTTTATCTTCAAGATCCAGGCCAACATGGATCCGCGTCACCGCGACCGCGTGGCTTTCCTCCGCGTCTGCAGCGGCCGGTTCGAACGCGACATGACCGTGCTGCATGCACGGACTGGCAAGAAGATCCGCCTTTCCAGCTCGCACAAGCTGTTCGCTCAGGAACGCGAGACCGTGGACGAAGCCTGGCCCGGCGACGTCATCGGGCTGGTCGGTCACGCGGAGTTCGCCATCGGCGACACGCTGACCACCGATCGCTCGATTGTCTACGACGAGATTCCCAGCTTCGCTCCCGAAGTCTTCGCCTATCTGCACAGCACGAGCGCGGCTCAGTACAAGCGATTCCGCGCGGGGCTCGACCAGTTGTTGCAGGAGGGCGTGGTGCAGTCGCTGCAGCTTCGCGAGCCCGGGCAACGTGCACCGCTCCTGGCCGCGGTGGGGCCGCTGCAGTTCGAAGTCGTGCAGTACCGTCTCTCCAGCGAGTTCGGAGCCGAGTCGCGGCTCGAGCCGGCCGGCTGGGAACTCATGCGCTGGGTCTCGCCGGCCATCTCCGAGGCGATGCTCGCCGCCGCCTCGCTGCCCTCGGGCGTCCAGCTCGCCACCGACGCCCAGAATCAGCCGGTTATCCTGTTCCCCAGCAAGTGGTCGCTCGACTACTTCATCAAGCAGAATCCGGACATCGCCATGTCCGACCTGCCGTACGTCAGCCGCTACGGCAACGCCGCCCCGCAGACGATGACTTCGTGAGGACGGTGGAACGGATCGACAGTGAGAGAGCTCGGTTTCGATCGGATTGAGGGACTGCCCCGGCGGATACGGTTCGGGCCTTACCTCGTGCCGCGAATGCGATTGACGATTGCGGTTGTGCTGACCCCTTCGAGCAGCGGCAGCAGCACCACGCGGCCGCCATTGGCTTCCACGTGTTCGCGACCGACCACACCCTTGTGCGTCCAATCCTCGCCCTTGACCAGCACGTCAGGCGATAGCCGTTCGATCACCTTCGCCGGTGTGGGTTCGTCGAAGATCACCACGTAATCCACGCTCTGCAGCGCGGCGATCACTTCGGCTCGCTGGTCCTGCGGCACGATGGGGCGGTCGCTGCCCTTGCCTTGTTGGCGGACGGAAGCATCGGAGTTCACACCGACGACCACCACGTTGCCAAGGGCGCGGCATTGATTCAGGAAACGCACATGTCCGGCGTGTACGATGTCGTAACAGCCGTTGGTGAATACGACGGTCTGGCCGCGGCTCTTGCGGAGGGATAGTTCCGCCGCCAGGTCGTTCAGGCTTCGGATCTTGGTCTCGCCGGGCGCACCGGCCAGTCGCAGTTCGGCCAGCACTTCGTCGCGCGTGATGGGCACGCAGCCGAACTTCTCGACCTCCAGACCGCCGGCCACGTTGGTCAATCGCGCCGCTTCCTCCCAGTCGGCCCCGCACGCACGGGCGGCGGCCAGCATGGCCAGCACCGCGTCGCCCGCGCCGGTGTTGTCATAGACCGAACGCGGCCGCGTCGGGATGAGTTGGGGCGTGCGTCCCCGAATACCCAGCAGACAGCCCTCACGGTCCAGCGTGACCAGGATGGCCGACACGCCGCAACGCTCCAGCGCGACCTCCACGTGGGCGGCGATGGATTCCACGGTCGTGTCCGGGCAACCGGAAATCAGTTGGAACTCCGAGCGGTTCGGCGTGAGGATCGTCGCTCCCCGATACTTGCCGCAGTCGCGCAGCCGCGCCGGGTCCACCAGCACTTCCTTGCCCGCCGCCGTCGCCGCGTCGATGATCCGCCGGCACATCTGCTCCGAGAGCAGCCCCTTGTCGTAGTCTTCCAGGCAGACGACCGAGACCTTCTTCAGCGCCCGAATGACCATCTCGATGCAGCGATCGGCGTCAGTTTCGCTGAGCGGCCGGGTGACTTCCTCGTCCACCCGGATGAGTTGCTGTCGGTGGCGGTGTTGGGCCAGACCCACGAAACGGGTCTTGGTCGTGGTGGGGCGGTCGGCCAGTGAGAGCACGCCGCGTGTGGACACGCCCTGCGATTCCAGCAGGGCCCGCACGCGATGGCCGGCGTCGTCGAGCCCGACCGCGCCGCAGCAGATAACCTCCATGCCCAGCTCGGCCAGATTGGCCGCCACGCTGCCCGCGCCGCCCACGCGATCCTCGTCGTGTCGCTTGCGCAGCACCGGCACCGGCGCCTCCGGGCTGATGCGGTCGGCGTCACCGTACACGTACCGATCCAGGATCAAATCGCCGACCAGCAGGATGGGCTGACGGCTGAACGAATTCACGATCTCGATAAGCCGGGAATACACGCATTCCTCCCGCGGGCCGTGCACACACCGGTCTTCCCGCGCCGGGTAGGATGGTATGGTCGGGGGCAACAGTCGTCAATCCGCCACGCCCGGGCATCACACCCAGCCGCCCAAGACCAGTGGATCGCCGAAGGCCGCGAGTCCTGGTCCTACGGCGGCAATGAGTCGTCGCTAGGCCCGGTCCACCTCGGCCACCGCCCGACC
>Ga0116188_1000628_pt1 | contig 34298 bp, 26 predicted proteins | sample AD_JPNTR2_MetaG_FD_89807 | JGI IMG/M metagenome (GOLD analysis project Ga0116188, IMG submission 89807) | Active sludge microbial communities of municipal wastewater-treating anaerobic digesters from Japan - AD_JPNTR2_MetaG | ecosystem: Engineered > Bioreactor > Anaerobic > Digestate | place...
CCGGCGGCCTGGGCGCGCTTGTAAACTTGAATGACTTCGCTTCCCGGCCACCGCGCGCTTTGGCCAGGGATGAACTCGTAACCACCGGGAAATACCGGTTTCGCTTCCGTCCGACGCCCCATTTGCCTCACGGATGGGATGCCGGGGTCCTGTTTGAAGAGACGGATCAGACACTGCTCTGTTCCGATCTGTTCCACCAGACCGGCGATGTCGAGGCCGTGACGGAGTCTGACGTGCTTGAGCGGACGCGAAAGGCTCTCCAGGAGTATCAAGGCGGTCTCCTGATGGACTACCAGCCGTATACGCTGAGAACCGAACGACTGTTGAATGAATTGGCCGAACTCAAGCCCAGGACACTAGCGGCAATGCATGGCTCGACTTTCGTCGGCGACGGCGAGCGGGCCCTTCGCGACCTGGCCGTGGTCATGCGGGAAGTCTATGGCGAGCGCGAGTTGACTGAAGTCGGCTGATGGTCGGCTCTGCGCACTTCCGGGAGTGGGCGTCTTCCGTATTGTGGGTGTCCCGAGCGTACCGCGCCTTGGTTTTTCTATAAACGTGTCAGTGCTGACGGGCCTGCAGAACATCCCGATGTGTCAAGGCGCGGGACTCCAACCTTCCTATCAGGAGGCGCGGGGGGTGAGTGACGCGCCGTTTTGTGATCGCCCAGGCCTACCCGGACGTCACTCAACCGCCGTGCTCTCCCGTGCACCTTCCCGACTCCTGGCTTGACCGATACTCGGACACAATCCATTTTGGCCCGTTACCTGCCTATCCTGCGCAGATCCCGCGCTTTTGATTGACAGTGATCCTCTTGTTTGAAAAACGTCATTGTCGCTCCTCAGGAGGGTGCTCAAGTTGTAATTCGTAAAATTTACGGTAAACCGGTTTAGAGCTAAACTTTGAGTAAGTAATCAAAATACTCCCCGGGGGGCTTCCATGAATACACCCGTTGCCGGTTCGGTTTCCGCCGAAGACGTCTTGGCGTGCCTGGAGAAAGTGCTGGGGAGCAGCAGTTTCAGGCGGGCTAAAGCGGTTTCCGCTTTGTTGCGTCATATCGTTACGAGAACTCTCGAGGGCAGACAGGATGAACTAAAGGAGTACTCGCTCGGAGTCGACGTGTTGGGGCGAGTGCCGTCTTTCGACAACCGGCTCGATCCGATCGTCCGAGTCCAGATGCGGAAGCTTCGAGGGCGCCTCGAGAGGTATTACCAGACTGAGGGAAAGGATGACATTGTCCGGATTGAGCTGCCCTTAGGGGGTTACGTCCCGCATTTCCAAGTAGCCGTAAGTGCGCCGACTCAGTTGGCACTGGTAGCGGCTCCTGCCCAGGAGCAGCCCGCAGATGATGCCGCCAAGCGATCAGAGTCAACCCTCGCCTCTGAAGTCTCGTTGATATGCAAGCCCGTGGGCATAGAGGAGCGCTTGTTCAGCGTAATCGAGACGATTTACGAAGCTGCTCAAAATGAGGAGCAATGGCCCGTGTTTCTTACTGCCCTTTCACGCATGATCAGAGGCGAAACAACAGCCCTGCTCGCTCATGATCACCAAAGACGGCAATCGGCCGTTGAGATAGCGGTAGGCGTAGACCATTCATACGAGAAGGATTACAACGAGTATTACTCAGCTCGGAATCCCTGGGTGACGAGGGGCACCCGATTTCTAAAGACCGGATTGGTCTATGTGGGACAGATGGCCTGTCCCGACGAGGAGTTCAAGCGAACCGAGTTCTACAATGACTATCTTAGACGGTTAAACCTGTTTCACAGTGTGGGCGGCACTATTGAGCAGAGTAGTGGCAGCAGTTCCTGGATAACCAGTCTCCGGCCGTATTCCGCAGGCCCCTTCGGTCCTACAGAGATGAAGATTTTGGAACGGCTGCTGCCTCATCTGCGCCGCGCCCTTGACCTTCGACGGCGCCTGTCGGGATTGCAAAGCGAGTCTGACTATTTAGGTGCGGCTCTCGACCGCGTGCCCCAAGGTTGTATCTTTCTGGATCACGACGGACGAGTGGCGAGAATGAACCGCGCTGCCGAGGAGCTGTTGAACAAGGGAGATGGTCTCTGTACGCATCACGGCAGGCTGACGGCTGTATTTGACATCGAATCGCGGCGCTTGCACGAGTTGATACAAAGCGCACTCAGGGGTATTCGAAGCGACGGCCAGGCGGGCGGAGTGATGGCAATTGCTCGAAAGTCAACTGAGAAGCCTTATATCGTGCGCGTATTTGCGTTGCGCTCTCCGGTGACGTTCGTCGGTGCACCTCGGGCGAGAGTTGTCCTCTTCGTCTCTGACCCCGGCTGGCATACTGAGACAAACGAGGACTTGCTTCAGCAGCTATACGGTCTCACTCCTGCGGAAGCGAAAATTACGACGCTGCTGGGTGAAGGGGAAAGCCTGGAGAAAGTGTCCGAGCTTTTGTCGATCACGCGAAACACTGCGAAGTCGCACCTCGCCAAGATCTTTCAAAAGACAGACACCCGTCGACAAAGCGAGTTGGTTCGTTTGCTGGTCAGTCTGGAACCCTGCCTCACGTCCGACTGAGCGAACCTCCAAGACGTCCCGGGATGTCAAGGCGAAGCAGTCCACGTTCTTGTCAGGAGTTGGTTAGCCGCACACTCGCGGCCGCCGCTATGAGCCGAACTTGCGAACACAACGGGTCAAGCGTGCGAGCGGCAGGTTGAGGCACGGCTGGTGGTTGAGTGATTCGCCGCCTTTTGGCGAATCGTATCGAAACCCGGCGGTTGAGTGACTCGCCGTCTTGTGGCGAGTTGTATCGAAACCCCGCGCCACGCCTCAACGGCTCGGACCATCTTCGCCTCTCCCTCGAGCGCGGGCCAGGAGAGCACGGGTTTCGATACAACGCTGAAAAACGCGTCACTCAACCGCCGTGCTCTCCCGGCCCGCTCCCGGCTTCGGGCTGAAAACGAGGGGTCAACGGTTCACGATAGTGATGGTATCGATTCCTTTGAAGAACTGTCCGTGAATCGTTTTCCCTTCAAGGGTGGCGGTTGTGGAGTTGGGGGTGAAAGCCGATCTCTGCGCATTGAAATGGCAGACGAGGTCAACCAGCCCATCGCCGTTGACGTCCTCGCCGTTTGAATTGCAAAACGCCAGGCTGTTTTCATTTCCCAGGGAGCCAAACCGCAGGGAAGCAGGATCGACTAACGCTGTGGCCTGGAAGGCGGGATTGGAGAGAATAGCCACGGGAACGAGTCCGTTGCTTTTCAAATTGATCGGGTTTTTCGTGGTTCCGGGTTTGACATCGATCTCGATCGGCTGAGCCACTCCAAAGGAGGAATAGGTGCTCCCCGAGGCAGCGGAGATCACGAAATCTGGTACCTGATTCCCGGCAGCGTCATAAACCTGGACTTGGTCCAGGACAGCCGTGTTGTAGAAATCGGCAGAGGCCGCTGCCCCAGCGGTGTAGTCCCAGATTTGAGCCAGCGCATAAAATCGAATCATGTACTCGAGGGGCTCACCGAACGTGATGTCCAGGGGGATGTTTACGAATCCAGAGGCGTCCGGCAGGTAGTCAGTGGCCAGCCAGGCACCATCCGGGGCGAAAGTGACTCTCTGAAATTGCGCCCGGCCGCTTTGACCCGGCGTCTGCGATGAAGTCCCGGTGACGCGGAATCGAAGCGTGAGAGTACCTTGGCCAGATGCACCGGTCACGGTGATCGTATCCCGGTAGTTGGCATTGCCGCCGACCGACAAGAACTTGTTATATCCGCCTGATGAACCGTCGCCACCCAGCGTTACCTGGGCCTTGGCGTGCAGGATTCCAAACTCGGCAGAACTGTCGGAGTAATAGTCGGCGTTCCATAGAGTACCGGGTACGCCAGTTGTTCCGGAGCAAGGATCTCCGTTCACGATCTCACAGACATCCACCTTGTCCGGATCGGTGTACGAGCCAAATCGAACGTAGTTCAACGTCCAGAGCTCAGCAAGTGGGTCGGGCTCAAAGTTGTAGAGCGTCGGCTTTTGTCCACGGAATCCTAAAACCACGTTATCGACGAAACCTCTCCACTGTTCTCCAAAAGAGTAGTTGGCCCGAAGGTGAATACCAACGATCGGGGCGTCCGCGGGAATGTCGGAGAGCGATGCAGGGGGAACATTATCCTCCGCTGCCTGGATCGAAAGCACCCCAAGAATGTCGCTCCTTTGCCAGACATCCGTCGGTCGATCAAAACAAGGGCTGGTGGGGCTGCAGGTATCCCAGTATAGGAAAAAAGATCGCGGGTCCCCATAGTCGTATACTCGCAAGGCAACATCGGGCGGCAGGGCGTGGCTGCTCGCCGGGTCGATATACCAGTCAAACGCAAATGCGATCAGATCGCCATAGGTTCCAAACCCCGGGGCTGGAATTTCCCTGATCATCACTGCGCCACCACCTGCGTCTTTCTTGAGTTCCAGGGAACCTGATCCGGACCTGGGATTCTTACTGGTAATTTGAGCCAGCGAGGAGGAACCAGATTGATCGGACCACCAGGTCGTGTCACCGGGATACACGGTGATTTGATCAGCCACCAGGCGGTTGTGGACGAAGACATCAACTTCGTTGTTAGTATCACCCGCCACAAGATTGGAGGCGTGCGATGAGAACACCACGAGGGAGCCATCATCGTTGAGGCGGGAAAAAAACTGTACGAGTTGGCCTGCGCCCCATTGCTGTCGACGCTAACCCGGGTGGTCTCCCCGGTCAACCGGTCATGCACAAAGATGTCGACTGCGTCGTTGGTGTCGCCTGCCACTAAATTGGACGCGGACGAATAGAAGGCGACAAAGCGGCCGTCTGCGCTAATTTTCGGAAACTCGCTACTGGCGTTGGCCTGCGCCCCGGCGCTGTCGACGCTGACCCGGGTCGTCTCCCCGGTAAGCCGGTCGTGCACAAAGATGTCTGGTGCGTAGTTGATGTCGCCGGCCACCAAGTTGGACGCGTGAGAAGTGAAGGCGACGAAGCGGCCGTCCGCGCTGATACTGGGGAGGTAACTGTCGGAGTTGGCCTGCACCCCATCGCTGTCGATGCTAACCCGGGTTGTCTCCCCGGTCAATCGGTCGTGCACAAAGACATCGACTGTGTGGTTGGTGTCGCCCGCCACTAAGTTGGATGCGGCAGAATAGAAAGCGACAAAGCGGCCGTCTGCGCTGATACTGGGGAGGTAACTGTAGTTGTCCCCCTGCGCCCCGGCGCTGTCGACGCTGACCCGGGTCGTCTCCCCGGTTTGCCGATCGTGCACAAAGACGTCGGCTGCGTGGTTGGTGTCGCCCGCCACTAAGTTGGACGCGTAAGAAGCGAATGCGACGAAGCGGCCGTCCACGCTGATAACGGGAAAGACACTGCCGAAGTCAGCCTGAGCTCCGGCGCTGTCGACGCTGACCCGGGTCGTCTCCCCGGTTTGCCGGTCGTGCACGAAGACGTCGAACACATTGTTGGTGTCGTCCGGCACTAAGTTAGACGCGAGGGAATGGAAGGCGACAAAGCGGCCGTTTGCGCTGATAACGGGTGTGTAACTGTAGTCGTTCGCCTGCTCCCCCGCGCTGCTGACGCTGACTCGTGTCGTCTCCCTATCCAGCCGGTCATGCACAAAGATGTCTGCTGCGTTGTTGGTGTCGCCCGTCACTAAGTTGGCCGCGTGAGAATAGAAGGCGACGAAGCGGCCGTCTGTGCTGATGCTCGGAGCGTCGCTCTGGGAGTCACCCTGAACTCCGGTGCTGTCGATGCTAACCCGAGTCGTCTCCTGAGAAGGTGTCGCAGTCGCACTGAGTGGTGACGTCGCTCCCCCGACTATCCTTGAAGACGCAGCTAAGATCACGATTACCGACAGCGCCATCAGTAGATAGCGGAGTAGTTGGTACAGCACCGGTTGCTCGTTAGTGCAGTTCCGGACCGAGTGCACACAAGGTTCATCGTTGACCGTGATCGACAGTGTCTGAGGATGGTGATCGTCAAATCTGTTTCTCATAGCGCCTCCTGAATCAATAACTGTGGAGTCTAGGGCTTGAATTGCCAGGAGTCATCACCCAAACGGGTGATACTCTGACTGTTCGGTACCTTGGAGGCGCACCCTCTTTTCCCAATTAAACCGTTCGCACCGGAGACATTGAAACTGAGGGGCTAACGGCGAGGGCGGGGGCTTATGAGAAACTAAGACTCTTGAGGCGAGTGATCAGAGAGGAACGAGGCTAATTTGTTAGGTGGATTTGGTGGAGCTGAGGGGATTCGAACCCCTGACCCCCTGAATGCCATTCAGGTACTCTTCCAACTGAGCTACAGCCCCACCGGGTTGAGAGCCGGCGGTGTTGCCAGCTCTCCTATTCTACTCACTAGCCGATCAGGTCGTCCAGCAATTGTTGGTTAACGACGATCTGGTTGCCCTTACGCATTTCCTCTACCAGGTTGCGGACATACGTGGAGAAAAATTCAGCCCGTTTCTGAGCGGTCAGATCTTTCTCAATCTGGGCTTTCTCTTGCTCGAACTTGGCCTGGTCCACATCGGTCTTGTCGATCAGCTGGACCACCACGAATTTTCCGGCAATCTCGATCGGACCCGTGACCTCGCCTTCCGCGATCTTGGTGAAAACCCGATCATGAAGCTCCGGGGAGAAGCGCAGGGTATCGTCGATATTGCTGCCTTTCTTGAAGTAGCTGGTGGTTGTCACCTTATAGCCGGCCTTCTTGGCGACGGTGTCGAAATCCTGACCCTTGGCGGCATTCAGGAATTCCGTGGCCTTCTGCCGGGCCAGTTCGTCCCCGCGCCGGGTCTTGTAATCGTTCTCCACGCGGGTTCGGACCTCTTCAAAAGGCGGGGTTTCCGGCGGTTTGATATCGGCCACCTGGGCGACGTAGAAACCGCCTGATCCCTGATAGGGCGATGCCAGGTCACCCTTCTTGAGCCCGAAGATTTTCTCGTTGAAGTCGCTGCGGACAACCATACCAGGCACCGGATCTGCGATGCCGAAATAGTCCGAAGTCATCGCGGAGAGTTTGTGCTCCTTCGCAACTTCAGCCAACGGCTTCTGGCGTGCGGCATTGATAATCTTGTAGGCCTGGTCGCGAGCGGCCCGAATGGCCTCCGCCTGGCGAAGCTCGAACTCAACCACGGCCCGCTGGCTTTCCGGCTGCGTCGTCGTCTTGTCCAGGACCCGGATGATGTGGAAGCCGAAGGGGGATTTCACCAAGCCGCTGGTCTGCCCCGGCTGGAGGCTGAAAGCCGCCTGCTCAAACTCCGGAACCATCTGCCCGCGCCCGAAGAACCCCAAATCACCGCCCTGCTGGGCCGATCCCGGATCCTCAGAGACTGCCTTCGCTACGGACGCAAAATCCTCACCCGCGTTGATTCGGGCCAAAACCGCCTCGGCTTTTTTACGCGCTTCTGCATCGTCCCCTCCGGGAGGCGTCTTAATCAGAATATGAGCAGCGCGGACTTGCTCCTCGGGATTGATCGTGTTGATGCGCGCCTGAACGGCCTCTTCGGAAACCTTTACGGACATCGGATCGGCCGGGACAAACACGTAGTTGACGCGGCGCTGTTCTCCCTTGCGGTAAGCTTCCTTGCGCGATTCGTAAAATTTCTTCAGTTCCGCCTCGTCGACAGTGGTCGGTTCAGACGCCTTCTTATCGATTGCTATATACCTGACTTTCGCCTCGAGATTCCGGTTCTCGTATTCCTGTCGAACTTCCTCGGGAGTCACGATGATCCCATCGGTAAGCAGCTGCTGCATCTTCTGCCGGATGATGTCTCGGCGCAGATTCTCCTCAAACTCCTGGGCAGTCATGTCGTTCTGCCGCAGGATCTGCTGGTACAGCTCGGTCCCGACAAAGGCCCCCTTGTTCTGAAAAACAGGCATTCTCATGATCTCCTGCCTGATTTCTTCAGGAGTAGCGTCGAGTCCCATCTTTCGAGCCTGTTCAGTCACGGCATATTCGCTGATAAGCGAGTTGAGCGCCTGCTGCCCCAATCCGAGTTGTTTTACGATTTCGGGATCCTGCTGATCTAGCTTGTAAACCTGGCGGTACATTTCGTACATGCGCCGGTACTGTTTTCGAAACTCGATGGCGCTGATCGGGCGTTCGCCCACCTGGGCGACATCGCTTTGTGCGAGGCCGGAGGAGGAGAGATCACCGGGAGTCCCGACGAAGAGCAGGACCATACCTGCGCCCAGCCCGAGGATCACGAGCCAAAGAATCCATTTCAATCCTTTTTGTTTTCTTCTTAGGAACGCAAGCATTTATGACTTCCTCCGACTTCTCGAGTAGTTGAAAAAGCGCATTATAGCATAGGGGAAGAGGGGTGGAGGGAAGAGGAAAAGGGGGCCGATTGGGGATTCATACACCCTCGTGACCGCCGCGACTTTCGATGCGCAGAGTAACAAACTTGTCGATGTATCTACAGGCTGATTGCGGCCGGACTCTTGAGACTCCGGCCTCTATAAGAGACGCAGACACTCAACCGGCGGCGCGTGAATGGTTTAGCTTACAAAAAATGGTCTCTGTTTTTTTTGGTAACAGAATCACTAAACTTTTGCACTAAGCAGATATAATAGGCCGGTCTTTAGAACCCAGGTTATGTCGGGGGGCTGAAAGTATTGGATATACGTGGGTTGTTTCCATGAGATCGGAATGTGCTTCTGATTTGCTGGATGCCATCATTCGGCAGGACAAGCTCAAGTTGTGCGAGGTGAATTCGCGGCTCTTCATGCACCCCGATGTCGAGGTGTGGGCTTTTCACCGGTGGGAGAGGGCGTCGCGGGAGTTCAAGCTGATTTATCCTAACTTCAGGACGATAATTCCATTTCCCGCCGACCTGTTGCCGGTGCTAGAGAACCGAAGATCGGTCGTCGACAGAAATGTTTCGCGATCGTACGGCGAGTGGGTTGAAACCCGGCACTACCCGGTCACGCTGATCCTGCCTCTGCAGTATAACTCGCAGCTGGTGGGGCTCGTGCAGGGGTTCTCCTCTTGCGACCTGGAGACGTGCCGACGAGTGCCGAGGACGCTCGGCACACGGATTCGAATACTGGCCCAGTGCTGGGAACTGATCAACATTCTGGAAGAGAAGGAAAGGATAGCTTTTACTGACAGTCTCACGGGTCTGTTTAACAGCAAGTTTCTCCTTCATTTCCTCAAGGCGGAACTGGCTCGTTGCACCCGGTACCGGAAACCGGTAGCTGTTATTTTCCTCGACCTGGATTACTTCAAGAACGTTAACGACGCTTACGGACATTTGGTCGGCAGCGCCGTGCTCGCCGAAGTCGGCAAGGTGATTCGCAGCAACGTCCGCGAAGCGGACACCGCCTCTCGTTATGGCGGTGACGAGTACGTTGTGGTTCTCACTGAAACTGGACCCGAGGAAGCCCTGATTATCGCGGAACGGCTGAGAAACACGGTGGCTTCCCATTGCTTCGGCCAACGCAAGGGGCTCGCAATAAAACTGACCATAAGCGCAGGGGTTGCCGTCTTCCCGGATCACGGGCGAACGGCGGAGGAACTGATACATCGTGCCGACACCGCGATGTATGAAGCCAAGCGCGATAAACGAAATTGTGTCAAAGTCGCGGTGTAAAAAGGGTTATGAAGCTGCGCTCGCTATTTGGTGTCTTTGCAAATGACCTCGCCATTGATCTTGGAACGGCGAATACGCTGGTTTATGCCAGGGGCCGTGGCATAGTCGTCAACGAACCGTCAATCGTGGCCATCAACAAGCTTACGAACAAAGTCGAAGCCGTCGGCCACGAGGCGAAGGATATGCTCGGCCGGACTCCGGCCAGCATCGTAGCGATCAAGCCCATGAAAGACGGCGTGATCGCGGATTTCGATGTGACGGAAGAAATGCTGAAGTATTTCATAAAGAAGGCCTTGAATCGGAACCACCTTCTAAGTCCGCGTATTGTGATCAGCATTCCTTCCGAAGTCACCCAGGTGGAAAAGCGTGCGGTTCGCGAGTCGGCGCTTCGCGCCAAGGCCAGCGAGGTTTACCTGGTCGAGCAGGCCATGGTCGCCGCCATCGGCGCCGGACTGCCCGTAACGGAGCCGAGCGGAAACATGATCGTTGACATTGGCGGTGGCACCACCGACATTGCGGTGATCAGTCTGTCCGGGATCGTCTACAGCCGTTCTGTCCGCGTGGCCGGCAATGAAATGGACGAGGCGATCATCCAGTACATTAAGCGCAAGCATAACCTCCTGATCGGCGAGCGCACCGCCGAGCAGATCAAGATGAAAATTGGGTCTGCCGCCCCTATGGAGGAACGCTTAAGCCTGGAAGTGAAAGGGCGTAACCTGATCGAGGGTATTCCGAAGACTGTGACGATCACCGACGAAGAAGTGCGCGAGGCCTTGTCCGATTCAATTTCGACTATTATTAACGCTGTCCGGGTTGCTTTGGAGAGGACCCCGCCGGAACTGTCCGCCGACATCGCAGAAAAGGGTATCGTGCTGACCGGCGGAGGCGCTTTGCTGAAGAACCTGGACGTCAGAATTAAGGAGGAAACCAACTTGCCGGTGTTCCTGGCACAGGACCCCTTGACTTCGGTCGTACTGGGAACCGGCAAAATGCTCGCTGACATGGAGTTGCTGGCAAGGGTCTGTATTCAATGACGGAGTTTGTGCGCCGGCCGATAGTCTCACTTCTGATGTTCACGGTTCTGCACATCACGTTGCTTTCGGTGCAGATCACAAACGAGAATGGGCGCACCTTGCTGCGCTCCTGGAGTCTGGCCATATTCACTCCGGTCGCTTGGGCGATCCATAGCGCCACAGATACCGTGAAGCAGGCTTGGAGTCGCTACGTGTTTTTGTACCGGGCGGAAGAGGAAAGAGCGCGCCTGCTTGAAGAAAACAGCCGGCTGCGCCTGGAAATCGCGAATCTCCACAACCTGCGGCAACTGCTCGATCGCATCCCGGAATACGAAAAGGTGCGCGCAGAGTATACCTTTTCGACCATTCCCGCCGCCGTTATCTGGAAAAGCCCGCCTTTCTATTCGCAGCGACTTCTTATTAATGCGGGGACCCGGGACGGGGTTAAGGTCAATTCCGCTGTCATCGATCCGCGCGGTATCGTCGGACGTGTGATTGCGACCACTCCTTTTACCGCTGAAGTTGAGTTAATAACCAACGCTGGAGCAGGGGCTGGCGCTTTGCTGGCCGATTCTCGCTTGGAAGGTGTCATTCGGGGGGATGGCAGCCCGGTCCTCAGTTGGTGGTATATCCCGAGTTACGAGAAGGCTGACGTGGGTGATACGATCTTCACCTCGGGAACAGACCAGATCTATCCGAAGGGAATCCGTATAGGGCGTATTATCAGCTCGGTAAAGGGGAACAAAATCCATCGGGAGATTCGAGTCGAACCGAGTGTCGATTTTCGCCGGCTTGAGGAAGTGCTCATTGTCATGCGGAAATAGAGTTGTCAAGCAAAGTCGGAACCTTTAATGTTGCTGTTCCAGAAACAACGGGCTTCCTGAGAATGCAGAAGCTGAGTGGCGTAGTGCACAAACGAGAAGTTATGCTTCTCCTATTGTGTAGCGCCGCTGTTGAAATTCTGTGCGCACAATATTTTCCTCCGGCGCTGTACCTGGATCTGTCACTCATCCTGGTCATCTATATCGGATGGTATTCAAGCCCCTCGACAGCCGCCCTGAACGGCACCATTTTCGGCCTGGTTCAAGACGCCATCTACCGGACCTTTTTGGGGTTGAACGGACTTACCAAGACGATAACCGGATTTACAGCCAGCCTTCTCAGCCGGATTTTGCAGTTCAACGATGCTGGCAGCCGATCCGTCCTGATATTGACACTTTCGCTGCTGGACAGCGCCGTCATGTACCTGTTGCTGCTTTTACTGGAGCAGCCGATCGATGAAGGATTCTGGACGGACAGCTTAACCAGGGCATTAGTCACGGGAGTAGCCGGGGGAATTGGCTCACGTGTTTATGATCGCTTCAAGTTCCCCAGGAAAGACTTCCGACGAGTGGGATTGTAGAAAGGGGGCTCGATTGGACGGTTAAAGACGCTCGGACTCGTCTCCCTCGGCAATCCACAACCGATTGCAGAGGGGCAAAGGATCGATCAGGATTCGATCGACGGGAAACAGATTCTGATTTTTTCGTCGTGAATCGGGTTTGGCTATGGCGATATTTCAGGACAATCGCAAGTTAATTTCCCGAATGAAAGGGCTGAGGGCCTGCTTTGTGCTCGTGTTTCTCGTCCTGTTCGGCAAGCTTTGGTATATCGCTGTCCTGAAATCCGACTACTACAAAGACCTCGCCAAACAAAATCAGATCCGAATCATACGCCTGCTGGCCCCCCGCGGCCTTCTCCTTGACCGGGAAGGACGGGTTCTCGTCGACAATGTCGAAAGCGTTAACCTGGTGCTGTTTCTCGACAAAGCCGACGACCTCGAAGAGGTGTTCGAGTTTCTCCGCGGCCTGGATATGACGGAGGAAGAACTGAACGAGCGTATGCAGGCCGCCCGGCGTCATCCCAAGTATCAGGGTTTGACCATCAAGGAAAATCTCTCGATGGCGGAGGTGTCCTACGTCCTCGCCCATCAGAACGAACACCCGGAACTCACTATCGTCGAAGAGCCCAGACGCTTGTACCGCTACGGGGAATTGGCCGCTCACGCTCTCGGATATGTCGGGGAGATTTCCGCGAGACAGCTGGAACAACCGGAATTCAAGGGGTATCACCAAGGAGACATCATTGGAAAATGTGGAGTCGAGAGGACCTACAATCGAAACCTCTCGGGTAAGGATGGACAGCGCCGTCTCCTGGTGAACAGCCTGGGTCGGGCGATTGAAGAGCTGCATTCGATCGAGGCGATTCCGGGCAAGTCGCTCTCTTTGACACTCGATCTGGACCTGCAGATGGTAGCCGAGGCAGCACTCGGAGATTCTCCCGGCGCGGTCGTCGCGTTCGATCCGATTCATGGCGATATCCTGGTGATGGCCAGTCGCCCGGCTTTCGATCCGAATCTCTTTGCAACCCGTATCAGCCGTCAGGACTGGGTCAGACTCAGTAATGACCCGAACCATCCCCTACAGAATCGAGTCATACAGGCGGAATTCTCGCCTGGGTCCACTTTCAAACTGATCATGGCGATTGCCGGATTGGAAAGCGGAGTAGTCAACGAGAACGACACCGTCTTTTGCCCAGGAGGAATCAGCCTTTACGGTCATTACTTCCATTGCTGGAAGCCAGGAGGTCACGGCAGGGTTAACCTCAGCGACGCGATCAGGCAATCGTGCAACGTCTATTTCTATACCCTGGGTCAAAAACTTGGAATTGGTCAGATCGAGCACTACAGCAAGCTCCTGGGGCTCGGACAGTTCAGCGGAGTAGACCTTTTCGGAGAATCAGTCGGCTTGGTTCCTTCCGAACAATGGAAGGAGCGCACCAAAGGGGAGAAGTGGTACGCCGGCGAGACGATATCGGTCGCAATTGGCCAGGGCGCGATGAACGTCACCCCAATGCAACTGGCCCGAGCGGTCGGCATGATTGCCACTGGTCAGGCGCCGCCTCTGCGCCTGGTTAAGGACAAAAGAGTTTACCGTCCGCCCGCAACAGCTGTTGCCACCTCCGGCTCAGTCCCGATTTTTCATGAGAAAAATCTGCAGGCTGTCCGAAATGGGATGTGGCGGGTTGTAAATGAGTACGGGACAGGCCGGGCTGCTATGGTCCGAGGCTTTGAAGTCTGCGGGAAAACCGGCACGGCCCAGACGATCAGCAAGGCCGCACGCGCAAAACTGCCGCCTGAAGTGGCAGCTAAATTCCCGTCCAACGCGTGGTTCGTAGGATTTGCCCCGCGCGATAATCCGGAGATAGTTGTGTGTGTGATCGTCCAGGGCGGAGATTCAGGCGGAGGCGTGGCGGCGCCGGTTGCGGGGAAAATATTCCAGGCATATTTCGACAAGAAGTATCAACGGCCACAACAACCCGAGCCGTTGCCGGCAACCCCGCTGCAGGTAGCCGCTGTCACGGCCGATGCGACGGAAGCCCGTGTTCAACGCGGGGGTATAAACCAGTAGGACTCAGGCGTCGGGCTGGAATTTTTCGAGATGCCGTTCAGAAGGTTTGTTTCCAGGTTCGATTTTCTGTTGTTTGGGGGCGCCATGGCACTGGCCCTTCTGGGGATCCTTGGCGTCTACAGTGCGAGCCTTCAGAATCCCGCCTCCAACGCCTTTGTGCGACAGTTGCTCTGGACGGCGCTTGGCCTGTTCATCTGTTTTGTCGTTTTATCGATCGATTACCACTACCTTGTCGACTACGCCTTGCACCTGTACGTCCTGTCCATCTTGCTTCTGATCGGAATTCTCCTATTCGGTACGACCATTAACGGAAGCAAGAGCTGGCTGACAATCGGGGGGCAGAGTTTTCAGCCGTCGGAGGCCGTCAAAATTGTGGTAATCCTGGCCTTGACACGCTACCTTGCCGGTTTGAGCGAGGACTATCTGAAGGTTCAGCACTTCATTGTGCTGGTGATGATTACCATCGTCCCGGTCTGCCTCGTTGTCCTGCAAGGGGACCTCGGAACAGCATTGATGTACTTCCCGATTCTCGGGGGGATGATGATCATCGCCGGGTTGAAATTCCGCTTCGTCCTCGCCGTACTCCTTCTGGCGCTGACCATGGCCCCTGCCAGCTGGTTGGTTTTGAAAGACTACCAGAAGCAGCGCATTATGGTGACGTTCGATCCGGATTTGGACCCGAAAGGCTACGGGTATCAAACGCGTCAGTCGCTAATCGCGATCGGATCGGGCGGAATCCTGGGAACCGGTATCGGTAACGGCCGCCAGAGCCAACTCGGTTTCGTGCCCGAAATCCATACCGATTTTATATTTGCCCTCCTCGCCGAGGAAACCGGTTTGGTGGGCGCCTGCCTCGTTCTCATGCTTTACCTGTTTGTACTGTCACGGCTTGTCCGGGTTGGCGAACAGGCTCGCGATCGGTCTGGCATTCTGATTATTACCGGAATTGCGAGTCTGATTTTCTTTCATGTGACGGTAAACGTGGGAATGGCGCTCGGTATCACTCCAGCGATCGGGATTCCCCTGCCGCTTCTGAGCTATGGGGGCTCCTCTGCCCTGAGCACGTATCTCGCCTTGGGTTTGGCGCTGAATGTCCACTACAACCGGTTTGTGTATTAGGAGCTTTGCCCGCACGCCCCGCGGACCCGCGGATAGCGCGGATTACGCGGATTGGCTGCGGGCGATTTCTCCCCTTCACGCGTTTCTTGCCACGCCTTGATTCCCGTCGCTATAATGTTCTGTGGCTTTGATTCGCACTTATATCGGCTTTCTATTTCAGTTATTTGGAGAAGCTGCACATACCGCAGATGAAGCGAGACCGTCGAGCGGAAGGGGTCCGCTCCGGCTCGTGGAAGAAACTTTTGTGTCGGAACAACTTATCTGTTGTCGCCACGCTTTAACTCCTCATCTCCACTTGTGACCAATAGGAGATGTGAGTTGATCGAAGCTACCTTCCTGCCGCATTTTTGCGGAACATGAAACCTCTGCATCAGCTTCTCCTTAGCGAACGGATCACCGTTCGGAGGGAGAAATCATGTCCAAGGAGTTGATCGTCAATTCGACGAGTCTTGAAAGCCGACTCGCAATTGTCGAAGATGACCAGATCACAGAGATTTTTATTGAGAGAGCCAAAAACAAAGGGATTTTGGGCAATATCTACAAGGGTCGCGTGACCAAAGTTCTGCCGGGAATGCAGGCGGCTTTTGTGGATATCGGCCTTGAGCGTCACGCTTTCCTCTACGTATCGGATTTCTTCGAGGATTACGAGGAATACGAGGAATTGTTCCGATCCGCCGAAGGTGCCGGGCTGGAGGAAACGATCCGCGTCGAACCAAAGATCGAGGCTCGGCCGGAACCACCGGCGCCCGCAGCTCCCGAAGACGGCAAACGGACGCGCAAGAGTCGAAGGAGCCGTCGCGAGCAGGCTCGCGAACAGGAGCAGGCGGCCCGTGAAGCGCGTGAAGCCCGAGAAGCCCGTGAAGCAAAGGAATCCCGAGAAAGCCGGGAAGCTACGCCGGATTCAAGCCGTCGATCTCGGGAGACCAAATCTGAACCCGAACGTCGGGTGGAAGAACACCACATCGAACCGCTTCCTGGGGAATCTTTCAGGCATCTGACCAAAATCGCCCCGCTACCGACCGCAGTTGAGACCGGCCAGAGCCAGCCCGATGACCTGGCTCTTGTGGAATCAGCGGTGGAGCAGTTCGAAACCGAGGCCACGCTTACGCAGGTCGAGCAAACGCCAGTTGAGCCGCCCACTGACCAGGAAACTCCGAGAAGCGAGGAAGCGCAGCTTGCCGCTGAACAGAAAGAGGGCCAGCCCGAAGAGGCGGTTGCGGAAAGCGTGCCCGGAGAGCCCGACACAGTCGCCCCGGCTGAACCGGAAGTGGCGGCGGAGCTCGATACAGTCGTCCCGGCTGACCCGGAAATGGCGGAGCCCGATACAGTCGCCCCGGCTGAATCGGAAGCGGCGCCGGAGCCCAAGGAGGCGAAAAAGTCCAGGGAGACTGACGACGTCAAGGAGCGCAAAGAGACTAGACGCGGTCGGGCCAAGGAAGCGGACGCTGAAGCCAGTGTCGAGCACAAACCAGAGACCCAGGAATTGACTTCCCGGCACGACAACGACCGCAAACGGCGCAGTAGCAGCCGCACCAACGGACGAGCACAGATCGGCGATCTGCTCAGAGAGGGGCAGGAGATTCTGGTACAGGTGGCGAAGGAACCAATCGGCAAGAAAGGGGCCAGGATTACTTCTCACATTGCTCTTCCGGGCCGGTACCTGGTTTTTATGCCGACCGTCGATCATGTGGGAGTTTCGAGGAAGATTGCTTCCGAGGCCGAACGGCAGAGACTCAAGGAGATCATTCACCGGCTTCGAGGTGATTTCGGAAAAGGGTTTATCGTAAGGACCGCCGGCGAGGGTCATTCCGAGGAGGACTTCCGGGCGGACATGATGTACCTGACTCGAACGTGGGAAGACCTGCGGGCCAAGGCAGACAGGGTTTCTGCCCCGGCCTTGGTACATTCGGAACCGAGCCTGGTTCAGCGGGTCATTCGAGATTATCTAAGCGATGATTTCAGGGCCATCAGAGTCGATGACGAGCAAGAGTACGAAAGAATCCTGGAGTTCGTGCATCGTTTTAACCCGGAGCTTGTCAACAGGGTCCGACTGTATAACCGCAGCACGCCGATATTCGAGCAATACGGGATTAACGCGGAAATCGAAAAGGCGCTTAAGCAGAAGGTCTGGCTGAAGAACGGTGGATATATCGTCATCAACCAGACCGAAGCCCTGGTTGCGATCGATGTCAATACCGGCAAATTCGTTGGAAGCACTAATTCGCTAGAAGACACTATTACCCGGACCAATCTGGACGCGGTTAAGGAAGTGGTACGCCAGATTCGGCTGCGTGACCTCGGCGGGATCATCGTGATCGACTTCATCGACATGGACGAGCGGCGTAACCGGCAGAAGGTCATGGACGCGCTGCAGCAAGAGCTCAGCAAAGACAAGGCGCCTTCCAAAATACTCCAGTTTAACGAGTTCGGATTAGTGGCAATCACCCGTAAGCGGGTCAAGCAATCCTTGGAACGGACGCTCTGTCAGCCGTGTCCGACCTGCAACGGAACAGGAATGACCAAATCCGTCCGCACTGTCTGCTACACGATTCATCAGGAAGTCCGCAAGCTGATTCCTCATTTTCAAGAAGGCGAGGAGCTTATCATCCGTTGCCATCCCGATGTCAGTAAAGGTCTCCAAAACGGCGAACGGGAAGTCCTGAATGAGATCGAGGATGTGACCGGAAAGATCGTGACGATCAAGGCTGATCCCCTCATGCACATTGAACAATTCGACATAGTTGAGGGGTGAGTGTGGCGGACAAGGCGGAAAGGATAGACTTTTTTCAGAAACTCGTCGAACTGATGGACGTGTTGCGGGGTCCGAACGGGTGCCCGTGGGACAAGGAGCAGACTCGGGAGACACTCAAGCCGATGCTCATCGAAGAGTGTTACGAGGTGCTCGAGGCGCTCGATAGTGAGAATCCCGATGAACTCAGCGACGAGTTGGGCGACCTGCTTTTCCAGGTCATCTTTCACTGCCGGATAGCCAAGGAACGCGGGGAATTCGATGCGGATGACGTTTGCCGGCGCTCCTACGAGAAGATGGTGCGCCGGCATCCACACATCTTCGGAGAGGCGCGGTATCAGGACGCCCAGGAGCTATTAAAGCACTGGGAGGATATCAAGGCTGCCGAACAGAAGGCGGCAGGCTGGACCAAGAAAAAGAAATCTCTCCTGGATGGAATTCCTCCCAATCTCCCGGCGCTTTATGCGGGCTACCAGATTTCAGCCAAGGCTTCGCGGGTTGGTTTCGACTGGTCGGAACTCCGGCAAATCAAGGAGAAGCTGACCGAGGAGTTTCAGGAACTGGAAGAGGCCGTCAAAGAGCAGGATGCGGAGCGCATTCGTGAAGAGGTAGGGGACCTCCTGTTTGCCGCTCTGAACGTTGCCCGGTTCCTCGAGATCGACCCGGAAACCGCCCTGAATCGGGCCAATAACAAGTTCGCGGGTCGTTTTCGCAAACTGGAGAAGTACTTTGCCGACCAGGGTCGACGTCTGAAAGACGTTCCCCTCGAGGAAATGGAGTCGGCATGGCAATATCTGAAGAAGGACCAGGTTAAGCCTTGAGGCTTCAATTTCTGACAAGGGTGAAGAGAACGAATGCCGAAAGACGAAAAGAACGAGGGAACCAAGTTCAAAGTCACTGATCGAAGGTTATTTACCGAAGAGGGCGAACCTCGTCAGGACATCGAACGCGCGACGGAAAGTGAGAGCCGCCGTCCGGAGGCCTCGCGAGAAACAAGAGCCGAGACTCCCCCGCGGCCTTCCGCTTCCACCGAGGAATCCGCCAGGCAGGGACAGTCTCGCGCCTCCGAGCCGGGCCGAACGGAACCGATGTCGATCGACTTCTCCCAGTTTCTGTTTTCCATGGCCACTTCTGCCTTTATTCACCTGGGGGAGGTGCCGGACCCCATGACCGGCCAACAGAACGAGGACCTGCAAGCGGCACGCCAGAGCATCGATATTCTTACGATCCTTAAGGAAAAGACCAAAGGCAATTTGACGTTCGAGGAACAGCGGCTTCTGGACCAACTGCTCTATGAGCTGCGTATGAAATTCCTGAGCAAGTCCAAGGTCATCAGATTCTGATGAAGGTCACATTCCTCGGGACAGGGACCTCGCGCGGCATTCCGGTGATCGGCTGCGACTGCCGAGTGTGTCGATCCTCAAACCCGAAAAACAAACGTCTACGGTCATCGCTGCTGATTGAAAGCGAGGCGACCGTGGTCATCGACACCTCGGTCGATTTCCGCCTGCAGATGCTGCGCCATGACGTGCGCCGGCTCGATGCGGTTGTCTTTACCCATGCCCACGCCGATCATGTTCTCGGACTGGATGATGTCTTTCCCCTCAGTGCTCGAGCAGGACGTGCCATCCCGGCCTATGCGAGTCGCGAAACCGTGGATCAATTGCGTGTCACCTTCCGTTACCTCTTTGCCGAAAACCGCTATCCGGGAATCGCAGAAGTTGAATTGCGGGTGATTGATGGGCTGTTTCAAATCGGTGATCTTTGCTTTCAGCCTATTGAAGTCTTCCACGGGAACATGCCTGTGCTCGGATTTCGCATTGGTGACCTGGCGTATGTCACCGATGTGAACAGGATCCCCGAATCGTCGCTGGAGAAACTCCAGGGACTGCGGTACCTGATTCTTGATGGACTCCGCTACCGGCCGCATGTTTCTCATTTCAGCCTGCGTGAAGCCGCCGAAGTGGCTTCACGCCTTTCACCGCAAATGACTTACCTTATTCACATGAGCCATGATGTCGATCACGACGAGGGCAACGCTCAATTGCCTGAATCAGTACGCCTTTCGTACGACGGATTGATACTGACAGTCTGATGGATAGGCACGAAAGGGGAAAAGCCTCGGCGGAAATATGTTGACCGTTACAGATCTCAATCAGGTCCGGGACACGTTGCACTACCCGGTCGTCAGTATCGGCGCTTTTGACGGTATTCACAAGGGCCATCAGGCGATTATTCAGTTTCTCGTGGAGCGGGCTCGAGACAAACAGGGCACATCAATTGTCATGACCTTCAACCCGCACCCGCAAAGGTTGATAAGTCCCGCGACCGCCCCACCGCTCCTTCAGACACCCGAACAAAAGGAGCGAATCCTGGCCCAGATGAATGTGGACGTACTCGTCCGATTCCCCTTTAGCCGGGAACTGTCGCTGCTCTCGCCCGAACAGTTCCTCAACGATATTCTGTTTCCCTGGAAAGTCAGGGAAATCGTGGTTGGCCGCAACTTCCGTTTCGGCCACAAGCGGGCGGGCGATTTCGAAACCTTGCGTCGCTTGAGCGCGCTCAGAGGGATTCCGGTCCATGGGATTGAACCCGTCGAGTTCAGGCGGGTGAGGATCAGCAGCACCAGGGTGCGCACCCTGTTGAAAGAAGGACGGATGGAGTTGGCGCGCCGACTTCTGGGGCGTCCTTTCCAACTGCGGGGAACGGTCGTGCGCGGCGCCGGAAACGGGGCGATCCTGGGGTTCCCGACGGCGAATCTCGAGCCTCATAATGAGTTGATCCCGGCGGTCGGCGTATATGGCGGACGCGCCCATGTGGGGGAACTTATCAAGCCCTGTGTCATCAACATCGGTTTTCGTCCGACGTTGTACGAACGGCCAGAGGGTGTCCCGGTCGTTGAAGCACATTTGCTCGATTTCAGCGGAGACCTTTACGGCACGACATTGAGCATCGATTTCTGCCTGCGTTTGCGAGGCGAAAAACGTTTTGACTCGGTGGAAAGCCTCAAGAAACAGATTGCCAAGGATATCAAGGTCACTCGAAAATACCTTGAGCGGTTGCAGCTACGGCGGCCGTAGAGGAGGGAGAAGTGGTTACATTGGATGATGTCAGGAAAATCGCGGATCTTTCCAACCTGAGCTACGCACCGGACGAACTTGAACGGTTCGTGGCTCAATTCCAGGCAATACTCCGCTACTTCGAACACCTGAATTCGGCGCCCACTGAAGGAATCAACCCGACGTTTCATGCCGTCGAAGATATCCCGGGGACGCCAATGCGTCCCGACGAGACAAGGCCGTCTCTTCCCTGTGAGGAAGCTGTAGCGAACGCGCCTCAGAAAGTCGATTGTCAGTTCCGGGTTCCGAAGGTGATTGAATGACAGAGATAACCGGCCTCTCCATCAAGCAGCTCCATAATGGCCTGAAAAGGAAAGACTTTTCGGTCCGCGATATCGCCGCTTCTTTTCTCGCACGCATCAGTGAGGTGGATGAACGCGTGCGCGCGTTTATTACCGTTGAGCCCGAAAAGGTCTTGAAGAAAGCCGACGAGTTGGATCAAAGGTTGCGCACCAGGGACATCGGGATGGGATTTCTAACCGGAATTCCGCTGGCGCTCAAAGACAACATCGTTACCGAGGGGACGCGAACAACAGCCGGTTCACGCATCCTGGACAACTACATCCCGCCTTACAGCGCGACCGTCACGAAACAACTTGAGAAGGCTGGGGCCCTGATCATCGGGAAAACGAATTGCGATGAGTTCGCAATGGGTTCGAGCACTGAGACCTCCGCATTTTTCCCGACTCGCAACCCCTGGGATCTTAATCGGGTTCCCGGCGGCTCCAGCGGCGGCTCGGCGGCTGCCGTGGCTTCCCGCCAGGTGCCGGCCGCGCTTGGAAGCGATACCGGAGGATCGATTCGCCAACCGGCAGCGTTTTGCGGAATTGTAGGGTTGAAGCCAACTTACGGGCGGGTCTCCCGTTACGGGTTAATCGCCTTCGCCTCGTCCTTGGACCAGATCGGCCCAATGGCCGCAAACACGACCGATGCCGCCATGCTCCTGCAGGCTATCGCCGGGCATGACCCATGCGATTCGACCTCCGCCTCCCACCCGGTCGACAACTACCTGGTGGAGTTGAGCAGGGACATTAAAGGGCTTCGCCTCGGCGTTCCCAGTCAGTGGTTCGGATCGGGGCTCGACCCAGTCGTGCGCTCCTTTGTTGAAGCTGCTATTGCCAAACTCGAAGGGCTGGGCTGTATCCCCGTCGAGGTGTCCCTTCCCCACATGGAGTATGCGATCAGTACCTATTACATCCTGGCGCCAGCCGAGGCGAGCTCCAACCTCGCGCGTTATGACGCGGTCAAATATGGTTACCGCTCACCCAATCCCAGGGATCTGGAGGATATGTACAAGCGATCCCGCAGCGAGGGTTTTGGCGCCGAGGTTAAGCGACGAATCATGATCGGTACTTATGTGCTCAGCTCGGGTTACTACGACGCCTATTACTTGAAAGCCAGCAAAGTACGTTCGCTGATTGCACAGGACTATGCCAAGGCCTTCGAGACAGTGGACGTGCTGGTAGGGCCGACTACCACCTCGCTTCCGTTCAGGCTGGGGGAAAAGCTGGAAGACCCGCTCGAGATGTATCTGTCGGATATCTTCACAGTCACCGCCAACCTGGCTGGCGTTCCGGCGATTTCGGTCCCGTGCGGGGTTACCGACGAGAGACTGCCGGTCGGCCTGCAAATTGTCGGAAAGCACTTCCAGGAAGCGCTTCTGCTGCGTGTCGCTTACTCCCTGGAGCAGGCACTCGACTTCAAGCGGCCAGAATTGCCCTAAATCCGCGTAATCCGTGTTATCCGTGCTATCCGTGGGAAGGTATGCCCGCGGATAGCACGGATAACACGGATTACGCGGATTTTCTCTATGCGACGAGCAGGGTTCCGGTGTCCAGGTTGATCGCGTTCAGCAGGCCGCCTGGTTTGATCCCGCTTACCACCTGGAACGCTGCCACTCCATGCTCGAGGGCTTTGAGTGCCGTTTGGACCTTCGGTGCCATCCCGGCGGTGAAACAGCCTCGTTCCAGAAGCTCGCGCGCTGACGTGACTGAAAGGCGGGGGATTAAACTGGACGGGTCTTCGGGATGCAGGTAAATACCGTCCACATCCGAGACCGAAATCAGCCGATCGGCGCCCCATGCGATTGCCAGTTCTGTTGCCACGGTATCGGCGTTAAGGTTCAGGATCTGTCCCGAGTCGTCCGCGCAGAGACTGCAGATGACCGGAAGATAGCTTTCAACCAGCCCGAGGATCTCAGCACGGTTCACTTCGCGGATATCTGCGACCAGACCAAAATCGATCTCCTCGGTCTTGCCTTCCGAGGTCTGTATTGGCAGGGGCGGTCTTCTCCGGCTCTTTGTCAGCCCGGCATCGAAAGCTGTCAGGCCGAGGGCGGGTACTCCGCGACTGACCAGGAGTGCGGTCAAATCACGATTGACCGCTGAAAAGACCATCTTGGCGACCTCGAGCGTCTTTTCGTCGGTAACTCTTCTTCCCTGATGTTGAACGACCGGTATCCCGAGTTGTTTTGAAAGTTCGGTCAGCTGCTTGCCAGCGCCGTGGACGATGAGCAGGGAGTGACCCGCGCTGCGCAACTCACCGATTTGCCGTACGATCTCACGGCGCAGGTCGGCTTCCTCCAGGACTTTGCCGCTCAATTTAACTACGAGTTTCATAGGTCGCGAAGGACTTGAATGAAGGATTCTACGTCCGCTTCCGAGATGATCAAAGGCGGCATCAGTCGCAGGATGGACGGATCGTGGGAAGTCCCGGTCAGGATACGCTTCCCCATCAAGGCTTTCTGAAGGTTCTTGGCCTCCTGCCAGGGACTCGAAAACCGGACGCCCAGGAGCAGCCCGGCGCCTCGCACTTCCTCGACGATGTCCAGTGCTTCGAGTGCTTTTTTCAGGTAGCCCGAAACATGCCGCACGTTATCCAGGATCTGTTCGTCCCGAAGGATGTCGAGCGTCGCTTCGATGCAGGCGCAGGCCAATGGCCCTCCGCCGAAAGTTGTACCCAGGTCGCCGCTCTTTACCCGTACGGCCACTGCCTCGGTGACCAACAAGGCGGCGGCCGGGAATCCGGAGGCGATACCCTTGGCGAGCGTCACCATGTCGGGATAGACGCCGTTGATCCCCGAATAAAGAAAGCGGCCGGTCCTGCCGACTCCGAGTTGTACTTCGTCGAAGATCAACAACGCTCCGTGGTCGGTGCAGGCCTGGCGCATCTCGGCCAGCCATTCAACGGGAACAGGTTTGATGCCGCCCAGGCTCTGGATCGGCTCGACCAGCACCGCCGCAGTCTTTTCCGATACGGCAGTCGCAGCATCCTTGGCCGGCACGATCCGGTGGCCGGGAACCGGGGTGTTCAGGTAGGCCGGGTAGCTGGGGATTCCTGTGGCGGAAAGACTTCCGTAAGTCCGCCCGTGAAATGAGTCTTCCAGCGAGATCACCTCGGTACGCGCGGTATGAGCACGGGCAAGCTTGATGGCGTTCTCATTCGCCTCGCTCCCCGAATTGGCCAGAAAAACCTGGTGATAGGGAGGACCGGCGTGCTCAACCAACTTGCGGACAGCGCGCGAGCGGGTACTGTTATAGACCACGTTGGAGTAAAAGATCAGCTGTTCGGCCTGTTCCTTGATCGCGCGTACGATTCGCGGATGGCAGTGCCCGGTCACGACCACGGCATGGCCGCCGTACAGATCAAGGTAGCGGTTGCCATCTGAATCAAAGACGTAGCATCCTTCTCCGCGCTCCAGAGTCAGGGGCCACTTGGCATAGGTCTTCAGCTGGTAGCGGTCTTCATCCGAGCGGGTACTGGCGATTGGGATTTCCTGCATGCTTACCTCGTGCATATGTTCCGCTGGCGCGGCGCTATGGATGTACAGGCGGCTGGTCGAGCCCGGTTATTTCAGGGAAGCCGCACATGATATTCAAATTTTGGACGGCCTGTCCGGCGGCGCCCTTCTGCAAGTTGTCAAGTACTGACCAGACAATCAGATAAGGACCGTCTGCAGCGGCGCCGATATCGGTGAAATTCGAGTGGCGCACATAGTTGACGTCGGGTTTGTCGGCCACCCACCGAATAAAGGCTTCCGAAGGATAGTAATCCATGAATAACTGTCGGATTTCGTCACTGCTTTGGGCCTGATGCAATTCCATGTAATGGCTGGAAAAGATCCCGCGAACGAACGGCGCCGAATAAGTCTGGAAAATGACTGGGTTGACCGGGCAGCCAAGTGCCTGCCGTATTTCGGGTAAATGCTGATGTCGAAACGGTTTGTACGGGAACAGGCTGTTGGACCGCCGAGGGTGGTGTGTGCCCGCAGTGGGAGAGTTCCCCGCGCCCGATGACCCGGTCTTGGCGTCGACAAACACCGGACCTTTGACCCAGCCTGCTTTCAAGAGCGGGTAAAGCGCCAGGATCGTGGCAGTGGCAAAACAGCCTGGATTCGAGACATATTGCGCCGTACGCACTGCTTCGCGATTGATTTCCGGCAGCCCGTAGACGAAACGTCGCTGGATTTCCGGCGCAGCCATAGGGAACCCGTAATAGTCCTCAAATATAGCAGGATCGGAGATCCTGAAGTCGCCGCTCAGGTCGATTACCCGAAGCCCGTGAGGAAGGGTGGGCAGTATTTTCGTGGCATGGCCATGCGGCAGCGCCAGGAAGAGAAGATCCAGCTGCGAGGCCGGAAGATCCTCGATCGCCGAGAACCGGAGATCCAGGAAGCCGCGCAAATTCGGATAAAGGTCAGAGACTGGCTTGTTCACATGCTGCTGCGAGGACACCCAGGCGATTTCGACGTGAGGGTGCCGCAGCAGGATGTGAATCAGTTCCGCGCCGCCATAGCCCGATCCGCCCGCTATGCCGACTTTAACCATGGCATCAGTGACTCCAGAAGAAGCGTGCAAATCTTGCCGGCGCTATCAAACCCGTTGGCGGCCGGAATTCCAAAGTGTTCTTCGATATAGCGAATGCCTTCTCCGCTGTCGGTCACCGGTCCGGAGATCAGGGCCGGCCGCCGGGCCTGCGGTACCGGGCTGTGTTCTCCCATCCATCGTATCGCGCCCCAGACGCCCATAAGGTCGTTGGCACAGAGAATCGTGCACAGGGAAGCATCCATGAACTCCGTGTTTTCAAAGACTGAGGCAACCTGGTAACCTCCCAGGATTCCGTCACCCATTTCGAGCAGGATAAAGTCCGGCTTTCCCTCCGCGAGATAGTGGACCATGGAGCGTGCAACCGGAACCACACTATCTACCTCGGTCGTTGATGGCAAACCGAAATCGAGGAAGCTCAAAGCCTTCTTTGCTCCTGCCGCTTTCATCCCCTGCGTGTCCTGAAGGCAGGCGACGCCCGCAACCTTGCCGGCGTGCACCGTAAATCCCTTCTCGGAGAACATCCTCAGGATCTGCTTGCAAACCGTCGTTTTTCCGGCATTCATGCACGTGCCCATCACCAGGATAACGGGAATGGAGGGCATGGGTGCATCGACCAGCGGCAGTGCGTGGTCTCTTAAGTTCAGCGGTCGCCCGTTCAGGGAGACGGTTCCGATGTACTCGACCAGCGCCGGCCAGCCGAGATCCCGGTTGAAAGCCGTGCAGTCGCCGATAACTCCGCCCTTATTCAAGAGGTGCAACCGTACCCCCGGTCGCAAATGAAGAGGGGTTCGTCCCGAAAAGCCGCGCAACGCCTTGCGGTTGCCCAGCACACCGACCAGAAGCTGTCCCTTTTGCAACACTACTTCCTCGACGTCGCGGGTTTCAAGGGTCGGGTAAGCCGTATTCACTTCCTGGACGCGCACCAGGACAACGTCCCCTTCGTCACATTCCCCGTTCACGTTCGCCAGCACGCGAAGCTTGGTTGGGAAATCGATTCCGACTACCGAAGACGCGAAGAGGTCGGGTCTGTACTCGACTTCAACGCCACCACCCTGATCTGTTAATTTCAAACACGTTCTCTGTTCGTTCATTTCTGAAAATCCCTGGATCTCCTGTCTGTAAGGCTGAAAAAACTAGAAGCGGGAGATTCCGGCTATGCCAAGCGGCGACGGAATCGAGCGGTATCCGGCGCTGACCTCGCGGGCCTGTAGAAATGCCCTCTTATTGCGCAGTCACCAGCCGAGTGCATAAACCATACATTTATGCAACTAGGTGTGGAGCTGTCAAGCATAATCACTGAACATTTTTCAAAAAGATATGCAAATCTGATGCATATTATGCAGTCCGTTGCGGGGTCTGGCTAATACTGGTGGGGGTTACGGGGTGTTTTCGTCGATGAATAAGGCATAGACGTCGCGCTTCGGAAGGCCGAGGTGTGCGGCGGCGGCTTTTATCGCGTCGCGCTGGCTCATACCTCTGCTTTCCATCAAGCCGCGGACGTAGGCGACGAGATCTACCTGTTGAGCAGCGGGCGGGGTCGCCGCGCTGCTGCCTTCCAGGATCAGGGTATATTCGCCCTTTGGCTCCTGGTTTTGGATCTCGTCGAGTACTGAACGGGCGGTGCCGGAATAAGAAGTTTCAAAAACTTTAGTCATTTCCCGGATCAGAAAGATCCGCCGCTCGGGAAACTGCTCAGCCAGGGCGCTGAGCAGGGAAAGGAGGTCGTGGGGGCCGACATAAAAGACAAGAGTGGCGGCGATGCCTGAGACCTCCCTGAGGATGTTCTGAAGCGCCCCGGCCTTCTTTGGAGGGAATCCCAGAAAAAGAAAACGATCCGTGGGAAAGCCGGCCACAGACAGGGCGGCGGTCACTGCTGACGGGCCGGGGACCGGGACGACAGGGATGCCGTTTTCTCGACACAAAGCGACCAGCCGATATCCAGGATCAGAAATCAGGGGAGTGCCGGCATCGGAAACCAGCGCGATCCGTTGGCCTTCGAGCAGCCGGCCGACTATCTCTCGTGCCCGGCTGGTTTCGTTATGCTCGTGATAACTCAAAGTCGGCGCCGCGCTGCCGATGTGGTTGAGGAGCTTCCGGGTGTGGCGGGTGTCTTCGCAGGCGACCACGTCGACCTCTCGAAGCAGGCGGCTGGCCCGCTCGGTGATGTCCTCCAGATTCCCGATCGGTGTGGCGACGACGTACAAGGTTCCAATCATTTAGAAAAAGGGAGTGGCCTCGTCACCCATTCATTGCTTCAAGCATTTCACTTACAGCTTGCTTGAAGCCGACCAGTACTGCCCGGCATACGATGTTGTGGCCGATGTTCAGCTCGATGATCTGAGGAATATCGGATATTGGTCGGACATTTCGGTAGGTCAGCCCGTGCCCGGCCAGCACTTGCAGTCCCAGGGATTCGGCCAGTTCGGCACATGACTGGATCCTTTCCAACTCTCGCCTGAAAGCCGGGAGTGCTTCGTTCAGGCCTTTTGGCACGGCTTCAGAGTAAGCGGCGGTATTTAACTCGACCATTCCCGCGCCGCTCTCGGCCGATCTTTCGACGACTTCGCGAAGCGGGTCGACAAAAAGCGATACGGCGATATGCGCCTCGGCCAGCCGCCTGATGGTTTGTTTGAGGGCGGGCAGATTCCCGGGAACGTCCAGTCCCCCTTGCGTTGTGATTTCATTAGGGCTTTCCGGCACTAGCGTGACCTGGTCGGGGCGGATGTCCAAAGCGATGTTAACCATCTCTTCGGTGGCTGCCATCTCGATGTTGAGCCGTGTGGTGATGACCTGGCGCAGCAGCCGGACATCGCGGTCCTTGATATGGCGCCGATCTCCGCGTAAATGGACCGTGATGCCGTGGGCACCGGCCAATTCTGCCAGAATTGCCGCCGCTACAGGATCAGGCTCCGGGGCACGCCGAGCCTCGCGTACAGTCGCGACATGATCAATATTCACTCCGAGCTTGGTCATAGGTCCCTCGTTTTTAAAGGATTATACCGCTTTACCGCAGGGATAGAGGGCATAAGCGGTCACTGGGATGTCCATTTAACCGGAATCATTGTGTTTTTGCGCAGTGGATTAGCGTACTGGGGTGGCATTCAGTCCCCGAGGTCTTTGGGGAATTCAACGCCTGTTACAGGAACGATACGGAGTGTCTGGACTGCTTGGAGTGCCTCCGGTAGCCTGCGGACGGCACTCAACCGCTGTGCTTTCCCGGCCCATTTGCGGCTCCGGGCTTGACCGATATTCGTACATCCCGGGCGTCAGCCCTGCGGCGGCCTTTTTACCTTTTGGTCACCGAGGCAGCGACCACGGGAGGCGATACGACTTCAAAACCGCTCTTCGCGGTAATAGTTGATCCTCCGATTCGATCCGTCGCACTGACTCTAATCTCATACCTGCCAACGGGGAAGCGACTGAGAGGGAAGCCTCGCAAAAGCTCAATCCGCGTGGGGGAAGCGTATCGGATCGAACTCCCCTTCGAATCCTCAAACTCAAAAAAGAGCTGGCCTTCCTTAAGGATCTCGTACCTGACGACAAGATCGGGCCGCAACGATGATTCATCGAGGGAAACGTTGTAAAGCTGAAGGTATACGCCCAACGGGTCGTGCGGCTCAAACCGATTGCCAACGGCGGGAATCAGCTTGAGATCTCCCCATACGAAAGGTTCGAGTTGTTGGGGGACTCGCTGGAGCGGGGCAAAAGAAGAGGAAAGCACCAGGGAACTCGCTTCTATCCGGTCCTTGGGGGAAGTATCGATTTTGAAACCGGACTCGGCCGTCCCCACCTTTCCGCTCTCCGTGTCCTTAGCGACAACGGTCAATTTGTAGAGGCCGGGAGGCAGAAAGAAGAACTTGTGATAATAAGAGTCGTCACGCACCCCTTCAGCGAAGTGACTGACCGGGTATTCGGAAACCACGCTTTCTTCGGCTTCTCCGGCGGTCCGGCCGTTTAGTCCGGTGACCGCGGTGTAAATCACCACGCGTGCCCTTTGAATCTCGCCCGATTGTCTGAATTGGAGCTCCTTGTTCGGGACACGCACCGTCACCGAAACCAGTCCAGTCTCGGCGTCGAGTTTCATGTAGTCGGTGCGGAAACTGAAGGGTAACTGATGGTAACTGATTTTCGCGTCGACCAGTTCCTGGAGCTCCTTCTTGGGGAGCTTGACCGGCCCGGTAAGAGCGGCCATTCGAAAGAGCCTTTCAAACGGCATATCCTGGGCTCGTCGGTGCAAAGCATAACCAGAGGTTCGGTCGCGCAAGAGGATTCGGTCTGCTCGGGTCAATTGTCCGCTCTTCTCTGCCTGGGTTTGGCCCAGGGGAGTGAAAAGCAGCGCATCTTTCTCGTCTGGATCGAGGGCGAGACGAAACTCGCCGCTTCTGGTTGGATCCACAAACTCGATCTCGACCTCGGAGTCGGTGGCGCCAAGGTGACGGTACCACCAACGCTCGAACGGATACGTGAGGGTTTGCCCCCCGCCTTCGTACGGCTCACGGTTGTAGCTCCCCGCCGCGTGTCTCTCGACATTTTCCGGCGGCCCGAACTTGATGTAAATCATTCCTCGATCGGTCATCCAGCCCGGCCGGCCGCCATAACGAAAATTCTCGTTCGCGTAGGCCAACCGTCGATAGTGCTCTTCTTTAAACTCGTTGAAACTGTCGCCCGGATCAGGATCCCGCAGTTTCCAGAACTCCTCGACGAACTTCTCCTTTTCTTCTGTCGTCGTCAGTTTTTGAAAGACCGCCCGTTCCTCGTCGGAAATTATGTAGACAACATCTTCATTCAGCCATTTGAGGTAAGGATCTTGCCTTTCCTCCTCAGCCAGCTGCTTCTCTCTATCCTTGTTGTCGTAAGGTGAGGCCACGAGCGCCGCCGGGCTCAGACAGGCAATAGCTCCAAGCAGGAGCACCTGTACAGGTCGGCCAAAATGCGACCGAGCGCTTCCCATAAAGTCCCTTCCTGTTTAAGGAATAAACTGACAAATTTACTATACAGGTTGGAGTAATGCGGTCAAGAAGTCAAGCTATGCGGCGAGCTGACGCCCGAGGCGTCTTAGGAGTTGTCGCATTTCCGCCAATGTCCAGAGCACGTCTCCGGCGCGCCTGCCCCGGTGCCTGTCGTGGCGTGCGGGTGCGCGTAGGGATTCTATCCTTGGAAGCCCTTTCGGGACCAATGGCTTCCGCAAGATTGGACTTGGTCCTCACGCCACCCCCGATGTGTATCTTCTGGTCCCCACCGCGTACCCACACCTGTGTTTCGTCGGGCTCTTTCCACAACTTGACACAAGCCACGCGGCGGCAGACAATTGGAACAGTAATCTCACTGTGTGAAGTTTTGCCGATGTTGTAAGGCTGCGTTGTCGAGTCGCAAAGGAGAACCTTCGAATGGAAACGACAAGGAGAGATGAAGTGACGCGACTCGAAGGAATCATACCGGCTATCCTGACCCCCTTTACAGGCCAGGGTACCGTCGATCTCGCCACGCTTCGCCGTTTGGTACGGTTCCTCATGGAGAGTCAGGTGGGCGGCTTTTACGTGAACGGATCGACAGGTGAGTGGTCGAAGCTGACCATTGAAGAGCGCAAAGCGATCGCGGAAACCGTGGTCTCCGAAGTGGACGGACGCGTTCCGGGCCATTTCAACGGAGCGTTCGCCCTCGATCTGGCCCGGCATGCCAAGGCCATCGGCGCGGACATCGTCTCCTCTGTCTTCCCGTCTCCGGATGCTTCACGTAACGAAATCATCCGGTATTACTGCTCCCTCGCCTCAGTTGGCCTCCCGGTGATTGTTTATTACCTGGAACGGCAGGACGGCTGGGGGAATTTCACCGAGAATTTCCTCAGCATCTTCGGCACAATTGACCGAGTCGAGGGGGTGAAGTACACGGGCAAGGACCTGTACGCGATGTACTGTATCCATTATCTGTCAGAGGGGCGTCTTACGGTCTGGAGCGGCTATGATCAGATGGCGCTCGCCGGCCTGATCATGGGAGCAAAGGGAGTCATCGGCGCCAATTACAACTACATCCCGGAGATTTACGTCGCGATGTACCGGGCCTACCGCTCTGGAGACCTGGCCCGTGCTCAAGAGCTGCAGTCGGAGGCCAACCAGGTATTGTGCGCGGTGAAGAAGTTCGGGAACAAACGGGCCTACCGTGCAGCTTTGAAATTGCGCGGGTGCGACATCGGCCCTTGCAGGCCACCGACAATCCCCCTCTCGGTTAGCGAAGTGCAGGAATTGGAGGCTGCTATCCTGCCTTTTGCCCGACGCTTTGAAAAAATCGGCTAAAAGCAGGGAGCGGGACTCAGTAGTCAGGAATCAGGAGGCGCGAGTATTTGGTCACCGCCTCCCGACTTCCGACCGACTTTACGGAGCATGACATGAGTTTCTCACGATCACGATATGCGATGGCGACATGGCTGGCTCTCTCTTGCGGTGCCCTTTTGGCGGCCCCGGTCGAGAAGCTCCTGAACAGGACCCTTTTCGTGGCGGACGAGAACGACTACCGTTACAGTGAAGCCGCGGTCCTTCCGCTCGATGACACTAACCTCCTTTTAGTGGTGAGCGTTTTCGGCGACGGTGGGCACGACAGCAGTCCGGCCCAGCTGCTGGCTTGGAGATCAAACGACAGGGGGCGGAGCTGGGGCGAGAGTTTCGCCTTCCAATCGAACATCGGGAAACAGAACGTGATGAGTCCTTCCTTCGTACGCCTGTCGGAACGAGAGATTCTCTTTTTCTTCTTGGTCACCAACAGTATCGAGGATGCCGGGATGTGGATACGCCGTTCTCTGGATAACGGCAAGACATGGAGCAAACCGGTTCGGATACCTTACGAGGGGTACGGTGGCGTTGCGAATGACCATGTGGTCCTGCTCAAGAGCGGGCGGATCGTTCTCCCCAGCTGGGTTAGCCGAGACTCGCTCGCAAGCAGTTACTCGTACTGTTTTTATAGCGATGACAAGGGGCAGACTTGGAAGAAGTCCAACGAGATCACCGTGAACAAACCCAGCAAGGGAAGAAAGACGTCGCCGGCCGCTGAAGAGCCGGCGGTGGTGGAGTTGAAAGACGGGCGTCTGCTGATGCTCATGCGGACCTATGTCGGGTCTTTTTATAGAAGCTTTTCCACGGATGGCGGGGAGACTTGGAGCGAACCTACCGATGCCGGCATTCCGGCGCCTGGCGCCATGCCGACCCTGGTCCGCATTCCAAAGACAGGAGACTTGCTGCTCCTCTTTAATTACGGCGAGCCGGACGAGATCGACGGCCCCCTGGCCTCGAAACCGCATGGCTTCCCTGATCAGCAAAGACGAGGGCGAGAGTTTTTCCTGGCTCCAAATCCTGGATGGGGGCCCGGACTTCGAGGGTAAAATGACCATGGCAAACATCACCTTCGTCGGGGACAATGCCCTGATTTTTTACAGCAAAAGCCCAACCAAGAAAAATTTGTACTCGCTCATCCAGCAGATCATTCCGGTCCCCTGGTTCTATCAGGGAGACCAGCGGGTCGTGTTTGGAAAGAAGTCGGCCAACGTAGCGGGTGGGATTACTGGGAAGGAACCGCCAGTTTCTTCAGACGCTCCGTCATCCAGGGAACGATAATCTCACTGCGGTAGAAGTGGTCTCCGGGGACCAATTCGATCCTCAGCCGGTCAGACGCCCCGAAACCCGCATAAGCTCGTGAGACCGGCTCTGTAGCGGCACGCGCTTCTTCTATCCGGTCGCGGTGTTCGTAAGCCATAACCAGGGGCGTGGGTGCAACGGCGGCAACAGTCAGATTCACGTCAAGGTCCTTGAGGAATCCGGGCAGGTAGGTGATCATTCCGAGGAAGTTGCCCGTCGCAGCCCGATCCCGCCACTTCCCGAACCAGCCGGAGATGCCGGCCACTTTGACCCTGCGCTCGACAACCGCCAGCATCGCCGTGAGAGTTCCGCCCATTGAAAAACCGGTGCAACCGATGGCCTCCGGCATCACTTCAGGCCTGCTCTGGAGGTAGTCGAGGGCGCGCATCGAATCAAAAACGCACGAGCCGAGGTAGGTCCGACCGAGCAGCAGTGCGTTGGCGGCGGCCACCGATCTCCAGTCCAGCCCGGCCGGCCCTGTGTAATCTTCCTGATGCCGGCGTTCGCCGCAATCCCGCATGTCTATGGCAAAGGTGACAAAGCCTGCAAGGGCCAGCTGCCTCGCATAGTCGTCGTGGAACCGGTCAATGGTTCCAGGCTCCTTTGACTCTCCGGCGACCTCCTCCTTCGCGCCCGGGACGTTGCCATGCAGACAGAGAACAGCCGGCGCCGGGGAGGATGCGGAAACCCCGTCGGGCACCAGCAACAAACCGGGAACGTCGACATTCTGCTCGCTCGTAAAAACTACTCGCTCCAGCTGATATCCTTTCCGCTGTCCCAGCATGTAAACCCGTGGATTCAAAGGCGTGGGTTTGTGCTGTTCGATCCCCAGCACCTC
>Ga0116188_1000631_pt1 | contig 34232 bp, 29 predicted proteins | sample AD_JPNTR2_MetaG_FD_89807 | JGI IMG/M metagenome (GOLD analysis project Ga0116188, IMG submission 89807) | Active sludge microbial communities of municipal wastewater-treating anaerobic digesters from Japan - AD_JPNTR2_MetaG | ecosystem: Engineered > Bioreactor > Anaerobic > Digestate | place...
CCCCGTCCAGGTCCTTCCTGAACAAAGAATGCCATATCCGTTTACAAGACTTCACCTCAAGATTGTATCCATGTGCGGGAATCTGGATGTAAATTTAGATCCATCATATGGGTGTTGGTGACAACAGGCCTTGAAAGGTTAAAGGCACGCCTTCCTGGCGGATGTCCTTTTTCCCCGGTTCTCTATTTTACCCGAGAAGCCTGCCGACCCCCGCGGTCAGCTCCAGTTACTCGGGGACGTTACCGGGCGGATACAACGCTCCCGGTGCGTTTCCGAGCATCAGTATACATGAATGGCCTTGGTGACCCCTTTCCTGACGTTATCCGATCGCGTGTTAAAATGTTTCCCAAACTGGTATTATCTTGGTAAATCCAATATTACCATTTTCTATTGTGTCATGCGGATCCAAAAGGAATTGACCCTTTGTGAGTAGCCGGAAGCCTGACAGACAGAACACAAGGAACCCCACGAAAGGTTTTGCCATCGCTATGGTTAGTGTAGAATTGTTTTCCCAACGGGGTTTTCCTTGGAATCAATAGTCTGTCTATCTGAGGGGGATAGCGTTGACACCGAAAAAAGGCCACGCTGTTGTCACCGGGGGAGGAAGCGGTATAGGCAGGGCTATAGCTAGGACGCTGGCAAGTGAAGGGTGGACCGTCAGCATTGTCAGCTTTTCCGTAGAGCATGCCCTAGCTGTGGCGAATGAAGTTGCCCTGAATGGGGGGACTGCCCAAGGTATCGCCTGTGATCTTTCGACCCGGGATGCTGCCCGAGGCGCCATCCTTAAAGCACGATCCACCTTTGGACCCATCAACGCCCTTATCAACAACGTGGGTATTTACCCCAGCGGACCCTTCATGGAAATAAAAGACCAGGATTGGGACTTGGTCATGAACGTATGCCTGAAATCTTTCTTATGGTGCAGCCAGGAGTGCCTCGTCGATATGATGGCCCACCGGTCGGGGAAGATTGTCAACATGGCTTCCATCGACGGGAAGACGCCCGGACCAGGGAACGCCGCCTACTCGGCGGCCAAGGCCGGGGTGATCAGTTTGACCCGGTCCCTGGCGGCGGAAATGGCGGAATTCCATATCAATGTGAACGCCGTCGCGCCGGGATGGGTGGAGACGCCCAATATCCTTAAAAGCGACCGCTGGAAAGAAGCGATCAAGAAGATCCCCATCGGGCGTTTGGCCAAACCCGAAGAAATAGCCGATGCCGTCTCTTTCCTCCTTTCCGAGAAGGCCGTTTATATTACGGGAGAGGTCCTAAACATAAACGGCGGAATGTTGATGGACTGATCAAGCTCTTTCCCCAACGCTAAAATCAGGGAATAAGGCAAAATTCAGCCGGAGCAGAGGGGTGCCATCGGATCGGATTAACATCACCTGTGGGGAAAATGCCGGTGAATTGCAGTGGTGCTCTTTGTAATGAGAAAGAAAAGTAAGGCACTGAAAGTTGGGATATTTGTACTCTTGGCTTTCGCCCTCGTTGCCTCCTGTTTCCAGACTGGGGCCATCGCGGCCGAGACCAAGGAAAAAACCTGGCAGTGGTATCCTTCAACCTGGCAGCCCAGCGGCGTCGTATAGGACCGGCTGGTTTACGTCTCGGACCTCATCACCCGCGCTTCGAACGGCCGCATCAAGGTTACGCCTACCGCGCTGGGGATGGTCTGCCCCGTCGCTGAACAGCTGGATGCCGTGGACACCGGGGCAACCCCGGCAATGATTATCTATACCGACTACTATTCGGGGAAGATACCCCTCTTGAGCTTGGTCGCCAACCCCCTCTTCCTGCTTAACAACACCTGGGAACTCCACCAGTATGTAGAGAAGCAGAACGACGGACGGATCCTGGCCCTCCTTCGGGAAGAACTGGCCAAATACGGCGATGTCCACGTGGTCGGCCCCGCCTACTACGTGCTCCAGATGATCATGAACTCCAAGGTGCCCATCGACAGCATCGATAAGATCAAGGGCATGAAGTTTCGCAGCGGCGACGTCCCCGTAGCCAACGCCCTCGGTGCTCTCGGGGCCTCCGTCACCTGGTCGCCCGGGGAGGAAATCTACACGAACCTCTCATCGGGAGTCATCGATGCCTGTACCTATTGCGGTCCCGCCGACAGCATCGCCATGGGCTTCCACGAGGTCGCCAAGTACTGGCTCCGGACGCCCCTGATGGGCCCGGTCAATGTTGACTACTTCATCGTCAACGGCAAAGTCTGGAGAGAGCTTCCCGACGATCTCAAGGCCGTCGTCGAGTCCGCCCTTGCGGCGGGCAACGCCTTCGCCGAGTTCCAGGGATCGGCCGACAACGGCAAAGCCTGGGGCCAGGCCAAGGATCTGGGCGTTACCATCGTGGACTGGTCCGAAGAGGATGCCCTGAAGTGGAACGCCACGGTGGCTTCCTTCCTGCCCGATTTCGGCAAGGACGCCGCCAGCAAGGAAGCCATCGAAGTGCTTAAGGCCTACCTCCAGGAATACAGGCCTGAACTGGCAAAAGCTTTGATGGAACAATAACCTGGTCGCCGGGCCGGATCGGCCCGGCCGAGGTAACGGAGGCCTGATCGGGTTCAGCCGATAAGGAAGCCGAAGTCCCTCCTTGAAGTGACTGTTACGTGATCCCCGGCGATTCTCGTTAGGGATCCCGCCGGTGCCTATCATGATCGGCTCAGGCACGGGCGGAAGGTTTTTTTCAACCGTAATAGGCCTGCAAGGTTCCCCTCTTACCGGGGAAGGAGCCAAACGCCCTGGGGGACCTTGCAGGTTTACTCTGTTCCCCGCCAGCTTGGGGTAATCACCGGGTGCGGTGCATTCGGATGAACCAAGAGCGGTATCACGATCTTCAACAGGACGATAGTGACGCCTTTTTATGCCTCGACGGTTTCCAGGCGGCGCCGGAGGAGTATCTCAAAGGCCGGACCACTGCCAGGTTTCTTCATAGCCTCAATCCTTTTGAACAAATGCCCTGCTCTTGCTTTTCAGGGTCTGGAAACCAGGGCGGGCTTCGGGTCCTATACTTTCGGTATTGCGTGTTTTTTTAGGTTGTTCCAGAGCGCGGATTTTGGATACCTTTTACATTCGCCTCAAGGGTGCCTATCGCTTTGCGATAGCATGGGGGGGTTGTCGATGAGGTACTTCATCCGGTTTATCGGGAAACTGAACACCTTTTTTTGGTAAGACCTTATGCTTTCTGATCTTGCCCTTGATAGGCATCTTGTGCTACGAGGTTGTTTCAAGGTACGTGTTTAACGCGCCCACGATCTGGGCCCACGAGATTTCGGGCCACATTTTCGGCGCCTATGCCATCATAGGCGGTGGGTACGTACTGCTGCATCGGGAACACATCAAATCGGACGTCCTTTACGCCCTTTTCTCCGAACGGGCCATGGCCGTCGTTGATCTGATCACCTACCCCTTTTTCTTCCTGTTGATGGGCGTGATCTTCTATCACGGCTGCAAGATGGCCTACATGTCGGTCCTGTACAGTGAGACAACGGTCTCCTTCCTCCGTCCGCCCGTTTACCCCGTGAAGCTCTTCATCCCTGCCGCTTCGATGCTGATGATCCTCCAGGGGATCGCCCAGTTCGTCGAAACTCTCTACGGCCTTTTCGAGAAGAAGGTGTGATCATGGAGCTGACTGCGTCCACTTACCTCATCATGCTTCTGGGGCTTCTTTTCGGCGGACTCTTTCTCGGCTTCCCCATGGCCTTCACCCTCGGCGGCAGCCGCCATCGGCGCCGGCGTGGCCCTTCTCTGCGTGGCCGCCAAGAGAAAGCTGACCTTTGCCCTGTTGTGGGAGTCCTGCGACAGGACCTTCCGGATCTGCAACATGGTCATGTGGATCATAGTCGGCGCCAAGCTCTTCGCCACCATGTTCGTCACCGTGGGGGCGGCCGACCTGATCCGCCAGTTTTTCCTGAACCTCAACGTCACTCCCCTGGTCATGGTCATGATCATGCAGATGACCTACATCATCATGGGGTGCGTCACGGAAGAGATAACGATGATGTGCCTGACCCTGCCCATCTACGCGCCGATCCTGGCCAGCTACGGGTTCGATCCCGTCTGGTTCGGCGTCCTTTTCATGATCAACATGCAGATCGGCTACCTGTCGCCCCCCTTCGGTTACTGCCTCTTTTACCTGAAGGGGGTGGCCCCGCCGGAGATCACGACGATGGATCTTTACCGATCGGTTTGGCCCTTCATCCTGATCCAGGCCGCCGTGGTCCTGTTGGTCATCTTCTTCCCCCAGCTCACCCTGTGGCTACCGAGCAACGTCCTGGGACTGCGCTAGGGGGCGATCCCGGTAAAACTTCGCCCGGGGACCTCGGTCCCCGGGCGATCTTTTCCTGTTAGACTCCGCGGTTGATCCGATTAGGGAGCGCTTGTTTGTGTGTTTCCTGAGTGAAGCTGCGTAAGTCTTGCCCGGGGTTTGCTTAAGTCGAAGGCGGTTTCCCTTGATCAGGCTGACCTAGATCATCTTTTTTGAAGCGTCCGTTGAAGTTAACGATGCACAAACCGAGGAGGACCACCATGCTGCCGAGGTACTGGTGCAGGGATAGTTCCTCCCCGAGGATGAGCCTGGCCATGACGAGGCTGGTCAGCGGCGTGAGCAGGGAAAAGGGGGCAACCTTCCCCACGGGATACTTCGCCAGCAGGCCGCTCCACCGGGAAGACCCGAAAATGGTCCCCAGGTAGGCCAGGTAAAGGATGGCGAAGAGGGAGACGCGGTTCATATGCGTCACCGCGCCAATCAGCTCCCGGGGGGTGTCCATCAGCACGGCCAGGCCGAGGAGTGGCAGGGGCGGCACAAGGCTGGACCATGCCACGAGGCTCAGGGTGTTCAGTTTTTCCCCGCGGGATGCCGTATGCTTGGCGGCCAACCGTACGACGATGTTGGATAGTCCCCAGAAAGCCGCGGCGGCCATGGTCAGGGCGAAGGCAGTGAAAGAGACGGGAGGTATGCCGGCGGGACTCTTGATGCCGCCGATCAGGAAAAGGCCCAGTAGGGCCGTCGCGAGGCCTATCATCTGTCGGGCCTCGAGTTTTTCCCCGAAGAAGAAAGCGGCGAAGAAGATAGTGAAAAAGGCCTGGGTCTGGAGAAGGATCGAGGAGAGCCCCGCGGGCATGCCGATGTACATGGCGTAGAAGAGGCAGGAGAACTGCCCGAAACCGATGGTCATGCCGTAAGCGATCGTGTAACGCCACTCCAGCCGGGGCGGTTTTATGAAAGCTATGGCCGGCAGCGCCGTGAAGATGTAGCGCAGGGCGGCGAGAAGCATAGGCGGCACGTCGTTCAGGCCCAACTTGATCACGATCAGGTTGCCGCCCCATATGGTCACGACCAAGAAGGCCAGGGCAAAATCTTTTCTCTCCATGGCTGGTCCTCCCCAAGAGCTAAGGTATGTATTCAGATTGTTAGGGGTTTACGGGGACTCCGTTGATCGCGACGGGGATTCCCTTGGCCTCTGACATAAAAAACCTTGCCTTGGACAGCATGAAATCCTTGCTCGGGCTTTTTATCTCGCTCAGGGGATAAGGGATCCCCAGGTGAGCGTAGGTATCGGTGCCAAGACGGTGATAGGCTAAAAATTCGACCTCTTTCAGCTTTCTCAAGCCTTTGACAAAATGCGCCGCTTTGGCGAGGGCCTCATCCGAATCGTTCAGCCCCGGGACCAGGGGGGTGCGGATGACGAGGTCAAAGGGATACTCCGAGGCATCGGCCTTGAGGATGTTTTCAGCGATCAGGTTGTTGTCGACACCGGTAAGGCGCCGGTGTTCTTCGGGCATGGAGTGCTTCATATCCACGAAAAGCAGGTTCACCAGGGGGAGCAGGGGCTCGATCGTTTCCCAGGGGGCGAAAAAGCTCGTTTCCAGGGCGCGGTGGATACCATGCTTTTGGCATTCCCGCAGGAGGGCCTGGACGAACCCAGGCTGGTCCAGTGGTTCCCCGCCGCTGATGGTGACGCCTCCGCCGGAATGGAAGTAGAAGACGGCGTCCTTTTCGACCTCCTCCACCACCTCGTCGACGGTCATGAAGCCCCCGTAACTTTTCATCGCACCGGAGGGACAGACCCTGACGCACTCGAAACAATTGACGCACTTGTCCCGGTCGGTGACGATCCTCTCGCCCGCCTCATCGAGGCTCAGGGCCCCCTGGGGACAGTTTTCAATGCAGAGGCCGCACAGGGTGCAGCGTTCCTCGGCGTAGCCTTTCTCGGGCAGAGGGTTTTGAGACTCAGGAGTGGAACACCAGAGACAGCGCAGGGGGCAGCCCTTTAAAAAAACGACCGTTCTCAGCCCCGTCCCATCATGGATGGAGGACCTCTCGATCCGCAGCGCCCTGCCGACCCGTTCTCCGTCGGTCCCTTTTGTAAGGTTATTCATGGCATGACTCCCCTGATTCGATCCTTGGATCGGAAGTGACCGGGGCGGCAAAGCGGGAACTCCGCCGCCCCGGAATTGCAAAATCAGCAGGTCCTGGAGGGTTTCTCTCCGTGAACCGTCCTGGCTATGATCTCGTCCTGGACGTCCTTGCCCAGTTCGACAAAGAAGGCCGTGTAACCGGCGACGCGGACAAGGAGCCCCTTATAATTTTCGGGGTTCTTCTGGGCGTCGATCAGTTTGGACTGGTCGACGACGTTGAACTGGGCATGATAAATCCCCAGGGAGTAAAGGCTCTTCAGCAGGGCCATGAACCGGATGATCCCATTCTCGGTGTGGAGCATTTCAGGATCGATCTTCATGTTCAGCAACGTCCCCTGGACGAACCGGTCGTGGGGAATGTTGGCGACGGACTTGAGGACGGCGCTGGGGCCGTTCAGGTCCGTTCCCCCGTTCGGACTGACCCCGTCGGCGAGGGGTTTCCACGCCCGCCGTCCCGAAGGCAGGGCGCCCACTTCCTTCCCGAAGGGGGTGTTCCCTGAGACGGGGAGGATGCCGGGGGTCATGACGCCGAACTTGCTGCGGTAGTTTTCGATCTCGTCGGCGATGTAGGAGAAAAGATCCGCCGCCAGGTCGTCAACGCGGGGGTCGTCGTTGCCGTACTTCGGGGCCTCCCGGCAGAGCCGGAGGGTCTCCTCGCGGCCTTCGAAATCGCGGTCCAGGGCCTCGAGGAGCTCGCCCATGGTGAGGGCCTTCGTCTCGTATACGAGGTGGCGCACGGCGGCGGCGCTGTTGATCAGGTCGGCGACGCCGATGCAAATGATGCCGTTGCCCGTGTTGTACTTGGCTCCGCCCCAGGCGTAATCCTTGGCGCTGGTGATGCATTCCTCGAAGCTGAAGGACAGGGCCGGCACGGGGCGGTCCATGCAGATCTCGTCGATGATATGGCTGGCCTTGACGACGACCCGGATGACGTAATGGAGCTGAGCCTTGAGGGCCTCCTCGAATTCCTCCCAGGTGGCGAAGGACCTGGGGTCGCCCGTGTCGATGCTCACCTGGGCGCCCGTCTTGCGGCATTTCCCGCCGAGGAGCACGTACTCCACCACGCTCCCGAGGTTGATATCAGCCAAGGCTGAATAGGCCCGGAGCTTACCGGCCAGGTTCGTCTCGACGCATCCCCCGGGGTTCCAGTCGAGGGCCTCCCGAAGGGGGACCCCCTTGTTCATGAGCATCCTGATGCCGACCTCGTCGTTGTGGAAGGCGGGGAAACCCGTCCCCAGGCTAATGAGATCGACGATCTTGCGAAGAAAGGTGTCGGGGTTCTTGGCCATGTTATACCGCACCGAGAGCGAGGGCTGGTAGAGCTGGGTATCCATCGTCGCCTGGAGGATCATGTAGGAGAGGTCGTTGACGGCGTCCCTGCCCTGGTGGTCCACACCGCCGGCGCAAAGGTTCTGGAACATGGGGTACCCCGAAGAGTACTCGGCCGATTTGCCGTCCTGGAACAGGCACTGTTCGGAGAACTTGACCCAAAGGCAATCCAGCAGTTCCTGGGCTTCCTCGGGAGTGATGCGACCCGCGTCGTGATCGGCCTTGTAGTAGGGGTACATGTACTGGTCCATCCTGCCGGGGTTATAGGCGGCGGCGTTCTGCTCCATGAACAGGAAGATCTGGTAGAAGTAGAAGGACTGCAACGCCTCGTGGAAGGTGCGGGCCGGCTGGGCCGGGACGTGCCTGCAGATCTCGGCGATCTTCCGGAGCTCTCTCTGGCGGGCCGGGTCTTTCTCGGCCGAGGCCAGGCGGTCGGCCTCGAGGGCATAGCGTTCCGCCAGGGTCAGCATCCCTTCGGCCACTACTAAAAGCGAGTCGAGGTAGGCCTCCTTTTCGTAGTCGCCGGGGCGCGTCGCGTCCAGGCCCGCCTTCTGGGCCTCCACGAGCTTGACGATCCCGTTGACTCCGTTCTTTATGAACCACTCGTAACCGGCCGTCACTTCGCCCCAACCGCGGACGGCCTTCTTGTCGATGTAAAGGGCGCCATTGTCCCTTAGGGCGGCCACATCCTCGGGTATCTGGGCCAGCCACGCCTCGTAATTGGAGCGTCCTTTCCAATAGGGGCGGATCTCCTCCTCGAAGATCTTCCGGTCCTCCGGCCGGAGGTGGAATTTGTCGTAGGGACGGGTGTTGATCGTGTCCAACTCCTTGTCGAGTACGGACCAGCAGACGTCGGCGGAGAGGATACCGCCGCGGATCTTGCTGCCGGCGTTGCCTACGATCAGTTCATCGTCCCAGATCTCCACTGTCTTCTCCTGGCACTGGCGCCGGAAGGCCTTGGCCTTCCTCAGGACAAAGACCTCCCCCTCGGTTTCACGGAAGCTTTGCGTGAGGATCCTCGCGTTCTCAAGGTCGATCTCGGGGTAGGTGGTCAGCACCTTCTCCTTTAACCTGTTTATCCGGTCCGCATAGGGTGCATTGAAACTGTTAGCCATTATCGACACCTCCAGATCCCTTTCTTGAAATTAGGAGAGCTCCTCGTACTCCGTACGGGCGATGATCTCATCCTGGGTGTTGCGGTTGAGCTCGGTGAAATAGGCGCTGTACCCTGCCACCCGTACTATCAGGTCGCGGAAGGCCGAGGGGTTCTCCTGGGCTTTCCGCAATTCCTCGGTGGATATCATGTTGAACTGGATGTGGTGGCCTCCAAGGTCGCAGTAGGAGCGGATGTAATCGGTGAAGGCCCCCACTTCGCCAGGCTTTCTCAGGAGGCTCCTGGAGAACTTCTGGTTGTAAAGGACCCCCTGGAGGACTTCCTGGTGGTCGATCTTGGTCATCGACCGCACCGCCGCCGTGGGGCCCTTGCGGTCCCTGCCACCCACGGGGGAGGCGCCGTCGGAGAAGGCGATGCCCCTGAGGCGGCCGTCGGGAGTGGCCCCGGTGACCTCGCCGAAGTAGACGTGGGTCGAGACGGAGTGAAGCTCGGGGATGTAGAAACCGCCCCTCATGCAGGGGTACTGGGTCACCTCGCTGCAGAAGACATGGGCAGCGTCGCGGGCGATGAGGTCGACGTAGTCGTCATCGTTGCCGAACTTGGGCGCCTTCTCGCAGGCGTCGAGGAGGGTTTCCTCGCCCTGGAAGTTGTTTTTCAGAGCTTCGAGCATTTTCGAAGGGGGCACCGATCGTTCATCGAAGCACAGCCGGCGCACCGCCGCCATGGAATCGGCCACGGAGGCGAGGCCTACGCCGAAGATCCCCGAAAAGTTGTATCGAACCCCGCCTTCCTGGCGGCTCATTCCCCGTTCGATGCAGTCATCGAGGAGGCTCGACATGAAAGGCTCGGGAGTGTGGACAGCGTGGGCCCCGTCGACCAGGTCGTAGGCATCGACGATGAGCTTAGTGAAATGGGCCACCTGGGCCTTGTAGGCCGAGAAAAGTTCGTCGAAGGAGGTGAAGGACTCGAGCTTCCCCGTCGCAGGCCCGACCCGGCGGCCGGACTCGGGGTCGACGCCGTCGTTCATCGCCAGCAGGAAGCACTTGGGGAAGTTGACATAGCCCGAATGGGCGCGGGAATCGGTCATCCCCTCGATATCGGTCTCGACGCAGTTGGTGCAGTAGTTGCGGGCCTCTTCCAGGGTGGCCCCCCGGATCAGGTGCTTGGGGATAATGCACCCGTCGTTCATGATGGCGGGGTAGCCCAGTCCCTCCCGGATCGTCTCTGCCACTTTTTGCAGCAGGTCCGGGTCCACCTTGTTGTGGTAGCGGAAACCGATGGAGGGCTGGGTGACGCGGGCGACGAGGGCCGCGTCGAGGATGAGCCTGGATAGCTCGTTGGAGGCGTCTTCCCCGTGGCTCCCCTGGCCGCCGATGGTCACATTCTGGAAGAGCGGGAAACCGGCGAAAGTACGAGTGGTGACTGAATCCATGAGCTTGATGATGGCGGTGCACTTTATCCAGAGCGTGGCCAGGATCTCCACCACGTCCTCATCGGTGATGCGGCCTTCAGCCTTGTCTTTCAGGTAGAAAGGATACAGGTACTGGTCGACGCGCCCCAGGAGTATGGCGTGGGGGTCCGACTCGATGTGAAGCACCGAGTAGACGAGCCATACCGATTGGACAGCCTCCCGGAAGGTCGTCGCCGGGAACTCGGGGACCCGCCTCAGGATTTCGCTTATCTGGAGGAGTTCCTCCTTCCTCCGGGTGTCGTTGGTCCCGGCGGCCTTTCGGGCGGCCAGGTCCGCGTAGCGGTGGGCGAAATCGATCACGGCTTCGCAGCTGATCCGGGCGGCTTTCCAGAAGGTCCGTTTCTTCGTCCCGTCGATACCCTTGGGCGCATCGGTACGCAGTTTTTCGTCGATCTCGTCGATGATCCCTCGGAGGCCCCTGGCGAGCAGCTTGCTGTAGTTTATGGAGATGTTGCCCTGGGCCGTCCCTCGGCCGCCGACAGTGATCATTCCCTCATCGAGGGCGTCCTTGACCTCCTGGGAGATCAGCCGGTCGACGACGGCATCCAGGGAACTCCTTTCCCACTTGGTCAGGCAGTCCCTCAAAAGGATCTTGTTCTCTTCCGTGAGCCCCACGGCGTCGGCGCTTCGGGTGGCGAAGTTATCCAGGTCCTCCAGGATCCAGCGGGCGCCGAATTCCGGGCAGACGATGGGTGACCGGGGCTGCGGGGAGGGATGGCCGACGAAAAGTTCCTCATCATCCATGAAAAGGGTCATTTCCGAGAGCACCTTCTGCAGGGCGTAGGCCCGCTGCAGCAAGGCCGGCTCAGCGGCGTGCTCCTCGTAGGCCTCGGTGACCAGGAGGGCCCTTTCCGGGAGCAGTTCCGTGGGCTGTTCGAGGATCATCCTCTTTCTCATCGATGCGATCCGTTCAACGGTCTGTTCGCGTCTTTTCGTGGTTGTCTTGGGCACGCTATCGACCTCCCTAGTTGATAACCCGGATAGCATAATCCTTCAGAATCCCCAAGGCCCTCTCCATCTCTTCCTCCGTCGGCGGGAGAGTGTCCGGCAAGGGGTAGGGTCTGCCCAACTCCTCGTATCGGCCTACTCCCATGCGGTGGTAAGGTAGGATCTCCAGGTGGGCCCCGGGGCGGTGCCGTTCCAGGAAAGCCCCCAGTTCACGAAGATTGGCCTCCCCATCGTTGCAACCGGGGACGAGGGGTATCCTTGCCAGGAGCGGTTTATCGCTCCTGAGGAGCCTGGCGGCATTATCCAAAATGACCCGGTTGTCGAGACCGGTCAATTGAAGGTGCTCCTCGGGATCCATGGCCTTCAAGTCAAACTGGAAGAAATCGACGAGATCCATCAATTCTTCCAGGAACTCCCAGTCGCCGAAAAGGCTGCTCTCCAAGGCGGTGTGTATGTGCCTTTCACGGCAGATCTGGAAGAACCGCTTCACGAACCGGGGCTGGAACAGGGGTTCTCCGCCGGAGAGGGTCACGCCTCCTCCCGAACGCCGCCAGAAGGGGCGGTCGGGTTCCACTTCGCGGATCAGCTCCGAGGCGGTGATCTCCCGGCCAATCCATTCCAGCGCGTCGGTGGGGCAGGTCCGGCACAACTCTACCTTTTTCGCCAGTTCCGGTTCCCGGCGCTGCGACTCGGGGTTACAGCACCAAAGGCAGCGTGCGGGGCAGCCCTTCAAAAAGACGGTGGTGCGGATCCCCGGTCCATCGTGGATGGCGTACCGGGCAATTTTGTAGATCATTCCTTTCTCGTCGGCGGTTCCAGGCGACATGGGGTTCCCCTTCCCTGCCAGTATCGAGATCGGCGCCAAGGACAGAAGCCGGTTTCAACAAGACCTTCCCCTGAAAGTCATTCTGATAAGTCCTTGGCATTACCAATATGATTACACCAAAACCGGAGAGTCCTCAACCCTCTCCCAAAAATCTTGCTTCGACGTAAGTCATTATAGCACAATGGGGCCCCGGCGTTTATCGGGTTTAGGAGCCGCCGCGTCTTGTCCCCGATGCCGGGGCCGGCCCCACCTAGCCCAAGAGGTCGTTGGCGTAATAGGTGAGCGGGATCAGGTCGCTCCTGTCCAGGTACATAAGGTCGAATTTCCGGTTCAAGGCCGCGAAATGCCTCAAACCGAAGGCCAGCTTGTTCAGGTAGGAGAAAACCCCGATCGCCCCCGTGGAGAAGTTCTCGGCCTCTTTCCCGTAGATCCCCTTCAGGTCGGCCAAGTCACGGAAGACTTCGTCGACGGTGTCGCCGAACTTTTTGAAGAATTCCGGCGTCCTGCCCGCCTTTATCTCGTCACCGATGGTCTTGCCCGTCATGGCCGCCGCCATCGCGCCGCGGCAGACGCCGACGGCGTTGATGAACCCGTCGCCGTAGGCGAGGGCCTTGAATACCTGGTCCTCGCTGATGAAACCCCCGGTGATGACCATGGCCGGCAGCGTTTTGCCCTGCCTTTCCAGTTTGTCGCAGATGTCGACGACACCCTTTTCAAGCATGACCGTCGGGAGGGACCATTCGTCCATCATCTTCGAGGGGCTGTAGCCGGAACCGCCGCCGGCCCCGTCGAAGGTGACCATGTCGACCCTGTTCTCTATAGCCATGCGGATGACCCGCTCCACGTCGGCCAGGTCGAAGCCGGCCATCTTGAAGTAGACGTTCTTCGTACCCCTTTCCCGCAGTTCGGCGATCCGCTTCGCCATGGTCTCCTCGGTCCACATCGGGAGCCTTCCGTAGGTGTAGAAGTTGGGGCAGCAGCCCTTTTCCCTGAGTTCTATCACCTTGGGATCGAAGGGGTCGGGGTGGACGAGGTGACCCTTCTCCACCTTTTTCACGGCCTCGTCGTAGTTCTTGATCCTGTTGACCGGCTGGGTCCCCTTGGCACCTTGGCCGAACTTGAACTCCAGGGCCTCGAAGCCGTATTTTTCCAGCGCTATCTCAGGAACGCCCGTGAGATGGTCGTCGACATTGCACTGGAGCACCATCTGCCCCGAACCACGGTAATATTTATGGAAGCTGTCGTGTATTTTCTGCAGCATGGGGAAGGACGTGATCTTGCCGTCCGTCATTTCCAGGTCGGGTTCTTTCTCCCTGGCGTCCTCGCCGATCATGCAGGTCACCCCCGCCATGGCGGCGCCCCCGAAGTAATCGACCCAGTTCATTTTAATGATGGCGGGCAGTACGATGGGCAGGTCGAGTTTCACCTTGTTGTCATAGCCGTACTCCGAGGCCAGGTTGACGTTGAATATCTCCACGTGCTCTAGGTCCGCCTCCACTCCCAGGGCGCCGAAACAACGGCCGTTTATATTGAAATGGGAAAAATCGATGGGGTAATCCTTTTCCGACGCGATCTGGTTGGCGCCGGTGGTGGTGGGATAAACCGTTATCTTCCCCAGGACGGCCGCCTGGGCTATCTCGCAAGTCCCGGGGCACTCCTCGGTGCACAGGGAGCACATCCCCGACTGGGGGGAAATATACTTGCTCCTGTTCCTGGCCGCCGTAAAGCCCGAACTCATACTGGGTGAAAAGGTCATGATCGAACCTCCCGTCGTGGTTTAATCTATCTCTTGCTGCCCCTTCATGCCCTTCAAGATAATTGTATCACTTGCCTTAAACCAGGAGCGGGGTCAGGTCTACACTTTTGACTAATTTGGCGTAATCGAAGAAAATTTTTTCATCCTTTCACGACAGGAGGTTTTCCCCTTGGCCAGACCTTTGAGGATCGAATACCCCGGCGCCTTGTACCACGTGATGTCCCGAGGCAATGAAAAGAAGGATATCTTCAGGACCACGCGGGACAGGGAGAAATTCCTTTCGTACCTGTCGTCGGCCTGGGAGAGGCATGGGGCGGTGTTCCACGCCTACTGCCTCATGAGCAACCACTACCACCTGATGGTGGAGACCCCCGACGGGAACCTCTCGCGCGTGATGAAGCATATCAACGGGTCCTACACCACCTATTTCAACCTGAAGCATCAGAGGGCGGGCCACCTACTCCAGGGCCGCTACAAGGCGACCCTGGTCGAGGCCGACGCCTACGCCGCTGAACTTTCGCGGTACATCCACCTGAACCCCGTCAGGGCGAAGATGGTTTCATCCCCTGAGGAATACCAGTGGAGCAGCTGCCCTCGGTACCTCGACGGCACCGCCACCTCCTGGCTTTCGACGGGCCTCGTCCTTGGGTATTTCGGCCCGTCCGAAAAGGACCGCCCCGGAAACTACAGGGCCTACTTGATGGAGGCCGTCGGCGAAGAGGGCGTGGACCCCCTTGCCGGTTCGATCGCCTCGACGATCCTCGGCACCGACGAGTTCATCAGGGACATCAGGGAGAAGTACCTGGAAGGCATGGAGCCGGGCCGTGACCTTCCGGCGCTGAGGGAACTGGTCGGCGGCCCCGCCCTAGAGGATATCAAGGCGGCTTCTGAAGAAGTTTTCCCCGGGGAGGACAAACTGGCAAGGATGGCGGGCATATACCTCTGCTGGAGGTTCAGTGGTGCTATGCTTAAAGAGATAGGGGACCTTTACGGGTTGACGGAATCGGGGGTGAACCGCGCCTGCCGGAGGCTTGAGGACAGGATGGAAAGGGACAGGGAGTTGAAGGAAAGGGTCCGGAAAATAGGGGAAAAGCTGAAATAGTCAAAAGTGTAGACCTGACCCCAATGAGGAGGTTTCACCATGCGGCTTACGGAGCTGTCGCACAGCAGCGGTTGAGCGGCCAAAATAGGTCCGGCGGACCTGAAAGAGATATTGAAGGCGCTTCCCCCCCAGGAGAACGGGTTCCTGCTCACCAGTTGGGACAAGGGCGAGGACGCCGCCACCTGGATGCTCGACGGGAAGAGGACGGCCATCCTGACCCTCGATTTCATAACCCCCGTGGTGGACGACCCCTTCACCTACGGACAGATCGCCGCCGCCAACGCGCTGAGCGATGTCTACGCCATGGGCGGTAGACCGCTGGTGGCCTTGAACATCGTCGGCTTTCCCATCACCTGCGAACCGCTGGAGGTGCTGTCGGAGATCCTCAAGGGCGGGCAGGAGAGGGTCAACGCGGCCGGGGCCGTCCTCGCCGGCGGCCACAGCGTCGACGACGGGGAGCCCAAGTACGGCCTCGCTGTCTTCGGCGAGGTCGAAGCCGCGAAGATGTGGAGGGTCACGGGGGCCCGCCCCGGCGACGCGCTCATCCTCACAAAGCCCCTGGGCACGGGCCTGGTAGCGACGGCCATAAAGGCCGGGGCGGCCGACCCCGGGGAGACAGAGGCCGCCGTCAGGTCCATGCGCGCCCTCAACGACCTTCCGGCGAGGCTGTCCGGTGAACTGTTGGCGGAGGTCCACGCCTGCACCGACGTGACGGGTTTCAGTCTCGCGGGGCACCTCCTGGACATGCTCTCCGATGGAAGCCTGGAGGCGAGGCTTTCCCCCGGTGAACTGCCCCTGCTGCCTGGGGCGCTCGAGAAGGCCGAGATGGGCTTTATCCCCGGCGGCTCCAATCGAAACACGGAACTATACGCCCCGAGGGTCGAGGGCCTCGAGAGGATGCCCGGGGCCCTTCCAGCCCTGCTTTTCGACGCCCAGACCTCGGGCGGGCTCCTGCTGGCCGTGAGCGAGGGGGCCGCGGGTCGGTTCCTCGAGGCGTGCCATGAAGCCGGGTTCCCTCACGCGGCTAAGATCGGTGTTTTCGTCGAAGGGCCTGAAAGGATAAGGACCTGGTAAGGACCGGACCAGGGTGGCTCCCGATGGGGTCGGGGGCCGCTTTTTTGTATCCATTATCCAAAGGCCGCCGCGCTTTTTACCCCCTTCCTTACTGATAGAATCAAAAGACTGGCACAATATCTTGTCGGGGGTGCGGCAAATGAAAAAGGCGGAGCGGATCGTGGATTTCGCCATGAGGATGGAGCTCGAGGCCAGGGATTTCTACCTCGACTCGCTGCAGAAGGTGAGCAGGGCCGACACCAGGAGCCTCCTAGCGAACTTGGCCGAGTGGGAGAAGGGGCACTACGATTTCCTGAAGCAGCACAAGGTCAGCCTGGGCGAGTCGGGGAAGTGGGCCGATGCGGCCCCGCCCGTCGAGGAGATGGAGAAGGCCGGCGATATCATCCTGGAGAAGAGGGTCGGCACGGCCGTTGAGCCGCTCCTGGGTGAGATGTCCTCCGATTTCAGCGTTCTGAGGATGGCCCTCGCCATCGAGACCGATTTCAGGAACTTCTACAACAACGCCGCCCGCACCATGGACGACCCCGAGGGCCGCAGGGTCCTCGAGATGCTCTCCGAGTGGGAGGGCGAGCACCAGGAGTACATCGACGAACAGTACCGGGTGCTGCAGCGGGAGTTCATGAGCGAGATGGGGTTCGAGCCCTTCTAGGGGGTAAGAACTTTTTCGGACAGGGCCTTGTAGGTACCCTTGAGTTTGGCGACCCTCTCCAGGAGGGGCTCCCTCTCGGGAAGCGAGGCTATCATGCCCCGGAGTGGGACCAGTTCGAAGTAGGAGTTCTTCCTCGAGGGCACCGTCGTTGAAAAGACCTCGGCCAGGATCCGCAGGTCGTCGCCCATCCTGAAGTCGTCGCGGGTCTCCTCGTAGGTGAAGAGGAAGTAGATCTTCCGGAACCCCGACCAGGCGAGGGCGGAAAGGCACATGGAACAGGGCTCGTGGGTGGCCAAAAAGACCGTGTCGGCCGGGTCGGGGCGCCCCTTGTCCCTGAAAAAGGCCCGGATAGCCGCCATTTCCCCGTGAAGGGTGGGGTCGGCGCCCCTTTCGTTCGTGGCCGCGACCACCAGGGAGAGGTCGCGGACCCGCAGCACGGCGGCCCCGAAAATGTTGTGCCCCCTGGGCACCGCCCTTTCGGTGAGGGGCAGGATGTCCCCCTCTATTACGTCGAGGAACCTCGTCACCATGCTCCGGTTGTCCAAGCCGTCACCCCCCCTTCAAAGATATCAGAAAGGCCGGCAAGGGGGGAACCTCCTTTGAGGGAGTGATGGGACAAGTGAAAACCCTTCCGGCGACGGCCGGGGCGCGCCGGTCACCACGCCCCGCGGCGGTCTTCCTCTTCCTGTTGCTGCTTTTATCGCTTCCCTTTCCCGCGGCGGCCCTCGAGGCGCCCCGGACAGCCTTCCGCTTCGTGGGGAAGGATTTCGGGGCCCCCATGATCGACGAGGCCGCGCAAAAAGAGATGGCGGACCTTTTCAGGAAAAACTACTTCTCGCCCTGGGACAGGAGCGCCCCCGAGGTTGAGCCCGGTGAATCCCTGTGGGCCTGGGAACGGTGGAAGGAGGGCGAACCCTGGGGAGAGAACCTCAGGCCCCACTCGAGGGAGTGGGTGCGTTCCCTCCTTAACCTCTGCGACCTGGACAGGTGGGGTTCGGTTAGCCGGAAGGCCGTGGCCTGTGTCGATACCGACCTCAGGGCCCTGCCGACCTCGAGGCCCTTTTTCGAGGACCCTTCCCGCGCAGGGGAAGGTTACCCCTTCGACTACCTCCAGAATTCCAGGGTGAAAGCCGGTGAGCCCCTCTTCGTGGGGCATTACTCTGCCGACGGGGCCTGGGCCTTCGTCGAGACGGGTTACGCCTCGGGGTGGGTCGACTCGAGGGATATCGCCCTGATGGATGAAGACTTCGCCCAGCGATGGCAGTCCCTGCCGCAGGCCTTCGTCATCGACGATGGCGTCACCGTCAGCGACCGCGGCGGCGTCTACCGCTTCACCGCCCGGGTGGGCACGGTGCTCCCCATCGTGGGGGGCGGCAAGGGCGGGCCCCTGGTCGTAGCGGTGCCGGTGAGGGACGAACGGGGTCATGCCGTCCGGGTCGAGGCCCTCCTTTCATCGGGGCAGGCCTCCGAGGGGCCTTTGTCCCTGACGGAGTGGAACCTGGCGATGGTCATCGACAGGATGCTCGGCAAACCCTACGGCTGGGGCGACCTTGGAGGGAACCGGGACTGCTCGGGGAGCCTGAGGGATCTCTTCGCCGCCTTCGGCGCCTGGTTCCCACGGAACTCGGCGGCCCAGGCCCGGGCGTACCCCTTCGTCCCCTTCGGCGAGGTCCCGGGCCGGCAAAAGGAGGAGAGGCTGGTCCAGGAAGGGGTGCCCTTCGCGACCCTGCTGGCGGCACCCGGCCATATCATGCTCTACCTGGGGACCTACCGTGGAGAGCCCTGGGTTTTCCACTCGATGTGGGGCGTGAGGACGCTCCGCGACGGGAAGGAAGGGCGCCATATCGTCGGTGCGGCGGTCATAACAACGCTCCGGCCCGGCAGGGACGCGGCTGATCTTGACCCCCGGCGGGCCGACCTGGCCGAAAGGCTCCTGGGGATGACCTTCCTCGTACCCTCCCGCTAGTTGTTCCCCGGGCTCGCTTTTTCCACGTACATCCTGTCGTCGGCCCTTTGAAGGACGGCGGCCTCTTCCGCCCCCGTCTCGGGCATAAGGACGACGAACTCGTCGCCGCCGAAGCGGGCCACGAAGACCGACTCCCTGAGGCAGTCCCTGACGCAATGCGACGCCGCCTGGAGGGCGGAATCGCCCACCAGGTGGCCGTAGGTGCCGTTGACCTCCTTGAAACCGGTCATATCGATCATGACGATGGACATTTTCCCGCCGTACCGGTTGAGCCTGTTATCCTCGCTGTCGAGCCTCTGGAAAAGGGCGCGGCGGTTCGGGAGGCCCGTCAGTTGGTCCGTGAGTGTCAGGTTCTCGACCTCGGCCACCAGTTCAAGGGACTTCCATAGGGAGAAGCCCGGTGCCCGCCAGGGATAGGAGAGCGCACGCACAGGGCTGTCCGCCGGAGAATAGACCGAAAAGCCGGGCCGGGAGTCTCCTCCACGGATGACGTCTTTAGTGTAAGAAATCATTGTCCAGGTAAAGAAACAAGGGTATAATTCCTATTACAAAATTTCCAGGTCGGTTTTTGAAGGAGGGGTGGAGTGGCGTGAGCAGGGAAAAGGTTCTTCAAAAGGTGGCCGAAAAGATCAAGGATGTCCCTGGAACCTTCGTGGACAAGAAGGAGGTCTACTGCCTCGACAGCGTCATCGCTGAAAGGAAGGCCTTTCTGAACAAGCAGAAACTGACCTACACAGCGAAGTTCAAGGTGGATGAGGGCAGCAAGGAGGTCACTTTCACCGAGATGCTCAAGGAGGCGAAGTCCGGGCTGGGCGCCGGTGGGCTCGACGATCCGGGGCCGGGGCTTTCCTTCAGGAAGAGCAAGGTGTCTTCAAGCACCGATGGGCTGGAGGGTGTCGTCGACCAGCAGGCGAGCCTCTTCGGCAAGAAGTACGACTACACCTTCGATTACAAGAGAGTGCGTTCGGCGGTGAAGGAAGCGGCCGAAAGCGAAGGCTACTCTTTCACCTACAAGATCTGGGGCAAGCTCTGATCGTTATCCTCCTCCGGGATCTACAGGGTGGACGCCAAGGGGGACGATGTCGGAGCATCGGGGGTCCTGATGGATGGACTTCACTCCCGGCGTTCGCTGTTAAAAAGGCACTGATCGGGCCCTGCGTGCCTGACGGGGTAGAAAACAGGGGTCGGCCTTTTGAAAAGGCCGACCCCTTACCAATTGCAGGGTGTGGGTGGATCAAAGGTCCTACCGGTGGGCCAAGGCTTTCTCGTTGGATAGTTGTATTTGGTAGTTACTGGCGCCGCCGTGAGTGATTATCCAGGCTATCCCGTTGCCGGGACCGCTGAAGTTCATCATGAAGAACGAAATCCCGCCCCCTCCCGTGGTGGGCTGGAAGGTTATGTCCTGGCCCGGGGTGACATAGTTTGGGGCGGTCAGCATCTTGATGCCGAAGGGCTGCTTGCCCCCTGCAAAGTCGGCGGAAGGTATCTCAACATGTCCAGTGTAATTGGGGGGGTTATCGCTCGTCGGCGTTAAAACTACAAGTCCCTGGCCCTGGGGGAACTCCAGGACCCATGGACCCGAAATGTCGACCACGTCAGCGGCAGCGGGGAAAGCAAAAAACAGGACAACAAACATGAAGACCAAGCAGGACAGCTTTCTCATGGTATGCCCTCCTTCCCGGATAGAGTGCTACTGTCTGAAAGATTAGATATAAGGCCGGCCCAAGTCAATAGCCGGGAAGGAAATACTCCCCATAGCAGGGGTACTCTTTCCCCCGCCCCGCCGCTCGAAATTCTATCGCCCAAACCCACGGCCTCCCCCCCCCGGCTAAGGCCAGGGGAAGAGGTCATTGTTGCCTCTGTTCCGTCTCCTCCAGCAGCGCCTCCAGGGCCGATTTCAGTTTTTCCAGTTCCCGGCCGTACCTGGCCCAGTCGCCCCGCCGGGCGGCGTCCTGGGCCTCGTCGAAGTGCTCCCTCGCCTGGCGGGCGAGCCCGCCGACGCTTTTTTCTTCGGCGGCCGGCCGCCGCGGCGCGGGTCTTTCCTCTTCCGCCGCGGGATGGCTCACCTCGGGGGGAGCCTCGCCGTGGAGCCGGAGCAGCAGCGTGGTGATGGCCTCATCGACCGTCCCGCCCCAGGCAACCTTCCCGCCGGAGGAGACGATGACCCGCTTGAGTTCCGGCAGGTCGCTGTTCTCCGCCCTGAGGTACAAGGGCTGGACGTAGAGGAGGGAGTCGCCCAGAGGGATGACCATGATGTCGCCCCGGATGACGTCGGAGCCCCGCTGGGTCCAAAGGGAGAGCTGGGCCGCGATCTCGGGGTCCTGGTCGATCAGGGCGGCCACCTGGGAGGGGCCGAAGATGAGCTTCTGCTTAGGGAACTGGTAGACCAGGAGCTGCCCGTAATTGGGCGGGTCCGAGCGCCCCGCCATCCAGGCGATCATGTTGTCCCTGCCCACGGGCATGAAGGGGGCGATGAGGGCGAACTCGGCTTTCTCCTCGCCCACGAGGCGCATGATCAGGTAGTAGGCGTTTATGTCACCCGTCGACGCCTGGGTCGACAGCCTCCAGACGTCCTCCTTGTTGTAATAGGTGTTGGGGTCGCTCATGTGGTAGGTCCGGTATATCTCGCTCTGGATCAGGAAGAGCCCCATGGGATAGCGGATCTGGGTGCTGAGTTGTTCGGGGGCTTCGTCGGCCGGGGTGAAGAGGGCCGGGAATATGCCCTGCCAGGTCCTGATGATGGGGTCATCGGGGTCGTAAACGTAGAGCACGATGCTGCCGTCGTAGGCGTCGATCACCGCCTTGACGCTGTTGCGGACGTAGTTGATCTTCTGCCTCGTCCCGGAGAGGCTGACGGGGTTCGAGTAGGGGTAGCGGTCGGTGGCCGTGTAGGCGTCCACGATCCAGACGAGTTTCCCGTCGACGACGGCCAGGTAGGGGTCGCTGTCGTAGAGCAGGAAGGGGGCCACCTTCTGGAGGCGCTCGTTCAGGCTGCGGTACATCAGGATCCTGCTCTCGGCGGTTATGGCGTTGGTGAAGAGGATCTGGGAGTCCCTGAAGCGCAGGGCGAACATTATCCTGTTGAAGACCCCTCCGATGGGCACCCCGCCGGTCCCCTCGTAGGTGGTCCTAACGTTGGAGTCGCCCATGGGGTAGTCGAACTCCATGATGTTCGTACGTACCAGCGAGTAGGGTATGCGCCTCTCGCCGAAGTAGATCTGGGGCCTGTCGACCTCCAGGGGGACCGTCGCCTGGGGAGGGAGGTCCTTGACGATCAGCGTCGGTTTCCCGGCGGTGTCCACCTCGTTGACGAAGTTCATCACCAGGCCGTAGCCGTGGGTGAACTCCAGGTGCTGGTTGACCCAGGTCTGGTTCTGCAGTTGCCCGTGGTCGAGCTCCCTCGCCGCCAGCATGACCTGGCGGTAGGAGCCGTTGAAGGTGTAGCGGGCCACGTCCACGTCGGGGAAGTCGTAGTAGGTCCTTATTTCCTGGAGCTGCTTGAAGGCCCTGAGGATGGGCCGGTAATCCCAGAGCCTTATATTCCTTATGGTGTCCGGTTCGTTGCGGATGTCCTCGGCGGAGACGGCGTCCTCGGGGAGGAAGTCGATGATCTCCTGGTCATCGAGCCCGTAGGCCTCGAGGGTGCCCCGGATGTTGAACTCGATGAAGGACTTTTCCTTGGCGAACTCGTTGGGCTCGACAACGTACTTCTGGACGATGCCTGGGAGGAGCCCCCGCAAGAGCAGGGAGGCCCCCACCAGGAGGACGGCCCCCGCCATGGCGGGCCTCCAGGTCCTCCTGAAAATGTTGGCCACCAGCAGGGCTGCGACGGCCAGCGAAAGGCCCACCATGATGTTCAAGGCCAGGAGCTTGACGTGCACGTCGGTGTAACCCGCCCCGAACACCACCCCTTCGGGGGAGAGGAGTATGTGGAAACGCTCGAGCCAGAGCCCGGCGCCCCACAGGACGACTACCAGGGCGCCCAGTACAGAAAGGTGCCCTCGGGCGAAGGGGGGCAGGTAGAACCGGTTCTCATCGCGCATCCTCGGCAGCACTGCCAGGACGGTGATCAGGGCCACTCCTACGAGGGTGGTGACGAGGGTGCTGAGGAGCCAGCCCTGGAGCAGCGAAAGGAAGGGGATATCGAAGACGTAGAAAGCCACGTCCCTGCCGAAGACGGGGTCGTTCCTGCCGAAGGGGGTCCTGTTCAGGTATTGGAGGACCGTCATCCACCCCGACCGGACAGCGAGGCCGTTCATGACGGCCAGGACCGCGGCGATGGCCGCCACCGCCAGGGCCGAGGCCCGCATGGGTATGTCGAGGACCTCTCCCGGCAGGGACGCGAAGGCTATCTCCCTCATGGCGGACCGGCGCGCCCTGAGCCAGTTCAGTGAAAAGATCACGAAGGCCGCCGCGGCCGCCGCGGCGAACAGCACCCACTGCGGGAGCAGCCTCGTCCAGAAGACCTGCAGGAGCCCCCTCTCGCGGAACCAGAGCAGGTCCGTGTAAAAGGTGGCCGTCGCCGGCACTATCACCGCCAGCAGCAGGAGCACCCCCAGGATGATCCAGATACCTTTTTTAAATTTCAAAGGGGGTACACGCCTGGGGCGTTCGCCCTCCCCGAAGGGTGATCCGTGAAAAATATCTCTCATCGACATGGCTGCCGCCCCTCACTTTTTCCAGTGGCCCCCGGGCCGGGTGTTTTACCGGCACAATGTACCATGTACCGGTGGAACAGGCAAAAAAAGGCCGCCCACGAAAAGCGGACGGCCGCAATGCATAGTGTCGTGCCGGGGGGGTCTAGGAACCTGAGTTTTCCATTTCAACCACGGCAGCTTCCTCCGCCGGCGGGATCTCCGACTTGCCCTTGTTCATCACCACGAGGGCCCCGACGACCACAAGGGCTACCAGGACCATCAAAAGCATCGCCTTTCCCTTCATATCGCGTTCCCCTCCTTTCCGCTCGGTCCCAGGTTTTTATGACCTGCCTCGGCTGCGGCGCCCCTTGCGGGGACGGGGTTTCGGCCGTCACCGGCCTGACTCCGAACGCAGAAGACCTGCTGGCCGCCGGCCTGGCGGGCAGGAAGTTCAACGCCTAAACCAAAAGGTGGTGGCTGGTCGCTTCTCGCTCAGTGTTGCCCGGAGAACAGGTGGTTATATCGTTGTTGGCAGAGGCGCCTTATCTTGTGTATGGAGTATACACAGAAAAAAGAAAATCGTCAAATAATTCACGAACCCGCGGCAGGGGAGTCGGGACAAGCCCATTGAGTACGTTGTCCCGAGTTCGATCGAAGAGAGGTTCGAGGGCGCCGTGGAGTTGTGAACCTCGTCCCGGGGGGTACAGAAGGCGGCCTGGGATCTTCAGAGGCCCTTAAGTTTTACGTTTTTTCGGACTTTTTGTTCTTCCTCCTGCAGTGGAACACGTAGGCGGACGCCAGGGCGACGCAGAAGGCCGCCAGGACGAAAGAGGCGGTGTGCATGTACCGGTGCACCAGGGCCTGGTTGTTGCCGACCCAGAACCCGACCCAGGCGAGGATCACCACCCAGATCCCTGACCCCAGGGTAGTGTAGAAGAGGAAGAGGGGAACGTTCATCCTCGTGAGCCCCGCCGGAAGCGATATCAGCTGGCGGATGCCGGGAAGGAGCCTGCCGATGAAGGTGCTGATGTGGCCGTGCCTCGCAAAGTAAAGGTCGGCCTGGTCCAGTGCCTTGTCGCTGACCAGGAAGTACTTGCCGTACCTTTCGAAGAAGGGGCGCCCGAAGGCGAGGGAGATCCAGTAGTTGAAGATTGCCCCGAGGATGCTCCCGGCGATGCCGGCCAGGATGACCGCGAAGAGGTTCATCTCCCCCCTGGCCGCGAGGTAACCCGCGGGGGGGACCACCACTTCGCTGGGGAAGGGGATGAAGGACGACTCCAGGAACATCAGGGCCACCACACCGGTGTAGCCCATCCTCCCAATGGTGGAGACTATCCAGGTTACGGCCTGGCCGAGCATCACCGGCTGCCCGTCTTCATAGGGTGTACCCGTTCCGGCGGCCCGTCATGGACTCAATATCGATCCTGACCACGGCGATCGACGCCATGGCCTGGTCCGGGAAGGGAAGTTCGCGGCCCGCGTACTGCTTGACCACGTGGTTCAGCCCCTCCCTTTTTTCCTCCGTCCCTTCCAGGAAGACGGCGGTGCCGAAACCGACGACGCTCCTGTATTTCATGGTCCACTCGCAGGGGTCGGGGTCCTGGACGACCTCGATGTCCTCATCGACCTCGAAGCAGACCTTGGGGTTTTTCCGCAGGCATTCGATCTTTTTTCCCCCGTTGAAGCCGTGAAAGTAGAGGGCCCTCCCGTCGAAGCCGAAGCAGAGGGGGACCATGTAGGGGTACTCCTCGTCAAAAAAGGCCACCCGGCAGACCTTGCCCCTTTCGAGGATCCCCCTGATCTGGACCTCGTCGGTGATCTCCTTATCCTTTCGCCTCATGTCCTCTCCTCCTCCTTTGTTTTTGAGGGGCTTCCCCCGCCGGCGTATGGATGCCGACCATCTTGGCGGCCCTGCCGTTTTTATCCCTGCGGACCACGAACCCCCGGCTTCGGAGGGGTAGCCAGGAACCATCCTTTTTCGCCATCCTGAATTCGGTTTCGTAGATGTCGTCGCCGTCCTTCCCGGAGAGGACCTTTCTCAGCAGGTCGGCCACTCCGGCCTGGTCGTCGGGATGGATCTGCCGCTTCCAGTCGTCGAGGGACTGCCCCATCTCGCCGGGGGTATAGCCTAGCATGGTCTCGTAGGCGGCGTTCATGACAACCCTGCCTTCGCCCACGTCCCACTCCCAGAGGCCCGAGGAATGTTCGGCGACCAGGAGTTCTAGCTGCCGTGCCTTCTCCTCTAGGTTGGCGGCCTTCCTCTGGCGGTCCTTCTCGGTCTCTATGGCGTGGAGGGCGAAGGATATATCCTCGGCCAGTTCCAGGAAGAGGGTCTGCTCCTCAGGGTCGAAGTGAGCGTCGCCGGGGAGGGATACCGATACCAGGCCGTAGATCTTTTTGGCGTATTCCAGCCTGGTGGTCATGATGCCCCCCTCCTCGTAACTATCCAGGAGGGGACTGTCGGTCATGGCCATGGTCCCCCGTTTCAGGTGTATCCCCGGTTCCTTGAGGGCCGAAAGCCCCCATTCGTTGAGCATGCCGTACCTTCTTCTCTCCGACAGGCGCTTGCCGTCAGCCGTCACTCCCGCTTCCGACACCGACTGGAGGGTACCACCCTTGCCCAGGATCCCGATCCAGGCGTTGCGGTAGCCCCTGGTCTCCACCAGGTGGGCGCAGATCTCCTGGACGAGCTTCTCGCTGTCGTGGTGGCGGCTGATGAGCCGATTTACCCCCCTGACGGAGCGGAGGATGGAGTTCAGTTGCCTCAGTTCCTCCTCGGTCCTTTTGAGGATGGTCACATCGCGGCCCACGGCCTGGACCTCCGTAAGGGTCCCCTTTTCATCGAGGATACCCCTCCTGGTCCATCTCAGCCAGCGCTTCCCCCCCTGGGGGAGGTCGAGGATTTGCTCGAAGAAGGGCCCCTGGCCCGAGGGGGACTGGCCGTTCGGTTCCGACAGGAATCTCGAGGCCTCAATGTCCCCCATTATCTCGAAGAGCCGCCGCGAAACGACGCGGTCCCGGTTCAGCCCGAAGAAATGGCAGAAAGCGTCGTTGGCGAAGGTGATCTCGCCCTTGTCGGAGAAACGGCAGACCATCTCCACCTGGCTTTCGACGATGGCTGCGTAGCGTCTTTCGCTCTCCCGGAGGGACCGCTCGGCCTCTTTCTGGGCGGTGATGTCCCTCCCGACGCACTGGATCGCCACGAGGCGGCCCTCTTCGTCGAAGACGCCCCGGTTGTGCCATTGCTCGAGCCCAATGCTCCCGTCGGGGAGGAGGGACCACGATTCGTCGGTGTTCGTGGGGTTCTCGGGGGTCAGTTTTTCGAAAAATTCCCGGTGCAGGCGGTTTGTCTCCTCCTGGTCCACGTGATCAAAGACGTTGAGCCCCAGGATCCTGCCCGGGTCCTTGCCGAAGCGCCTGCAGTAGGAGGAGTTCGCGAAGGTCAGGGTCCCGTCGGGCTTGAAGCGGATAATGAACTCGTCCTGGTCTTCCACGATATTCAGGAATTGCTGTTCGCTCTCCAGAAGGGCCCTTTCCACTTCCTCCCGGCGTCCCGTGTCCCAGTACATTCCGTAGGTCCCCGCTGGACGCCCTTCTTCGTGGATGGGCCCGATCAGTATGGAGACCTTTATCTCGGAGCCGTCCTTTCTCATCCTCACGGCATCGGTGATCAAGCAGGGTGCGGAAAAAACCGCGGGGGGAACGAGGAAAGCATGGGAGGAGAACCCCGGCGTCCCGGCCGTGACCTCGCCGATCAGCTTCCCCGCCACTTCGGACGCCTCCCAGCCGAAGAGGTCGCAAAAACGGGAATTAGCGAAGACGATCCTGTCGCCTTCGTCGCAGATGACCATGCCTTCCGGGGAGTTCTCCACGAGGAGGCGAAGATGGTCCTCGAGGCCGCCGCAGGCAGTCCTTCGGCTTTCACCGGGGAGGGGCAATCGATCACCTCCGGGAGGGTATGCCTTGGTGAGGGCTAGAACATTCTACCACGACGGAAGGACAGGGTGCCAAGGGAGGTGTGCCCGCCGTGAAGTGGAGACGTATATAATCAGTGGGAAAGGATGGGGGTGATGCCATGGGTACGATCGCGAACCTTTATCCCCTGGCGGCCGTTTTCCTGGCCGGGTTTTTCCTGGCCGTCGCTGCGGTCCTTTCCCTGAGGGCCCTTTATGCCCGCGCCGCCAGGGACCGGGTCGAGGACATCACGGAGCACATCAAGGCCGCCTTCGGCGACCTCTCACTGGAGGCCCTCTCGAGGTCGACGGAGGAATTCCTGAAACTGGCCAAGTCCCGTTTCGACGCGGAGAGGGACCTCAGCAGCCTCGAACTGGAGGGGAAGAAGGAGCTCATCGACCGCCGCCTCGAGGAGATGACGGCGAAGCTGGAGGCCGTCTCCAGCCTTGTACGCGACCTGGAAAAGGACCGGGAGTCCAAGTTCGGCGAGCTGGCCGACCGCTTGAGGGAGGTCAACGAGAGGACCGCCGAACTGAACACCACCACGGGGACGCTAAAGGAGGCACTTTCGAGCTCCCAGGCCAGGGGGCAGTGGGGGGAACGGATGGCCGAGGATATCCTCCGCCTCGCCGGTTTCGTCGAGGGGCTCAACTACGCCAGGCAGAAGGTCCTTGCCGGGTCGGGCAGGAAGCCCGATTTCACCTTCTTCCTGCCCAAGAGGCTCACGCTCAACATGGATGTCAAGTTCCCCTTCGACAACTACCTCGCCTGGCTCGGCGCCTCGTCCGACGCCGAGAGGGAGCAGTGCCGCCGTTCCTTCCTGAGGGATGTGAGGGAGAGGATAAAGGAGGTAGCCTCCAGGGACTACATCGACCCGGAGCATAACACCCTCGACTACGCCCTCCTATTCATCCCTAACGAGCAGGTCTATTCCTTCATCCACGAACAGGAGCCGGGCATGATCGACGACGGGCTCCGGCAGAAGGTGATCTTCTGCTCGCCCGTCACCCTCTACGCCGTGCTCGCCGTGATAAGGCAGGCCGTGGACAACTTCACCCTGGAGCAGGCTTCCAGGGAACTGCTGGCGCTCTTCGGGGCCTTCAGCAAACAGTGGAAGGAGTTCTTGAAAAGGCTGGAACACCTGGGAAAGCAGATCGAAGGGGCCCGTGACGACTACGAGAACCTGGTGACCACCCGCCGGAGGGGCCTGGAGCGCCCCCTGGAGAGGCTGGAAGAGATCCGGAAACTGAGTGGCCTGGAGGCGGCCCCGCTGGAGGGTCCCATCGCGGAGGGCGGGGTCGAGGCGGCCACCGGCGAGGGGCCGACGGAATAAAAATCTCGTTTGCCCTCGCCCGTGGTGCATGATAAAATCACTTCGTATGCCTTCATAAATAATACAATCCCCCGGCCCCCGCCCGGGGGTTCCTTGAGGGCTGCAAAAGGGGGTGAGCCGCGTGCGAGTGCTGACGAGGAAACTCCTGGCCCGCTGCATGGCGGCGACCGCCCTCGGACTGCTCCTCTTTTCGGCCCCCGCCCAGGCGATCCACCACGTCAAGGTTGGTTTTTACCAGAACGCTCCCCTGGTCTTTCAGGATACCGACGGCGCCGTGAAGGGCCTCTTCGCCGACGTCCTCAACGCGGTGGCCGCTGAGAACGGCTGGACGATGGAATGGGTCGAGGGATCCTTCGCCGAGGGGCTCGAAAGGCTCGAACGGCGCGAGCTGGATATCATGGCGGCCGTGGCCTGGACCGAGGAGAGGGAGCGGCTCTTCGACTTCACCCGTCAGGCCGTCGTATCCAACTGGGGGGTCTTCTACTCCCGCCGTGACATGAACCCCACCTCCATCCCCGACCTGGACGGCATGAAGGTCGCCGTGGTCAAAAGGGACACCTACGGGGAAGCCTTCAAGAGCCTCGCGGCGCGCTTCGGGATAACCTGCTCCTACCTCGAAGTGGACGATTACCCCGATGTGTTCAAGGCCCTCGAGGAATATAAAGCCGAGGCCGGGCTCGTGAGCCGCCTCTTCGGCCTGACCAACGAGGCGGAGCACCGGGTCGACCGGACCAATATTTTCCTGGAACCCCGGGAGCTGCGCTTCGCCGCCCCCAAGGGCCTCAGCGTGACGGTCCTGCAGATCCTCGATTTTCATCTCACCAAGTGGAGGCCCATCCCCGATTCCCCCCTCAACAGGTCTATCCAGGACTGGATTTCCGAGAGGAGCGTCATGAGCGTCATCCCGCGGTGGTTCCCCTGGTTCGTGGGGGCGTCCCTGTCGATCGTGCTTGGTGTCCTCTTCACGAACCTGATGCTGCGTCGGAAGGTCCTGGCCCGCACCAGGGAACTCTTGAAGAGCAAGGCCGACCTTTCCAGGGAAAAGGTCCTCTTCGAGAAGCTCTTCGAGGAGTCGCCCGATGCCCTGGTGTTGGAGAGCGCGAAGGACAACCTGATCCTGCGGGTTAACAGGGGTTTCACTAGGCTCTTCGGGTACCGCCGGGACGAGGCTGAGGGCAGGACCCTGAACGAAGTGATAGTGCCCGAGGACCTCCTCCAGGAAGGGAAGGAGCTGGACAGAAGGTCCGACTGGGGCAACCCTACCCAGGTGGAGACGGTGAGACGGAAGAAGAATGGCACCCTCGTCGACGTCTCCCTCGTCTCCGTGCCCGTCACGTTGGAGGGAGGGCTCGTCGGCTCCTACGTCATATACAGGGATATATCCGCCGCGAAGGAGGCCAGGAGGACCCTCATCGAGAGCCGTGAGCATATCGAAAAAAGCCTCGAGAGCATGAGCCGCGCCTGGGAACAAACCATCGACGTCCTCGCCATGGCCGCCGAGACCCGCGACCCCTACACCGCCGGTCACCAGAGGAACGTCTCGATCCTTTCCGAGGCCATCGCCAAGGAGCTGTGGCTCGACAAGGAAACCGTCAATTCCATCAGGATGGCGGGGCTGGTCCACGACGTGGGCAAGATAAACATACCCACGGAGATACTGAGCAAGCCCGGAACCCTGGGCGAGGTGGAGTTCGCCCTGATCAGGACCCACCCCGAGGTGGGGTACGAGATAATGAAGAACATCGAGCTCCCCTGGCGCCTGGCCGAGATGATCCTGCAGCACCACGAGAGGATGGACGGCTCGGGGTACCCCAGGGGCCTAAAAGGAGACCAGGTCATGCTCGAGGCCAGGGTCCTCGCCGTGGCCGACGTGGTGGAGGCCATGTCCTCCCACCGTCCCTACAGGGCCTCCCTGGGTGTGGAAGCCGCCCTGGAGGAGATCGAGACCAACAAGGGGCGCCTCTATGACCCCCAGGTGGTCGATGCCTGCCTGAGGCTTTTCAGGAAGAAGGGTTTCCGCTTTCCCGACCCCGATCGAGGGTTCGGGGGCGATCATGGAGGTGATCGATGATGCGCAAGGCGCTTGTGGCCATCGACGGCAGCGACATAACGAAACCGCTGGTGAGGTTCGCCTTTGAGCGGGCCAGGAAGGAAAAGCTCGAGGGGCTCGACTTCATATACGTCTTCCAGCCCTACCCCGCCGCGCTTTTCCCGGGAATGCCCATCCCCACCACGATCGAGGAGGAGCATGCCAAGGCCACTAGGAAGGCCCTGGAGGCCATGGTGCTCAAGGAGCGGGAGGAGGCCGGGGCCGAAAAGGTCGAGGTCTCCATGGTCTTCCCCTACGGGAGCCCCTCGGGGGAGATAATCCGCCAGGCGGAGGAGTACCCCTACCGGTCCATCTTCATTGGACACAGGGGCATGGGGAGCCTGGAGAGGTTCTTCATAGGCAGCGTGGCCGCCAGGGTGGTGGAGCACGCCCCCTGCACGGTCATCGTTTTCCGCCCCCGCGACTGAGCCGGGTCCGCCCCCCCTTGCCGGAGCGCCCCTTCCGCCTGGCCCCGCGGCCCATGGGTCCGACCAGGCAGTGGGGGCCTGTACCGATGAGGTCCTCCCTCCCCGCTTTCACCAGGGCCTCCTCAATGAGTTTCCTGTTGGCCGGCGAGCGGTATTGCAGCAGCGCCCTCTGGAGCTTCCTCTCGTGGGCCGAGCGGGGCACGTAGACCTCTTCGCCGGTCAGGGGGTCCAGGCCCGTGTAGAACATGCACGTCGAAAGGGTCCCCGGCGTGGGGATGAAATCCTGCACCTGCTCGGGGTGGTAACGGATCTCCTTCAGGAACAGGGCCAGTTCCACCGCGTCGGCCAGGGTGGAGCCGGGATGGCTCGACATCAGGTAGGGGACCAGGTACTGCTCCTTCCCCGACTTCCTGTTGGCCCTGTCGAATTCCCTCATGAACTCCAGGAAGGCCTCCTTACCGGGTTTCCTCATCAGCGCCAGGACCCTGGGCGAGACGTGCTCGGGGGCCACCTTGAGCTGACCGCTGACGTGGTGTTCGCAAAGGTCCTCGATGAGCCTCGGGTCACGGGCGGCCAGGAGGTAGTCGTAGTGGATACCGGAGCGCACGAAAACCTTCTTCACCCCCGGGAGGGAGCGGACCTTCTTTAAAAGTTCGAAATAGCCCTTTTGGTCGGTTTCCAGGGCCGCGCAGGGTTCCGGCCAGAGGCAGTCCCTGTCGGGGCAGGAGCCCCGGGAAAGCTGGGCGGAGCAGGCGGGGGAGTGGAAGTTGGCCGTGGGTCCCCCCACGTCGTGGATGTACCCCTTGAAACCGGGCAGCCCCGTCAGGGTCCTGGCCTCCCGCAGGATGGAGGCGTCGCTCCTGGCCTGGATCACCCTCCCTTGGTGGGAGGTTATGGAACAGAAGGAGCAGCTCCCGAAGCAGCCCCGGTGGGCCGTTATGCTGAACCGGACCTCCTCGGCGGCGGGGACGCCCCCCTTTTCACCGTACATGGGGTGGGGTTCCCTTTTGTAGGGGAGTTCATAGACCCAGTCCATCTCCTCCGTGGAAAGGGGCATGGCCGGCGGGTTTTGAACGACGTACCAGGCCCCCTGGTCCTGGGCGACAGGGCACCCCCGGAAGGGGTCCTGTTCCCCGTACTGGAGCCGAAAGGCTTCGGCGAAGGCCGTGCGGTCGCGGGAGACCTCCTCGAAGGAGGGCAGGACGACGGCCCCCGGGGGGAGGTCCGTCTCCTTCGCCCGGTGGCAGGTCCCCGGGACATCCCTTATCATCCCCACCGACACGCCCCTGGAAAGGGCCTCGGCGATCTCGAGGATCGGTTTTTCCCCCATGCCGAAGACGAGGAGGTCCGCCTTGGCGTCGACGAGGACGGACCTCCTGACGCTGTCGGACCAGAAGTCGTAGTGGGCGAACCTCCTGAGGCTGGCCTCGACGCCGCCTATGATAAGGGGGATGTCCTTCCAGGCCTCCCGGGCCCGGTTGCAGTAGACCACCGTCGCCCTCTGGGGCTTCCCCCCGGCCTTGCTGCCGGGGGAGTAGGGGTCGTCACGGCGGGGTTTTTTCGCCGCCGTGAAGTGGGAGAGCATGGAGTCCAGGTTGCCCGCCGAGACCAGGGCGCCCAGGCGGGGCCTGCCGAGGGCCAGGAAGTCCTCCAGGCTCCTCCAGTCGGGCTGGGCGATCACGCCGACCCGGTAGCCCCGGGCCTCGAGGACCCTGGGTATGACGGCGTTGGCGAAACTGGGGTGGTCTACGTAGGCGTCGCCGGTGATGAAGACGAAGTCCACCTCGTCCCAGCCGAGGCGCTCCAGGTCCCCCCGGTCGACGGGAAGAAAGCCCTCGCTACCGCCTGCCACGGATCTTCACCACCCCGTAGGGCAAGGGCTGAAGGAGCGGCAGGACCATGCCAGGTCTTCAAGCCCCTTTTCCTCGCAGAAGCAGGCCGAACCTTCCCGGTCGGGCTCCGCCAGGAAGAGATTCTCCGGCACGGGGGCATCAAGGCGGAGGCGGGCCAGCTCCCGGCTCAGGAAGGCCTCCTCCCGCCCCTTCTCAAGGCGGTCCCTCAGGGCGCCCTTCACGGAGCGGATCCCATCGTAGAGCGACTCCAGGTCGCCGAAACGCCTCACCAGTCTCCCGGCTGTGACGGGCCCGACCCCCGCGACGCCGGGGATGTTGTCCGTCCGGTCGCCCATCAGCGCCTGGTACTCCGCCATGTGGCGCGGCTCGAACCCGAAGGCCTCCCGGAAGGAGGAGGCGTCCACCCTGGTAAAACTATCGCCCCCGGCGGGGCGCAGGATGGTTATGGTGCCCTCGCCCAGGGTCTGGAAGAGGTCCTTGTCGGGCGTGACGATGACCACTCCCTTGCCGCGCTCCGCCTCCCTGACGGCGGCAGCGGCGATCAGGTCGTCGGCCTCGAAGGCGAGGCTGGTCACGACCGTTATCCCCAGCCAGCGGGCCAGGTCCATCATGAGGGGCAACTGGGGGATGAAATCCTCCGGCGGCGCTGGGCGGTTGGCCTTGTAGGGGGGGTAGAGCTTTTTTCGGAAGCTGGGTCCCGGCGAGTCGAAGACCACGGCCCCCTCCCTCGCCCCGGATCTTTCGACGATGGCCATGAGGGCCCTCCCGAAGCCGTAGAGGCCGTTCACCGGCACGCCCTCGGGGGAGCGGAGGGGCCGCTTGACGCCGAAAAAGGCCCTGTAGGCCAGGGCGTGGCCATCGATGAGGATGAGGTCGGTCAAGGGTACCTCCTTTTCTTCGCGGGGAAGAGGTTGTCCTTCTCCCGCGGCGAACCTATAGTAACAGCAAGAGGAGTGGTGCACCAATGGACATGGTGAACGCGTCGGGGGACAGCTGGTACATACCGGGCCCCACCAACCTGGGGGTTTACGCCGGGGAGGGCCGGGCGATCCTCATCGACAGCGGGAACGACGAGTCGGCGGGGAGGAAGATCCTGAAGGCCCTCGAGGAGAAGGGGTGGGCCCTGGACCTGATCGTCAACACCCACTCTAACGCCGACCACATTGGGGGCAACGCCCTCATCCAGAAGAGGACCGGCTGCCGCGTGGCCGCGACGCGGGCCGAGTCGGCCTTCATCGAGGAGCCCTGGCTGGAACCGGCCCTCCTCTGGGGGGC
>Ga0116188_1000644_pt1 | contig 33791 bp, 20 predicted proteins | sample AD_JPNTR2_MetaG_FD_89807 | JGI IMG/M metagenome (GOLD analysis project Ga0116188, IMG submission 89807) | Active sludge microbial communities of municipal wastewater-treating anaerobic digesters from Japan - AD_JPNTR2_MetaG | ecosystem: Engineered > Bioreactor > Anaerobic > Digestate | place...
GGATGACGACAATGTAAAGTCCCCAGTCAGGTCGGCCAAATCAGCGGAATAAGCCGTGAAAACAATATCCTTATCTCCAGAAAACCCCATGCTTAAAAACGCGAGGACGGGAAAGCCGTACGGAACCCATTTCAATGTAAGCGTCTGCTGTGTCCCGTTCGTATTAGTAATGCTTTCCACCAATGGAATATCCCAATAAAATTCATCTCCATATTGCTTGAATGGAATAATATCCCCATCTTTATCGATCATGACCGTTCCGACGCGCCTGAAATAAGTATATCCGGCAAGATCCCCGGTGAGCGTAGGAGCATCACATGAATCGGATATCAACGCATCGACAAGGTTTTCCTCTGGATTATAAATTACATAAACGTAATACCACTTTTCGCTTGACCGGGATTCTCCCGGCATGGGGGTTTCCGTGTCATCCAATCCGCCGCCTCCCGATCCTGGAGACCAAAGGAATGTAATATCCTTGGTTATTGGTGAGTCGAGGTCGATATTGTAAGTGTTTGTTGAATCGCGGCAGGAACCAGGGGCAATATCAATGCATGTATCGGGGTATCCTGGATTGTTGCTTAGTTTGAATCCATAAAGATAGCCCCTCGGATAGCCGTATAATCCCGCCGGAAATTTGTTCTGCGGCACATGGGTTAGATCCAATTGGCGGCCATCCACGGCGGGCAATTGCGCACCGAATTCCTCGGTTCCGACTTCCAGGAGCACCACCTCTCCGGCGTTGGTCCCGGTGTTACACAACGCCGCCGTCCCCAGGCTGAGCAATTCCGGCCCCCGGGCCGTTTCCGGGTCCGGCGCATTGATCAAGCGCGTGCCGAAATTGGAGTAGGATTGGATATGAACCGGATCCATGGTCCATATCGTCCGGTCGTTGGCGTCCTTTAAGACGATTTTGTAATCCCCCGTGCCATAGATTGCGGCTTCCCCCCGGGCGTCCAATACCACCGGCTGTTCATGCGGCGTTCCGGAAGCGGTCTTGTATACGGTTTTCGCATTGCTGTCCGATCCGGATTCATAAAAGTACGCCCGCCCTCCCGCCAAAGGATTCCCGGCGGAATCAAATGCCTGAAACATGGGATTGTTGATGCGGTAATACGCCATGATACCCTCCTAAAATCCGGCCCATTGGCCGATTGTCCGGGGAGGAACCGCCGCCGTCGTCTCGGGAATCCGCTCGATGGCGGGCCGGGGCCGCAGGGAGCCCTCGATCCGCAACCGTTCTTTCCGCGGAGGGACGGATACTTTCCGGACCGCCGCTTGCAAACTCTCTTTGGTGATGTAGGGAATATCCCGGCGGCCCAACAACCGGACTTGCTGATTGTATTCCCGCACCTCCCGCAACAAATCCAAATATTGGTCCTTGGAGCGTTGCGGGGGGCTCGCCAGGAAATACCGGCGGAACCGGGAATAGATTTCCGAGCGGGTTTCCTGCATGTCCTGCGCCGTCAGGGTTTCGAAATATTGCTTTTCCCGGATGCGGGCGATCCGGGCGGGATTCAGGGAAACCAGACGCAAGACGGCATCGTAGGTATTGGCCCGGACCGGCTCGCGGCCGAAGAAGATCGGCGTATTATTCCGGGCGGTGATCCCTTCGTTGTATTCCCGGTAGGATTTCAAGACGTTGGCCGCCGCCAAGGGAAGCGCCCTCTCCAGTCCTTTCATGTAATTCCCCTGGCGGATTTGTCCGATGCCCCCCGAAATATCTTCCCATACGGAATACGGGGCCCCCATCACCTCGTTGACATTCGTGGGAACGGAGGTCAGGTCGATGGAGAGCGATCCCTTCAAATTAATATTCAGCAATCCCGCCAGCCCGTACCGGGCAAACATTTCGGCCTCATCGCCCATGTGATCCTGGATGAATTCCATGAAAGCTTCTTCGGGATCATCGTCCGTGAATTGCCGGATCAATTGCAAGAGCAGGGCGAGGGGAAGCGCGGCTCCCACTCCCGCCACCAGGCCCGGTGCGAAAAGCATATACATCATGGCCGCCCATTCCCTCCGGCTGAATCCCAATTCCAGCGCCGTCAACAAGAAGTTGTGTGCGAAGGTTTTGAACATGTAGAAGGCGCGACCGGCCTTGGAAAAATACCCCTGTCCCCTCAGCAACATGGGATAATTGGCCTTTCCGTACACCCCATTCGCCCGGTCGGAGATCCGTTGCGCCTTGTACATCAATATCTTGAATTCGAGATCCGACAAATTCTCGAATTTTTTGTTGCCCAGCATGGCCCGCGCGGCGGCCATGATCGAGGCGACCCGGTTGATTTTTTCCGATGTTTTGAACATCCACATCGCCTTGTCCACGAAACTGTCGTATTTTTGGGGCAGGGTCGCCGAGAGCACCCGCATGGATTCCCGGTTGAATTGGGCTTCATGCCAGCCTTGATCGTGGAGGAAGATCATGGCCCGCAACGTGCCCTTGTCCAGCATGGCGGGGTTCCGCCACCAGGTGGCGTAATCTTTGATTCCCCGGGCGATCAACAGCATGGCCCGGGATGCCGAGATCTGGGTGTATCCCTTCAGGCAGGCCACCACATTGGTGGGCAATACAGTCAAATTGATGATTGGGGCCGCAACCCGGAATCCCAAGTACTTCAACATGGCCAGGCCTTGCAGGAAGCCGATCACCCGGTCCCCCATTTCATCATTGCGCAGCATGTCGGCCATGTACGTCAAGGCATCCCGGTACGCATTGGGCTGCTTCCCCGGATCAATCCGGTTGTCTTTCACGAAGGTGGCGTAATCCTTGTATTTGGCTTGCGGGTACCGTTTTTTATAACCCTTCCAGGAAACAATCCTCCCCGTGATCGCATTCATCATTTCCCTGGCCATGATCCGCTTGGCCGTCCCGTTGGCAATGGCCCGTCCGGCGGTCACTACGGAAAAGAGAATGTCTTCCCGGTACCCGATCACGACATTCTTCCCCTTGGCCGGTCCCCGGTGGATACGGAATGCCGAGCTGGTATGCGACCGCAGGATGTTGGCCACTTCCTCCACCAGGGTTTGCGCGAAAAGCATCTGGATATCCACCCCGGAATTCTGCAGCGGGATCCGCAAATTTTTAGGGATTTTTTCCAGGGCTTTGTTGATGATCGCCTCGATCTTCATCGGGCCTTCCAATCCCTGGAACAACGAGGCGGGCAATTGGCTGACGATACTTTTCCGAATCTTGTATCCTTGCCGCCGCAAATGGGTCGCGTGCCAATTCAATTTTTCCTTGGAATTGAACATGCGGTAAATGGGATTGGCTCCGGGTTTAACGGCGTAAATCGCATATTTGCCCGATTCCCGGATGCGGGGCATGTAATATCCCGTGCGGCTGTAAATCCGTTTCAACGCCACCACCAAGCTGACGCTTATTTTGGTTTTGACCTTCTGGCCTTGCTTGTTTTTCTTATAAACCCAGAAGGAGACCGTGGGGTACGGCTGTTTGTTCTTTTTGCAATACTGGATGATCGGCAGGAATGCGGATTCCAGCATGAAATACGACCGCAGATTGATCATCCTGGCCAGATACAAGGCCCGTCCCGCCTGCGGGCTTCCGCCTTGATTTATGTATTCCTGCGCTTCGGCCTCAAATGCCTTGTGCCACGCATTCTTGCGGTTGGTATCCTTCCCAATCGCTTTACCTTGCGCATTGAAAATGGTATAAATCTTCCCCTTCTTCTTAACCCGGTATCCTTTTTGGTCCCGGTCGTTTTCAAAGAGGTAATTATTCAGTTTTTTGTATTCGCCGGGCTGCTCTTTCTGGAACTTCCACAATTCCGTCAAGTGACTCTTCGTGGGATCGCTGGGATCGTTGAAGAGGATATTTTGGAAATGGTGCCGGTTGGACAGAAACTGGATCGCCGTGTCGAAGATCCGGGAAAGGCCGGGGACCTTCTGGAAGTAATGGCTGGGCAAGGAAAGGACCCGGTCGAAAACCGTCGTGTCCTCTAGGGAATCCCGCCAATTCTTGTTGCGGCCTTTCCAGAATTGCCTGGCGAACGCGAGGGCGGATTGCCAATAATTGCTGCCCGCCGAGACGGGCGGGGGCGCGTTGGGTTTCCGGCCCTTGGATTTGGTGGAGAACCGGTACACCCCCTTGATTTCCACGTTGTCTTCATCGAAGACGACGTAATTGTAATCCCTCAACATATTCCCGCTTAGCGAGTTGGCCCGGTACCGGATGCCATCGACCCCGGCGTCCATCAGAAGCATGGAGGAGGAGCGCGCCGGGTAGGGATCATTCGCCCGGTTGAATGCCCGATTGATAATATGATAGATCTCCCCGCCATTGATCGCCTGTTGAATTTGCGCCGACAATTCGGGCTTGTATTTCAGATGAGGAAACGCGTCCGGATCGATTTCATCGGGCAAAGCCATCAATTCATCATTTTTCTCAACTGCTTCAATGATCTGTTTTTTGATGGCTTGGGGAACGGTGTCGTGCCAATCCATCCAGACCAAATCCCCCAAGGTCCTCCCGTTGCGCAATTCCACTTCATACACAAAGCGGCGGGGAATATTTTGGTAATTGACGTTAACCACTTCCAATTCGGTGCTGTCGTGAATGAGGGACCGCAGTTCCACCAGGATCTCGGGAATGGTTTTCCCTGGTCCGGCTAATTGTTGGGTCATTTCCTCGGAGAAGAAATATTCCCCGTCTCTTGCCTTCTGCAACACATCATCGATTTCCCCTATCAAATCCCGGCGCAGTTTGGAATTGATGGATTTGGTCTCCCCTAAATCCTGAATCCCCAAATTGGCAAGAAGGTAAGAAGACAAGAAATAGCTGAGCGCCCGCGACTGCAAAGGAGTGGCCGCCTTTCCGTCGAACATCCACCAATAGATCGGATCACGGTCGATGGCCCGGGAATCATTTTGGTAGGCTACGGAATTGGCATAAAAGCGGGCGATGTCTTCCAATGACGTGAAATAAAGGCCGTACCCGTAGGCTTGCCCCCCTTCTCCGGAACCAATGAATCGACTCTCGAATTTTTGGATTTGTTTCCAGGTGCCATGCCAGGCTTTTACGCTGGACAGGATGTTTTTGGTGTTAACTCCGAACTCCCCGCTGTTCCAAATGGACTTGATTTGTTCCGAGCGGAAAGCCACCCAGGAATAAGTGCCCGGGTCCTCGAAGGTGTTCATGTATTTCAGCCCGTCGTATCCCCGGCTCCATAATATATCGGCCAGCCTCGTCATCCGCCAATCATCGACTTGCCAGTAGGATAAATGCTCGGTGTCCGGGGTGTTGCCGTATGTCAACAATTCATCGAGCAAGTCCTCCCGCTCCTGCAAAGTAAAAATCCCCCGCTTATAGGCAAAATCCAAGAGCAGAAACGGATCGTTCGCGATGGGGTCGGATACCAGCAACGGATTTTCGATCCGGAGAAACACCGGATAGACCCGGAAGAAATCCTCGGTTTCGCCCGGACGGCGCACATCGATGAAATACTGGATGCGGGCATTGGCGGCACGGTAGGTGCCGAAATGCGATGGGGTGCGGAATTCCGTGAAGGCCTCCGGACTCCGAGTTCCATGGAATACGATTTGCGGCGTCCCCTTTGCGCCGGTCACCTGGGAATGCCGGAACCAGCGCTTGAAATTCCCATTCGAGCGGATGTTCGCCAGGGTACTGACCACCCGGGACAACTGCGTGATCCGGCTTTCTTTTTGACTGCCGATCTTGGCATGTTCCCGGCGGCTCGCCAGAATCAGGGGATTCTCGCCCCATTTCCCGGGGTTAAAAATGGATTTCACATCGCTGGGATGGAAGATCACATAGGAATCCCCTCCCCGGTCTTCCACTTGGTTGCGATATACCAGGCCGTCATATCCCTTTTTCTGCAACATCTTGTACGCAACGAGTTTGCCGTAAAACAAAGGCCTCGGAAAGCCGAGGTAGTTCTGGTTCTGCTTAATCGCCTCCCGGATTTCTTTTTTTAATTCATCGTATTCTTCAATAGTAATCACTCCTTCTCGGTACATGTGCAATGCCAGCGACCCTGGATCATTGGCTTGCTGGTCATTGCACCGGAACGGGTTGGACATCCGGACATAGACCGGGTAGGTGCGCGGCCCGGACGCCGCCGATAACTCCCAGTGGTCGTACCGGTCCAGAGCCGCCTGCCATGAGCCGAAATGCGAATCCGCCATAAAGGATGTGAAAATATCTTGGCTATGGGAAAAATGATACAAAACGAGAGGGTCCCCTTTTTCGTCCACGGTGACACTGGGATATTTTCCTCCCCGGTTAAACCACCGCAAAAACTTCGGATCATTCCGCCATTGACGCAGGCCTGCTTCCCCCAACCGGTTGGACCGGACTTCGTGTTCATCGATCGCCAGGGCTTCTCTCATTTTTTCGCTGGCGTTTCGCAAGGCCTTGTTGTCCGGGTTCCGGGCGGCCGCCTGGAAAATGGTCTGAATCTGATCCCGGTGAAATGGAATCCAGGCATTCGCTTTTATTCCATCCCCCAATTCGACCTGGAAGCGCAACCCATCGTATCCCCGATCTATCAAGACTTTGTGCAATTCCCGCAAAATAATTTGATCCCACTCCTCCGCATGGGAGATTCCGCCCGGGGGATCCTTCTCAATCATTTCCTGGATTTTTTGTTGCTCATTCCGGTTGATCAACCCTCTCATCTCCATGAATCTCATCAAGCCCCGGGGCGAAAAGGCTTCCGCCTCGCTGACATCCATTGGGTCCTCGACCCGTATATAAGCGGGATAAGTCCGCGATCCCTGCTTCAACAGGGCGGTCATCAGTCTCCGCCGGGCTTTGGCCACCGGAGTCGCCGGATGTTCCAGGGGGGTCAGATACCGCGCGGTTCCGCTGCTTCCATGGGTCATGCGCAAGGCGATTTGCGGCTTCCCCTCATAATCCACGACCCTGGATTTTCCGAACCATTTGGTGAATTGCTCTGTTTTGGTGATGGATTCCATGGATTGAATGCTGGCCCGGATGGAAGGATATCCATGCTGTCTCCAATACTCCTGAGTGGAAGGACTGAAAGTATCGGGCCAAAACGTAGCCTCGTAGGCATAACGGATCATTTCCTGAAGATCGGATTTGGTGAAGGGAACCGGAATCCCGATCCGGCGTAACCAATCCTGGATCATGTGCAGAAGTTTGCTCAACAGTGTGGGATGCAAATCATGCATCCCGATCTTGTTGGCAAACCATTCATCCGCCGCCAGTACGGGATCGCTGATTCCACGCTCCATCTGGTATACAGTGATTTCGTAGTTATAGCGCGGGCTTTTGTACATCCATTCGCAGAACGCCCGGTAATCCATGCCTAGTATGGACAACCCGGCACTGATTCCATAATGACCGACCGTTTCATGCAGAAGCACTTGGACGGCTTCTTCCCGGCTTTCCAGTGTGTCGGCGATGACATAAGCTTGGGGAAATCCGGAAGGATCTTGGTCATCATAACATCCGGTGACAATCTCCCCCGCCCGCAACGTGGGGATCAATTCCTGGAAAACGCGCTGGGGCAAATCATGCCAGGATTGAACTACGGTAACGTTGATCCGCATTTGGCGGATCAAGGGGCGCAGATAATCCTCGACTTGTTTTTTCGGCATTCCCCGGTATCCCAGATTCTTCGGACCCGATTCATCAAAATTATGAATGATCGTATGTCCTGATTCCCTGGCCACAAAACCTTTGAAACGCATTTTCATCAAGGCCCGGGAAAATTCCGCATTGACGATATAATCCAGCGGGCTTTTGTATTTTTGGGGGTCCCGGCTATGCGCATAATCTGTCAGCTGCATGAAATCCGTGAATTCCGCCGGCGTTTCGGCCCCCGGAATCTTTTTTTCCACAATCAATTTGGCGATGGCATCCCAGGCTTGCACGTTGTGCTCAAAGTTGGTCGGGTCATAATATTCCGAGACATCCACCATCCGCACGGGGATCGATAAATCGGAACTACTGTCCAGGTCATAAAGCCTCCCCGTCCCGGATCGCGGGGTTCTCCCCCGGCTGAGAATCCCCCGCATTTTCTTTCCCCGGAGTTTCTTGATGGTGGTCTTGATCCGGCCGATATCCTGGAGGTTGTCCCCGAATTTATCCTTCAGCAACGTGTAGGCCTCTTTCGGGAAATACCATCCCTTGGACTCCTTCTCCCTCCGGAAAAATCCCTTAATGGGAATGGAGCGGAAGTCATCAAGGAAATGGTACGTATCTCCTTCGACCAGATACCCGCTCATGAAAGGCCGGATCGTCAGATGCCCCTTGCGTTTGGTGGGTTCCACCTCGACATCCGGAGGGATTCCCACCTCGCTGGAAGGTTCGGATTCGGCAAGTTTGAGCTCCGTATCGTCGATTCCGTAGACCATGTCCAGATCCACATCCTCGGTGGCCTGGATGGCGCGTAAGATTTCCAGTTTTTTCCGGATGATTTGGTCGCGGCGTTGATCCGAAAAGGAATCCCGGGCATTCAAATAAATCACCCGGGCGGGCGATTGGGTTGTATAGCGGCTGACCCGTCCGATCGTCTGATCGTAAACATTCCCGGAAAAATTGACAGTGGCAACGATCAAGGTTACGGGCCGGTCTCCGACGGTATCATCCAGGTTGATGCCGACAGACCCGCTTTGAGGAGTCATCAGCGCCACATTCACTTCCCGGTTGTTGAAGCGCTCGATTTCCGGGGACTTATTCCCCGTCCCATAAATCCGGGCAAAAGGTATACGGTCTGCGGAAAGCAAATCCCCTAAGGCGGAAATCGCCCCCCGGACCACCCGGCTCCCAAGCCCCTTGATGACGGTATCATTCACCCCATCGCAACAGACGACCACGGCCCGGCCTTCCCGGAGCTCCCGCTGAACCATCTTATGCAGCTGGCCGATTTTCTTGGATTCCAGCCACCGGCTCATTTCCATCGTCCGCTGCCCGGAATAATTGGCTTTCGCCTTTGGGGTTATCGCATTTTGTATTTTTTTACTCCAATAATCATAAATCTGCTCTTCTTCTTGCGCCATATCGGGGGGCGCCTCGAATTCCTCTTCCCGGATCTCCCCGTAAAATGGATATTCCCTCCGGATATAGGCCCCTTCCCGGATGGCCTGGTCCCGCATGGCGTACAAATTGTCCATGATCGTGGCCCATTGGAAACCAGGGATGGCGACGGCGCTCAATTGCTTTTTTTTCGTATAGGGATTTTCTGTAAAAGAGATCCGGAATCCCAGTTTTTGCATCACCTCCTCGACCGGCTTTCCGAACAATTGGGCCATGAAATAGCTGGCCCCTATCGGCGTGTCCATGGGGGTGGCCGTCGCGAAAAGCACGTGATCGTATTTCACTTGCAGGGAGGCAATGCTGCGCTGGGAATCCGGATTCTTGAACGCATTGGCTTCATCATACACCACCAGGCCGTACTCCTGGCCCCCGATCTTCCCCGTCCGGAGATCGTCGTAGGTGCCGATCTCAAACCGGTTCAAATCCACCCCCATGATCTTGGCGTCTTTTTCCCACGATCCGGAGATGATTTGTTTATTGAGGGTGACGATCAGGACTTTTTTGCCCGTTTTTTGGGCATATTGGTGGGCGACCGCCAGCATCTCCCTCGTTTTGCCGAAACCTGTATTGTGGTGGATAATCCCTTCCGCCACGTAATTCCCGGTATCCGGCACACAGAGGTCGTAATACGCGTCCCGCCGAACGAATTCTATTGTACGAATCCGGTTCCACCGGCTATAAAAAAGGGATGGAACACCGGCTGGTAATGGAATAGATTCCGGGCCGTTATTTGCAGCCGGGAGAAACCGTTCACCATCCCGATAAGAATCCGTGTAATAATCATCCAGGCAATCTTCGGCTTTTCTCAACCCATTCGGAGCATCTTCGCCATGAATTGACGGGACATGTTCCGGATCATTCTCCGGAAGGGCTTCAACGGATGCGAGAAAGTGCGATTCGGACAAACCGTCGCAAATACGCCTCCACCCATCCGGAGTCAGGAAAAGATGGCTCTCCGTAACTGTTACGGATTTTCCGTTCTCCAGGGTAACCCGGTAAAGATCCATCACCCCTTTCTTGAAGGGAACCCCGGTCCGGCACGGCAAAAATCCATCCTTGGTCAAGGAAAGAACCGTAGTCGGCTCTCCAATTTCAGCCAATTGGGCGATGGGAACATGTTCCCCGGTCAGGGGATTGTATATTTTCGTCTCACCCGCCACGCAAGAATCGGCGAGCATGAAACCTTGCCCGCCTTTCTCGAACCGGTCTAGAGCGAGATTTACGGCTTCAAGTTGACTTTCGTTGAGGGCCCTATTCGGATAGGTGTCGCTAGTGACATGCGTTCGGGATGGCCTTGGTAGAAGTTCCTTTTTAGATACTCGAAAACTTCGTCGGATTCGAGTGCCTTCTGTTCCAGCGCCGCCATCAGGGGTTGGTCCGCCGGAAGGGGCATTCGGCTCGGATCGTCCCAGTCCTCCAGGAGTGGGAATTTTGGTTCCTTTCGGGTTTTTCTTTTCACGGATCTTTCCTTTCCGGAGAGCCTGATTTTGCGCAGCGGTTCGTTCGGCTTCCAATTGATCCCGGTAACCGGCGCTAAGCCTGTTGAGCCATTCTTCCACGGTCGTATGAGCCCTGTACTGTGCGCCGTATATTCTACGATACAGCTTTTTGATCAATCCCGCCAGCTTTTTGAAGAATTTTTCAATAACTGTTCTCGGGGTTTCTTCCCGGGAAAGCCACCGCGAAACATTGTCGGCCAGCCATTCCTCGAACGAAAATATCCACCCCCGGTTGACGGAATCTTCCTGGACTTGCAAAGCCAAATCCGCATCGGAAAAATCCCGAAGCATGGATAACGGGGAGCGCGCTTCGAGCGCCTCTCTCACGGTCACCCCCGGGAGATCGTGATTCTTTTTGTATTCATTGAAGGCATCCGCAATCGCCCGGCGGACTTCCGGCGCTTCGTTGTTATAGACTTCAAAAAACAACAAGTGACCGAATTCATGCCCCAGGGTTTCGTACATCGATTCCATGGAATCCTTGGGCTTGATTACAATGTAGTAGGATGGAGTTTCGGTTTCCGCCGGGCCGAATCTGCCGATGATCCCCTTTTTATCCATATATCCGCGGGCATTGGAATAATCCCCGTAAAGCCGGTACTCGTGATACGTCTTGTTGGTGATATCCCCCCTCATTACCAAGAAAATCCGGGCTTTCAGCTTAAACATTTTCAACCATTCTTGGACAATGGGAACAAATTGCTTGGGGATTTTAGACGTGGCCGCCACGTTGGAGTCCGAAAACGGACCATCGGGGTATCGCTCTTGCAACTCTTTTTCTTCCGCCACCAGCCGGTTCTTTATCTCGACAAGGCGCTCGATGACTTCTTTGGAAAAATCGCCCTGCGGGGACATTTCGCTTATGTCCACACTGGTGACCGTAGTTTTCGCCCCGTCATCACTCACCCTGAAACCGTTATAAACCGTATTGTGATTCCGGCTGAAACCGCGGAATAAACCGAAGCGGGTTTTTTCGTCATACCAGACCATTTCCCCCGCATACCAGCTTTCCATGTAGGAACGGGCTTCTTCCGAGGATACGGGTCTGACTTCCGGTTTAGTCTCTTCTTCTTCTGTTGGAGCAGCCTCTTCTTCTTCTTCTGTTGGGGCAGTTTCTTCTTCTTCTGTTGGAGCAGCCTCTTCTTCTGTTGGAGCAGCCTCTTCTTCTGTTGGAGCAGCCTCTTCTTCTTCTGGTGCGGCCTCTTCCAGCAAGCGCTGAGACGGAAGCTCTCCGCGAATCATTTCATCAATATATTCATCAAGCTCGCTTTCCATGTCCTCTGGAGGAATCCTGGATTGGATTGCAGGGGGTTCATCCTCCAGGCCCTTCTCGCCCATCGCCCAAACAAAGACCAGATCATACCAGTCGTCTATTTCTTTATCCGTCCAAAAGTGTTCCGGGTTATTTTCCCAGGACCAGCGGACGGCTTCTTCGAGATCAATTTTGGAGAGGTTTTCGATCCCGATAGCTTCAGCAATCTCCGCAATCTCTCCAGCGATCTCAATAACATCATCTTCTTCAAGAATTCCTTCTTTTTTTGCTTGCTTGATAGCCCATTCCAAATCCGCAGCAGCTTGTTCGTCGGAAGCATCCTGAAATTCCCCTTTCAGATAGGATTCAATCAATGAATCCATTTCTTCCAATACATCTTTATTCACTCCATACCGTTCCACAATGGCCTGGACGGCTCTTTCAATATCTTCATCTCGTTTTTGCTGCTCTAATCTTTCTACCTCTTCCCTTTCCGCAAGCTCCGCCTCGTCTTCCGCGCCGACAATCCTCCGCAGTTTTATTTTCTCGAAGGCGGGATTCGTTAATATTTCCATGAATTCCACTTTCCCGCCATATTCATCCTCTTCGCGGAACCTCATGGCGAAAGAGGGGAAATCGTCCTTGAACCGGTTGAGCAAATCTTCCAAAGTAACATACGACCCAATGGGCATATGGTGATACTTGGGATTCGCCGTTACGTAGAAGGGGGGAAGACCCAGATTCTCCGCAATCCCTGCTGTATCAATCCGCTTGGGAAGCTGGCTGCGATGCCGCTTCTTCCATGCAAGCGTCGTACGAGTCCCCCAAACCGGTAATATGGACGCCACCTCGCCGGGTTTATCCACATCGCTGCCCACAAACAAAGGACGGTAACGATTGACTTGACGCCGCAACCATTGGTTGGGAGTCAAATCTCCCGGCGGAACCAGTCGATCCCTTCTTTCTATCCGCTTCTCCCGGGCCTTTTTCAAGCGTTCCTGGGCTTGCTTGGAGGCGATTTCCCATTCCCTCTCCGTGGGTTTCCGGCCTACCAGAATATACCCGCCCGGCACTTTTTCCACTTCCGAGAAATTTCCCATCTTCTCGAGAGTGCTTTTCTTTTTCTGGGCGGCCTGGAGTGTCTTGAATGGCTGGCGGACCTTGTATGTTACTTTTTCGGCTAGAACCTTGCGGCCTCTTTTCTTTATCGCCTTGGCGATCTTTTCAATATTTCCCTCCATCCCTTTGGATTGGAGTTCCCGTTTGGCCGCCTCGGCCTCTTCCAGCGTTTCATAAGTTTTGCTGGTGCGTCCATACCAAACTTTTCCGGTTTTCTTGTACGGTTCTTGGGATTCTACTTTTTCTTCCCCTTCCGGCACATGAGAAGGTTCCTCATTTTTTGTTTCTTCCCCCTCGCCGCCCTTTTCGGGAACTACTTCCCCGCTGGGAACCCCGGGGGCTTCGGGTTGGATTTCCGGCGGGGCGGCAGGCGGTACGCTGGATGCCACTTCCTCGGGCGGCGCTCCCGCCTCCACTTCCCCTTGGGTGGCGGGTGGTCTTTTCATCCTGGTGGACGGATAGACTTTGGACACCAGGTTTTTGATTTTTTCCAGGGCGTGCGGATCGGATATGGCTTGGATAAGATCCCGATAGAAATTCGCGAGCGATCCAATGCCCTCATCCTCGTGAACTTTTTCTACTTCCGGATCTTCCTCCGCAAGTTGATTCCGCGCCCGGTTCAATTCCCGCAACGATCCGAGGGCATGATAGTAAATTTGCTCCGGCGTCATGCCTTGGTCGAGGCCTTCTATGAATTTTTGCAAAATGAACGAATGGGAATAGGCGCGATAGTTTTTCACCCCCGCTCCCAACGTCGGTTCTTTCACCTGATTTATCCATTTTCCCGACCGCCAAAGAAAATACTTCATCAGCAAATAGGATAAATCGATAGGGAGGATATTCTTTTCGATGTCCGAAGGGGCCGTGGGTTCCACCGCGGCCGATCCTGGAGTTCCAGGCGGGGCGGAGGGCGGCGTTCCGGGAGGGGCCACAGGCGGCGTCCCGGGAGGTGTTCCGGGCGGGGTGGGTGGCCCGGGAGGAGCGGCAGGGGGAGGCGGAGGCCCGGGTTTACGCTTCCGGTATGATTGAATATAGCCCTGCAACGCGCTGTAAATCTGATTGAAATTCCTTAACCGGTCCTGCGGGGATTGCGGGGTCTGCGCATAGGTCAGCAATGATCTCCGCAGATTGGCTACTTGCCGTTGTTTGGGGGACCTGCCTTTCCCGATCAATTGATTGGCCAATTCATTCATGGCCAAAAAGGCGACCTGGAATGATCCGTCGCTATCGGGGAAATTCTGGGCGTCCTCCAAATTCTTCTTGGCCGTGGCGAGCAAGTACGATTTGTCTTTCCCTTGCAACATCTCCCGCACGGCGTCCGCAGGAAGAATCCGGCCCGTCAGCCGTCCGGAGGCATATCCAGCGGGAGCCGAAATGACCGATGCCGCCGCGCCTCCCGCCGCGGACTCCAATATCCGATTGGCGCTTTCCGTCGTCCAGGTTTCAAATGTGGGATCATTGAGCGCCACATTGGTGATCGAGAGAATTTCCTGCAAAGCCTCTTGGACAGATTCTTCCGGGGGAGCCTTTAATGCCAGAATGACCGCTTGGCGCAACTGGCTTAAATCCCGGACGTCCGGCAAGCGGTCACGGCCCAATTTATTCCACATCCGATCCAGGGTCCGGGACAATCTGCCCGCCTCCCTTTTCCCCAGAACCTTTTCAAACCACCGCATGTTGCCGCCCGCAATTTCGATAGCCCCGGCCAGCATTCCCGTCGAAATCGCCGATAACGGATTGTCCTTGTGGCGGTCCATGACTTCCGCCCAATTCCCCCCGCCTTCCAAGGCGGCGGTGGAAAGGACAATACCGGTCTTTCCCAAAACCGCCCGGGCGAACACCTTTTCCGCCAGCCTGCTCCCCAGAATCTTCCCTCCTCCCAGGGTAGCCAAGGGAGATAAAGAGGAACCCGCCCCATACGAAAATAGGGATACCAATAAATACGGCAGATTGATAAAAAATTGTTCCGTGGCGTACTGCCCGGCCCGCAATGGGGTTTTCCATCCTTCCGGGATATCCGACATTTCCAGGGTGGGATATTCCCGGGCCTTCCGGTCCAACCGCTTGTATGTTTCGTATCCCCATTCCTTGGGCCCCTCGAATCCCAACGCCGAGCCCGCCATCCCAATTGCGCCCGCCGCCATCCCTCCGGTTTGATAAATCCCTTTGAGAAGCGAGCGGGTGAGGGAATACATTTCCTCCTGGTTCCTAATCCCCCGCAATTGCGATTGAATATCCAAATGGCGCTCGAATTTGTCCGCCTCATTCAGAGTAGGGGAAGAGGGGAGCGTAAGATTATTGCGAAGATCTTTCAAGTTGATCGGCATAGTTAATCTCGCTTTGTTTCCCAAGCGTTCCGCCTATCGAACTGGCTTATGAATTCATCCAACTTCCTCAAATATTCATTGATTTCGTGCACGGTGAGATCTTTCTTGCCAATGGCCCTCATCGAGGGCCGGGTTGTAGCGGGCGCGCGGAAACTCGATTCCTGGTACCGGTAATCCGGCTTGCTTAGGGGCAATGCCTGCCATTCCGGCCTTTCGGTGCGATAGGGGCGCGAAGGGAGAAGGTCGCTATCGGAATATCCAGTAGCCCCGGGAACCGGAAGTCTATTCGCCCTTTGCGCCCGTCTGGAAATTTCCTTTTCTACATTTTTGTAAAATTCCTGGTCTGCTTTATCATTGGATTTTTCTCTTTCATTCAAAAAGGATTCGGCGGCGGCGATATACGGCATATCTTCCTGCCCGTCGTAATCCAGGATTTTCATAAGATCATCCACGGTCGAATTCACGTCCCGGGCCTGAATCCCCAACAAAATCCGTTGGGCTAAATTCCGGGCACCCTGATCCGGGATGGTTTCCCTGTAACCCAGCAATTTTTGCTTATCATGGCTCTCCCATCCGGGGATCATTTCCCCGGTCCCTATTTCTTGAGAAACCCCCGCCCCGCCGTACCGGAACCGCTGCACATCCTTCCGCATGACATCGATGGCTTTATCCATATACTGCTGCCGGTTCTTCTGGTAATCCTCTTCGCTATTACCTAGGAATTTCCCAGTCAATTCGTCGATAGAGGCTTCGGGATGATCCAAACGGTACATCTCCCGGGCCAAGTTTTCCGCCTTGGACCAATTGGCCAAGGCCGAAGAAGCCCCGATCAAATCCCCCTCGCCGGTTGAACGGCCCGGTTTGCCGAACATCGCATCCAGCATAGTGGGAGGGGCCCCTTTCTCTTGGAGGGATTGATACACTTGCCAGGTCAAATCCAAGGAAGCCCCCAGGATATTGGTTTTCCAATTCTGCAATTCCGCCCTCCCCAACTCCCCTTGTTGATCCCATTCCAAATTGGGGGGAGGAATAATGCGCTGAATCGCGTCATCCGAAATGCCGTATGTCCGTTGCAGGGAATTCAAAAACTGCGCCGCCGCCCCGGCGCTGTTAATCGCGGGAATGGCCTGGGTTACGGATTCCAGAACGGCGTTTACGCGGGCGGCGTTGTTTATGGCGATTTTGGTGTTCGCATCGCTCAGGGTCACGGCTTTGTTCACTTCGTCCATTTGCATCATGTTGTTCAAGACGTACCGATTGGCATTGACCTGGAGTTCCAAATCCGCCAACATCAACCCCATTTTCTTTTGGTTGTCCTCGAGATAGCGGGGCAAATAATTCATTTGCAGCTTCGCCATGTTCAAGTTCAATTCGTCCTGATCCAACATGTTTTGGATGCGCTGGGCGTATTTTTCCCGGTCGGCCCGAATCATGGCCGCCTGATCTTTGAGCATATCCAACGAGGTTTGGGCGGTTTCTTTCGCCGTGGAAACCGCAGCTTCGTTGATGATTTTTTCGGACTCCAGCCGGGAGGGCAGATATTCCTTCATGATCTTGGCGGTCTCCCCTTGGGTGCGCATGGCCCCCAATTGGGCCTCCCCGATCTGGTATTGCTGCTCCAGCATCCGGGGGTAATTCTCCAGCATGTATTCATTGATCCGCTGGCGGATGCGGCCTTCCCGGGCGCGTTGCCCGAATTCGAGTCCTCCCAGCAATCCTTGTATGAAAGAAGATTCAGCCATGATATCGTGTCCTTACCACGGGAGTTGGTTGCCCAGCGAACGGATTCCCCCCGCTCCGGGAATTTCGGAACCAAAATCTTGCAACGCTCCCAATCCGGAGGCCGCACCGAAGGAACTCGCCCCGCCGCCGCCGCTTCCGAACAGGGTATTCAGGCCGGGTTCAAAATATCCCCCCATGGCCAATCCGCCGATCGTCCCCAGGGAGGAACCGATGCCGCCCCACATCGCCGCCTCCGCGTTCGCTTTGTTCTGTGCGGCTTGCGCCCGGCCCATGGCGGCTTGCATTCCGGCGTTGGCCACCAATCCCTGGGCGTTGAGCCCCATCAACGCGCCGGATTGCAACGGGGCCAGAGACGCATAGAATCTATTCAAAAATTTCTCGTATTCATTGGAAGCGAAATTTTGCCCGTATTCCAGCAGGGCTTTCTTGTGCGCCCCGCTGCCCAGCGCGCCCGCTCCGGAATATACGGCATTCAATGCCCGTTGCCCCTCCTTTTGCCGGAACTCGTATCCCGGAGAAGCCGTAAACGGTCCCGGTCCGGCCAACGATTTTTGCGCGAAGGCTTGCATCATTTGCGCCCCAGCCCCTGTCCAGGGGGCCAAATCCGCGCGGATTTGCTGGTATTGTTCCCACAGCAACTGATCCGCCCGGCTGGCTCCCTTTTTGGCCGCTTTCCCGCTCATGATCGAAAATACCGGCATGATCAAATCTCCTTTATCATCTGATATTGCAAATGCCGGAATCCGCAGGATTCATAAAACTGAATCAAACGCTCTTCGTTCGGCGCATCATGCGTGCCCATGATCGAAAAATGGCATCCTTGATTCCGGGCTTCTTCCTCATACTTGTTCATCATCTGGTATGCGGCCCGCGTGCCCCGGTCTTCCGGATTGACCCACCAGATCAATTCCTGCACGATGCGTTGTTGGTAGTTCGCACACCAGGGAGTGATCACTCCCGCGATGAATCCAATCAATATTCCCTCTTTTTCGGCGACGACGATCACCCCTTGGCCGTTTTCCAGGAGAGCCCTCAAAGTCTGGATCACATTCAAATTGTTGATGCCTATCCCGTGGCGGTACAATTCCTCATTGACCCAAAACCTGACCGTCATCAGCCCGAGCGTTTCCAGGTCCTGGGGCTGCGCCAGCCGGATCAAAATATCCGTTTCCGGTTCCATGAGCGGTCTCCTTTAGATGCCGTCCGCGTAGCCGTCGAAGGCGTAACGGGGGTAATCTTTTTCCGTGGCGGTCCGGGACAACACCCAATTATCCCCGGGAGGATACGTCAACTGATCCGCCCGCGAGACTTGAATGATTCCCGCTTCCTCCAGTAAGGAAATCAATTGATTCACCACGAAGGGCAGGTAATGATTCTGGAACTGCCGGTACGTTACATATTGCTGGTATTCATACGAATCCCCGAACATGTCGTCGTGATACGCCTGCCACAAATCCGGGCTGATCAAAGGAATTTGCGGAACGGTTCCCAGGCTGGGGACGATCACTTGCAGATCCAACACCCCGCCGTCTTCCTCCGAAGTATGCCCGTGCACGGCGGGAGCGAATTTTTCCTCGGATTCTTCCTGGGGGATGAAAATATACCGCAAATCATCAAACCATACCCGCCATGACGCGTTCATTTCTCCGGTCTTCGAATCGACCAAAGGGTCTTGCGGCAATGGTTTCAATACCAGTTTCCTGACCTCGACCATCAGCCGTTACTCGCTTTCCCTTCAAAATAGGCCCCCAAAATGACCACTTTCACCGGATCGGTGATTGTCAATTTGAAGAGGCGGCTGGACGAAACCCCCAGCCGGTTCCACCGCACCCGTGTTCCGTATTCTCCAATTTTCCCGATGGTCCGCCACAGTTCATACGACCAGGAGTGCCCGCCGTCCTTGCTCCATTGCAACATGGCCTGGGGATCTTTCCCCGGCTTCCATCCCGGGGCGGTCCCCACCGTCATGTGCCCATTGGTGGGCATCGTGGAGGAAACGCGGGTAACGGTCTGGAAGTTTTCCACCCCTTCCACGGTCTCTGCGCTGGGACCCCGGATCACTTCGGTCAACGGCTCCCCGTAACGGTCTGTGCCCTCGATGGTGAAGTTGGCATCCCCCTCGTAATCATCCGAAGTCAAGGTCACGTGCCGGGCCGATCCTAAATCGGCCGTGCCATCCGGGCTGAGAACGCCGTTCAGCACAAATTCGTAGGGTTCCACCAAGACCTGCTGCCATTCCGCGATGGCATCCGGGTCCGCCTGGGAGAGCGCGGTCAATCCCGTACCCGATTCGAATTCGATCTCCAGGGAATCGATGCTGTAATTCCAGGCGTCGTTCAAAAGCGGAACCCCTACGCCGACCCGCCGGATGCGGTGCAGATTGTCCGTGTAAGTGTCGTGATCCAGAAGATACAACCGGCCATTGCTGAAATCGCCTATGTAATGCCGGTGGTTAAAGAACGCATACGCATTGGCGCGGTGCCGTCCATCTTCCGATACATATTCATACCCATCCTGGTAGCTCGCCCGCTTGGACCAGATTCCGGTGCTGAGATCGTAGCACCAGCTTTCATTCGCGGAGGGGAACGTGATCTGATAGAATCCCCGCCCCCGGTCCAGATACCCGAACGCCAGGGCGTCATCAACCCGTGCGTATTCCGAAAGCCGGTGGGAGACCTGGGGGGTGCTCACGATTTGCGGGATATATCCAGCGGCTCTTACAATGTTGCGTTCTGGAGTCAACCAGAAAACACTGTTATCCAACGGTACCACGCTGTGGGTGGAAGCACACCCGGCATCCAGGTCTCCCTGCGGCATTTTGCGGAACTGCATATCGGCATCGGAGGCGTTGTAATACACCTCCGTTGAAAATTCCTTGAATACCCACAATGCCCTCCGCATGTTAAGGATCCGCTTGATGTTTCCGCTTTGGGCGCGTACCTCGATTTGGTCCGTCAATTCCCAAACCAGAGGATCAAAAGTTTCCGAGCTGTTGTAATAAAAAAACGTGGAATTCACGGCGGCGGAAACAAAAAATCCGTCGATGTACGTACAATCCAGCCCCCCCATGAATCCATGGTCATCCGGAGTCAGCTTCGTCCAGCGCTCCCGGACCGCGTCGTAAAGATAGGCCGTGCGGTCCACCCCTTCGGCGATCATAATGTATTCGTTGCCGCTGGCCTTGTACGCCGCCATGGTTACGGGGCCGGAATCCCGCTGCATCACGAAGGTGCTGACCAGGGATTTCTCCATCGCCTCGTTGTAGCGGACGACATAATTCCCGCAGACCACATAGAGGAACCCTCCGGAAACCAACATCCCCCGGATCTCCCGGTTGGTGGACATCTCCTCGATCGCCCCGAAGACGTTTCCGGGTACATAATCCACATACAAGAGGCCGGGAAACCCGATATGGGCGTCCCGGCCTCCGGTCCGGTCTTTTTCGAAATACAGGTTCACCAACTGCTGCGCGTTGGCATTGACGGACGGTCCCTCGAAATGACCCAATAAAAAAGGGATGCGCATGATCTTTTCATTGATACGGTTTCAGATTGGGCGCAAACCGGTACGGCAATGTCCCCCGGTCTGCCTGAATGGCCTCTTGCAATGATTCATACGCCCGGGTCTTCACTTCCAGGGTGGGCGCACGGCCGAATTCAGGAGCCAATCGCTCCGCGAGATTGTAAATCAAGGCTTCCAGCCATTCGGGCGGGAATTGCGCATTGTCCACGACGCTGTCCAGGTCATCCACCGGAATCTTCACGGTGAGCACCAGCCAGTCGCGGACCGTCTGGCTGACAGGCCATACGTACAACGCGCCATGGTTCAATTGCGGATCGTAATAAACCTCCACAGCTTTCCCGTAGGCGTTTTTATTGGGGATCCGCTTATACTGCTCCGCATCCACAATGTGCAGCGGAACATCGGTTCCATGGCGGTAATGATACCGGGCCTCGATGATTTCAAGCGGGCGCCGGATTTTTTCCGTGAAGGCGTAGATCACGGCGCCCCCGGCCAGCGGGGAGGCGATCGTCCCCGTGATGGGGATGACGGGATCGTTTTGGTGGTAGGCTTCGTATACCTTCCCCCAACCCGCCATCACATGGATTCCCCAGGCCCTCAGGGCTTCAATGGAACTTACGGTTTTGAAATAGGAAACCGAGGATACCGTTTCCCCGGCGGAGGGACCGGCCACCAATTCCTCGGCTTCTTCGTCGATGTAATTGAGTCCGGTGATCCGGAATCCGGCGGCGCTGTTGTCGTGTTGGGAATACAAGGTCACCCGGCGGGTCAATCCGGAACGGGCCGTCCCGCCGGACGCCGTCGATCCGTTGATGGCCAGGAAGGGATCGGCCAAATTGGTGCTTTGCTCCAGCGCGATCCCGTCCGCGCTCTCTTCGCCGTAGGCCGCCTGGCTCCACGCCAGCGAGCCGTCGGGCTGCTCATATCCCACCCAATCTCCGTCCTGGACTTCTTCCGAGGAATCCACATGCAGCCAATAATCCCCGGGGTCCGATCCCTTGGACAGCGATCCGGTGGTGAACCGGGCGGTGGCGGCGTCGCCATCCGGCCCCAGGAAATAGCAGGATTTCCCTTTTTGCAGGAAGACCGCGATTTCCTGATTCAGCCATACGCAAATGCCCTTGTTCTGCCAGGCCTTGATCATGACGTTCAAGGCCTCGCAGCCGTCGAATAACTCCTCCGCCGACAGGGTTTCCCCGGACCGGTAGACCTGAATCTTCCGGTAGGCGGCGGAAACGATTTCGTCCCGCGTCATATTGAAGTCATTCGATCCCGAGGTGGCCACGGCGTCCTCCTGTCAATCCCGGTCCCGGTTGAATTCCTGTTCTTCCGGACGGGGAGGGTCCGGATTTTCCGGCGGAACGTCGGGCTGGGGATCGGGATGGGAGGGAGCCGTGGGTTCCACGGGAATTTCTTCCTGGTATTTCCGGTTTTTGCGCATGATGCTCCTCCTTACAATTGCTCCGGGGTGATTTCCCCAGGAGCTACTTCTTTGACCGGCGGTTCCGGAAGAATGTCCAGGCGGGCGGGTGGTTCCATCACCCCCTGGACATCCAATTGCGGATGTTTGGCGTCCCAGCAACGGCCGCAGACCCGTTGTCCGGTCCATTCCTCCCGGAATGCGCTCAAGCGGTACCGGAATCCGCAGCGGGGGCAAATTCCCCATGGGTCGCCGGGTTTGTAACTCACGGCCGGAAACTCCGGATAAAGCGGACCGAGAGGAATTGGCCGATCCGGTTCACGATCAGCGGATCCGGCGGAGTGGAGAACTTGAACACCAGGTATCCCGCCCGGAACGGGAAGCGGTATGTTCCCCACGCGTTCAGGGGGCGGTCATCTCCCGCACTTCCATTCACGGGCTGAAAAACCCGGCGTTCGACCATGCCGGATGCGTCATAGATCGTATCCAATATATGCAACAGGACGTTTCCGGAAAACCGGTCATTCTGAATGTCCAATCCGAACAACCGGGCGTCATAAGCCCGGGTGAAATAGGCCAGAGTGATATCCTGGATGAAATCCGCCCCGATCGCGCCGGAAACCTGACTGGCGCTGAGGATGGTGGCGGATTCCGATCCGCTGCGGATCGTGACCTCGGCGAATTCCGTGCCTTCGGGAACTGGAAGCAATTCGGTTACATAGACCGTGGCGGGTGCGATGATCGCGCCATTCACTCCATGTTCCGCCACCTTGGGCGTCCCTAACACGATGTAATACAGGGAGTCGATCCGTTCCTCGAACCAGGGCAGCACCCGGTTGGGAGGGGTTTGCCCCTGGGCCAGGGATACCCAGGATAGAAGCAAAAGGACGATCGCGGTTCGTTTCATCGGGCTTTCCTTTGGCAGGATTCGGATTCCCGGGGGCCGGTGAAGACCCCCGGAATCCAAACCGGTTTACACAATCAATTGACCAATGCCACCCGCTCCATTGGACGCGGAAGCCGGAGCGGACACCCAATGCCGGGATGTCCAGTCGGAATTGTCCGCCACGTTGATTGTCCCGCAGCCAAAAAAGGCGAGGACTCCCCGTTCGGTTGTGGGTTCCGTGCCGATCACGACATCGGAGATCGTTGCCCCGCCCCCTGGCGGCTGCACGAACAGGCACCGGTTGAATACATTGATGCCGCTCATGGATGCCCCCGATTCAGACCGGATAAATCCCGCGCTGGCGTTTGCGGACAACATCTTGAAATAACAATCCTCGAAATAGTTGTCCTGACAATTGGTGGACCCGGCTCCGTTGAACATGACATTGGCCGCCGTGGCCACGTTGCGGATGACCGTGGATGTGCCGAACGTGCATTGCTTAAACGTATTGTCGCTGCCCGTAAGCCATAAATCCCGCACCTTGGCCGCCGTCAATTGTCCGCCGTTTACAATGGAACAATTGATGAATGCGTTCCGCTCCCCGGAGACCTTGACGGCCGATAGGCAGGCCGCATTCGTGCCCCAATTGGCGATCTGCAGGTTGTAGAACGCGTTGTTATGCCCCTGCACGTCCAGGATATACGGGAGCGCTGTGGCTGTGCTTTTGTTGGCGATCCGCGCCCGGTGTCCGAATACCACGGGGGCGCACATGCCCCACACCGTGATTCCGCACTTGGCCCAATCGAGGACGGCTTCTTCGTATACCGTCGTAGAGCCCGATGTGCCTGTGTCCGAGCTGATGATGCAGATGCCGTCCCCCGCGCCGCTTGTGCACAGGCTGTAGGCCTTGCTCAAGGTCTTCAGGGGATGGCTGATGTCTTTTCCGGAATTGGAATCCAGCCCCCGGACCGGATGTACGAAGAACCATTTTCCGGAAATAGCTGGCATTCCTCCCGCCGTGAGGGGCGTACCCATGCTATACACCATGCTTTTGAAGTGAGTTCCAGCCATGATCAACCACCTTTTCTCGAATGAGATTCGGCAGCGGCGCGGAAGGCGGAAGGGAGGGACCGGCTCCCGCGCCGCCAGTCAATCCCCGCTGGTACGGGGAAGCCCCTAAGCTCCCGGCGATCCGAAGATGCCGCGCGGGTCCGTCCAACCGAAGCTGCAACGGAACGTCGCCTTGTATTTGGCGTTATCCGTGTCGAAATCGTTGTCTACCCCGAAACGCTCCGGTTCCCGCTCGAAATACTTCAAGCCGTTCGGGCAATTGGTGATGATGAACCAGGCATCCGGGTCCGTCAGGTAATGATTCACGAAGGCTCCTTGCGGGAAGATGTTGGCGGCCTTGATCGCGTTGATGTCGTTGTCCGCCGTTTCCACGCGCTGGTTGCTCTTCAGAATCCGGTCGGCTTCGAATTTCAAATTGATGGGAATGATCAAGCGCAACGGCTGGATGCTGATCTTCAAGCCCCGGTCGTTGGTCCAGGAGCCGATGTCGATATACGCCTGTTCCAGCGCGGCTTCCGACAGGTCGGCGGATTCCGTCAGCATATTCTGCCAGGTTCCGCCCGCCCCGCCGCCGTTAGGATGGACCAAGGAGCATAATTCCACCCCATCTCCGCCGGTGTAGCTGGCGTTGAAGGCCCGGTTTAACACGTTGGCCCCCAGAATCTCCTTGGTCTGGCGCATGGAAAAGGCCAGCGCCTGCGCGCGGGTCTTGGACGCCCGTTGGTATTGATCGTCCTCCACCATGATCCGGGTGATGATGAATCCCAGGCCGTATTGCACGTGCGTGTAGTCCTTGTGGAATCCCTGGCTCGCCGTGTCGTAACTGACACTTTCACCTTCCGGCATGATGGCCGCCAGGCCGAATCCCGTGGTCTGCACATCCCGCTCAAACGCCTTGTTGGACGTTTCTTTCTGGAAAATATCCAGATATTCGATGGGGTATTGCTTGTACGCATCCCCGTAATGCTTGTTGATCCCTGGCCACAAATCCAGGGCGAAAGAACCGCTTGTAATAACCATGATCGTTCTCCTTTGTTTCGGGACTTACACTCCGAGGGTTCCCACGCTAAGGAATTGATGCACGTTGAACGTGACCAAGACCTTGTTGTAAGCCGCAGCGGGAGTGTTGTCCGGGCGTTGCGCGAATCCGATCACCTGGAAGACCAGGGTAGCCGTGCCCGCCAAGGTTCCGCCGTTCAGCTCCTGTCCGGAGGTCCCCAGGCTGTTGGCCGCCGGGACGGTCTGGACCAAACTGGCGTTCAACCCCACGCTGGCGGCGGCCACCGCGGTGCTGGACTGCACTTCCATAATGACGTGCGGATCGACGCATACCATCACGTATCCCTCCACCAACCCCGGCATATAGGGATACACCAGGTTGTCAATGGACGGGCAGATGCCGACGATGACTCCGCAGGGCTTTTCTCCGGCCCCGCAAATCAAGCAACCGGGCACTCCATCCGCGTCGGCGGTCCCGGAAAACTTCACCACATCGCCGACATTGAGATTGAGATTGGCCCCGGCGGCGTGGTACATCTTGATGACACGTTCCGTCCAGGGCCGGGCGGCCAATGTGCCGACCGGACGGAATCCGTTAATTCGATTTACATTAGCCATGAGGGTTCTCCTTTATTGCAACCCCCATTACACCCCATCCGTTCCCACGCTGAGGAATTGATGCACGTTGAACGTGACCAAGACCTTGTTGTAAGCCGAGTTGATGGTGTTATCGGGGCGTTGCGCAATGCCGATAATCTGGAAAATCATCGTACTGGTAGTCCCGGCCACGCTGGCGTCCAGCTCCTGTCCGGAGGTCCCCAGGCAGGAAGATTGGGCGATGGTCTGCACCAGATTGGCGTTGGTGCCGACCGCCGCGGCCGCCACCGCGCCGTCCGCTTGCACTTCCATGATGAGATAGGGGTCCGTGCATACCATGACGTATCCCGCCACGGCCCCAGGCATGTACGAATACACCAAATTATCGATAGCCGGACAAATCCCAACGACCACTCCGCATGGGGTGGCCTGGGAATCGGGAACATCGTATTCATCCACGCTGGCGGTCGCGATCACCACGCCGGGCACTCCATCCGCGTCGGATTCGCCGGACAGGGCGACGATATCTCCCACGTTCAGATTCAGCCCAGAGCCCGCCGCGTGATACATTTTGCGGCACTGAGCCGTCCACGGGCCGCCCAACAACGTGCCGACCGGACGAAAACCATTGATTCGATTCACATTCGCCATGATGGCTCTCCTTTGCTCTTACCGGGTGACGACCACTTCTCCGTAACGGCCTTGCACTTTTTTGGCCGTCGCTTGAATCGCTTCTTCCGATTCATCCACCCGTTCGCTTTTCCGTTTTTGGTCAGCTTCGTAAAACTCTTGGGGGATTTGCATGAGATACGCTTTCACCCCGCCGCCCACGGAGCGGCAGACCCGTTTCCCCATCTGCGTGGGCCGTCCCGCCTCCCCGTCGGCATCGATCTCCACCGGCTCGGTTACAAACCCGTATCCGGCATCCAGAAACTTCTGGACGCGCTGCCGGTCCTGATCATCGTTCACCCACCGGTAGTGATAGCCTTTCCGGGGTTCCACCCGGAGCACGTTCCGGTCCCCGATCGGGGTCCGCTTGGGACGGGGTTTGGCCGTAGGGGCGTTCTGGCGCAATTGATCGATCTGCTGGTCGATCTCCATTACGGTGGCGGGGTCATTCTGCTCGATGGCCTGTTGCCGCCGTTCCACCAATTCCTTCTCTTCCCGCAAACCGGTCTCCAACCGGCTGTACGGCGAGATGGGGCGTTTCTGCGCCTCTTCCCACAACGCCCGGTATTTCTGGGCTTGCTGCAGCAGATATTCCGGATCCAGGCGCTCCCCCGGTCCGGGGAAGGCTCCCTCTTTCGGCCGGGAAGGAGCGGAGGATTTGTTCGCGTTCTCGTTCATGGCAATTCCCTGTTAATTTTTCTTGGATTGATTGAAACGGGCGTCGATCCATTCTTGATGGTTCTTGAACGTCCCGTCCCGGACGGCATCTTCGCAAAAAGCCTTTTGTTGCGGCGTCAATTGATGCCAGGTGATCCGTTTCCCCGGAGCGATCGTCCCCCGGGCGGGCGCGACATCCGCCACGTCCATCCGTTCCGGACCCGGGTTTTTATTGAAAAAAGAGGAGAACTTCTTCCGGACTTTCTCGTTGACTTTTTCCAGCACATCTTCCAGCGGTTCGGTCAACTTGCCGTCTCGTCCCTGGTACCGGGAAAACACGGTGTCGGCGTACCGGGCCATGTCCTCCTCCTCTTCGTACCAGGGGTTTTCCTCTTTCCATTCTTCCAGCATCCGCTTGTCCCGCAGGACTTCCCGTTCATCCGGCTCCGGACGCCGCTTGTCCCGCAATTGCATCTGGACAATCAGATCCCGCAATTCCCGGGCCTGCTTGGTGTCGCCTTCCTCCACCGCCCGCTCGAACTGGGATTCCAGCTGCTGCAGGCTGAGGGCCGGATTGGCTTGCGCTTCCATCTGTTCCCGCAATTCGCGGACCGTGCGTTGCAATGCCTGCATTTCCTGGCGCATCTGCCGCAAGGCTTTTTGACTTTTCCGTCCGTTTTCGATTTCTTTGATCACGTAATCGCCGGGATCGGTGATCCAAGGGCGGTTCGGATCGTCTTTCTCCGTGCGTTCCGGACGCCAGCCGTATTTGTTGGCGATTTCGTCCGCCGTCCAACGGGAAACGGAATTTTCTTTTTCCGGAGTTTCGGGTTCCGGAACGGCGTCATTCACGCTCATCGGGTCGATCGGAGGCTCTTTCATCAGGACGCTCCTTCACAGGTTCGGACAATTTGTCCAGGTTCAATCCATACATGCGGGCCAGTTCGGCCCATTCCACCGGAGGCTCCGCCTGGGTCTCGCCCGGCTGGTAGACTGTTTCCAGTTTGGCGGTCAAATCTTCGTCGTTGAGCACCCGGAACTCTTGATTGTCCGGGGTCTTGATGAGTTGCCCGCCGTATTTGGCAAAAAAGACATGGTCGCCCACCTCCGCCCACGGTTCCCCCGTGTCGAACGCCTTCCAGGCGGTTATGCCGATGGCGATCAAGCGGCCCAGCGCCGTGCCTTGTTTCTCCATGTCCCGCACCGTGTCCGGCAGAAACAACCCGCCCGCCGTCCGGGATTTCACTTCGTCCGGCTTCACCAGGACCCGGTGCCCCAATGGTTTCACCCGGTATTCAGGCATGATACAAATCCTTCCCTTCGCTAGACCGGCGGGAGTCCGGAAGTTGAGGCCGGAGGCGCAGCGCCATGGTCCATCCCTCCACCCGGCCCACCGCCAGGCATACTTGGATTAAGGCTTTCTCCGCCGACTCCGCCAAAAATTCTCCCTCCCCCAGGCGGCGCTCCTCCTGCCGTATCCATTCCTCCACCTCCCTGCGGAAGTCCTGCGTTTCCGGCATTTCCAGCCAGAGGCTCCATGCGTCCGGGCTGCTTCGCAACATCGGGTTCCTCCCCTTCCTGACCGGCCTCGTTCACCTGGGCCATCAGATCGGTCAATTTGGTGATTTCATCCAGTTGGGCCTTGTATTGATCCAGCTGCGATCCCGCTTCCTGGGCTTCCGCCGAAGCCAGGGCGTGAATGGAATCGCAGCGCAATTTCACGATCAACGCCTGTTGGTACGCCAGATCCATGGCGTTCTTGTGTTCTTTCATGATCTGCTCGCGGTACTTCAATTCCAATTCCTTCTGCTTCAGCAAGGATTCCATATCCGGCTGCTGCGCCGAAGCCTCGTCGAAGAGCATCTCCGTGTTCTCCTGCTGCGAGGCGTTCACATACCGCCGGATAATCTCCATCCGGTTCATTCCGGGTATGGAAATCAAAGGAAGCAGCAGGTTGGCGCGGGCCATTTCCTGCACGTTGGTGGGCATATCCGGACCGGCCACGGGGATGACATCCACCAGGCCGTCCTGATCGAAATCCGTTTCCTCCAGCGCGCCGCCTTCCCCTCCGGGGCGGGCTTCCCGCAGGGAATCGAAATCGTACTCCCGGATCAACCGCTGGATCTTCTGGAATTCCTCCCGCATGGAATGGTGCAGGCGGCGGTAAATGGCGTTGAATTGCTGCAGCCCCTGCTCGATCATGGCCAGCGTCGTCGTCGGGCTGGCGTTCGCGCCGGGGGGCTGGCCGGTCAATACATCCGTGATCGAAGCCAATTTTTCGGCGGATTTGATCAAAATATCCAGCAAATTGAATAACGCGGGGGAAGGCCCCTGGGAAATCCGGTCGTACAACACCTTGCGGATATCGTCCCCCGAGAAATGGATTCCGTGCCATTGGCCGATATCGAACATCAAGGTCCGGCTCCGGTCTCCCCCGATATTCACCGCGCCCGCCTTGAAAAACCCCCCGCCCGCGTTCTGCAACGCCCCCGCATCGATCATGATGTTGATCAGGGTGTTGATCATCTGGTTCACGTGGTACAACAACTGGGAATACCCCAGCGCGTACAACGAACCCGAAGGAATGAATTGGTATACGGTGAAATAATGCACCGGCTCGATGCGCGCCACGCTCCGCTGCTCCCCGTCCTCCTTGAAAATCACTTTCCGGAAGCGGGACCGGATGCGCAGCACTTTCCCCGAATCCCGGTGCACGGTGACCACATACGGCTCCTGGTACCCATCCTTGTCCAGATCCAGCCAGCGGTGCTGTTCCAAAATCCGGTGCGGCCGCTCCAGATCCAGCCCCCCGGCCCCCTCCTCTCCGTCCGCGCTTTCCGGATTCAAATCCTCGTCCAAAAACGCCCCGGAGCGCACCATCTCCACGATCTCGTTGAAATACAGATCGTACACATGCGTGATCCGTTGGGCCTGCTGCAGGTTCTTCGTCCGCTGGTGGGTGACCAAATCCTCCGCCTTCACCCACTCCGAAACCACATGGCCCCGCCGGGGGTCGTAATAAGTTTTCTTGAACGCCGTCCCCGTGATGGCGTAATCCAACAGCAGGGCGTCATGCTCCGATTCCCAATTGTCCATCCGCTCCAGCAGATAATAGGACAAGGCTTCCCCCAGCCGCTTGGCCCGGGCCGCCTTCTTCCCTTCCGGATCGGGGCCGATCACCTGCCCCCGGACCACCTGGCCTTCCTTTACCAGATTGGGATACGCCCTTCCGTGAAAGTTCATGACCGCCTGGGCGATCAGGGGATACACCACGTTCGACGCCCCCGGCCAGGGGAAGGTCTTCTCTTTGGTCAGCATCTGGAAGAGCTTGCGCCCTTCCTCCACCCCCTTCCGCCAATCCTCCAACGAGGCCTCGTCCACTTCGTAATCCCGCAACACCCGCTGTCCGATCGCGTTCCGGTCGTTCTCCTCCAGCAATTCCGCCACATTGGGAGCGGACTGCAACTGCTCTAAATCCAAATCCTCCGTCTCCAAATCCATGGCGTCCACGAGCGGCTGGGTGATCTGCTCGCGGGGAGGACGGCTGATAACCGGGTATTCCGCGAAAACCATGAGAAGACTCCTTGAAATTTTCAGGCATAGAATAATGCCTGTTGCAACATTACGTTATAGTTTCCCTGTATCCATCCATTCATTCATCTGGATGATATAAAATAAGAATCTAATAATTCATATCGCGAATCTATGATCTATTTTGAAACAGTCGCATAATACTACACGAAAGAACAGAATGAATCAGGAGGATTAATCATGGTTCGCAAAAGATTGCATATCACCACGAAAGAGGTGCGGAGTCCGGAGTCGCTGTTTTCCCCGGCGCAGTTGGCGCGGTACCTGGGGGTGTCTCCGGGGTATCTGGCGGGGCGGCGGGCGGCGGGGTTGCCTCCGGCGTATTTCAAATTGGGGCCGCGCAGCGTCCGGTACCGGTGGGGGGATGTGGAGGCCTGGTTGCAGGGGACGCGGCGGAGGAAGATCAATACCCCGTGATCGCGTTGGCGCTGGCGCGCCGGTCGGCGGACGGGGTGAGGAAACCGGTGTGCCGGTGAATGAGGGTGACGGGGTAAGCGAAGGTGAGCGCCAGGGCGTCGGCGGCGTCCGGGGAGCGGTTGAGCCGGGACTTGATGTCTATTTTTTTCTCTAACTGGAGCAATCCGGAATTCGAGTAAAAGTATTCCGGGGTGGTGAGTTCGCGTAGGAGGTCCGGGTCTTTGGGGAGGGATCCGCCGAGGAGAATCCATTCCTTCATCCGGTTCCACATTTGGGACCGGAGGTTGTAGTAGGGGTGGTTGACCCCCCGGCGTTCCGCCGCCATGACCGGGATGGATTGAAATCCGATTTCCTGCAAGCGGTCATGGACGCCCGCGCCGATGCCGGTGGCGTCCACGAAGATCACGTCCACGCTCCATTCCCCGGCGGTCCGGGCGGCCTCCATGGCGAGTTGCTGGGTGTCGATGGACCGGTAGCGGCGGAGGGAGTGGATTTTGAGTCCCTGGCGGACACAGAGGACGGATTCGTCATCCCCGAAGTAGGCGGGGTCCACCCCGAGAAGGATGGGGGAATCCCGGTATTCGGAGACGCCTGGGGAGCGGTTCATGGCCTCCTGGACGGCGTTTTCGGGGATTAATTGGGCGGTGGATTGGGATGGGAATTCCCCCAGGACGCGGACTTTCACGAAGTCGGAATCGATCCCCCAGTCCTCGATCCACTGCTGGAGGATCTCCTTGTTGGTCATCCGGGCGGTGCGCGAGTCGATCTGGAAGGTTTTCCAGCGGTGTTTGAATTCGCGGAAGCATTCCCGGAACCGGCCGGTGTTCCGGGTCGGGTTGCCCATCACCAGCCAGAAGGCCCCGGGGGTGGTCATGGCCCCTTCGGCCACTTCCCAGATCTTGTCCGAGATGCTCGAGGCCTCATCGAAGAGCAGCAGCACGTTCTCCTCGTGGGTTCCGGCGAAGGCTTCGGAGCGTTCCTCGGACCAGGGGATCGCCGAGGCGAACCAGAGGTCGGGGCGGGACTTGTGATAGAAGCGGGTGGCGGTGTGGACGAACCAGTCCGCATTGATGGCCATTTTGTGCCATTTCGCCAGTTCCCGCCAGGTTTTGCTGGACAACTGGTTGGAGGTGTTGGCGGTGACGACGATCTGGGGGTTTTCCCGGGTGGACATGAACCAGAGGATCACCCAGGCGGAGAGCGCCCCTTTCCCGATGCCGTGCCCGGAAGAGACGGCGATGCGGCAGGGAAGGTTGGGATGGAGGCATCCTTCCCGCAGGGATTCGAGGACGCGGGACTGCCAGAGGTCGGGTCCAGGGTGGTTTTCGAGGGGTCCCCCTTTTTCGCCCCATGGGAAGGCGAAGAGGGTGAACCCCAGGGGATCGTCGCGGAACCGCCATATTTCCTCCAGGACGTTCGTTCCGGTCATGAGCGTGGGTTACCCCTTCCTTTGCGGTTCGCGGCCCGCCACGGGCACGTACGGGGCCTTCCTGGCGATTGTAGACGAATCCGCGAATGCGGGCAACGCCTTTCCATCCGGCCACCCCACCCCGCCACGCCTTTTCATCCCCCCCCCAAAAAAAACCATCCCTGCCAAAAAGATAACCCCACATCCTCCCCCCTGCGTACACATCTCAAAACCATGATTTTTACATCCCGAAATCCTCCCCCACACCCCCACCTCTATTAGCGCCTACAAAACAAAAGAAGCCGGGTTTAAATATATATAGCTTTATTATATAAGATCCTTAGACTTTTTTATAATCACCCACGGAATTTAGCGTAACGTAAGTGGAGCTAAATTCCGGACAGCCTGTGATTATAAAAAAGATTGTGTATCTTAGCTTACGGTTCTAAGTCAGAAAAAGCTTTAAAAAAAGCTTTATATATATATCTTATATACTCTAAAGAAAAGAAGAGGCGCGTTTTACCCTAAAGCCCTCAAATATCAAGCCTTACGTAACGGCGGCCCTTCGAATGCCTGTCCGCCCGCTTCCACCCTCCCGGGTTCCGCGGGCGTGGTTCTACGGTCCGCCTGGTCAGCCGATGTAAAAATAAGGCTATAAACTGGCCCCGTACACCCCATTAATTCTACAAACATCCTACAAAAAACGCGATAATAAGAACGATTATCATTCTGCAACTCGTTGGGCAAAATGGCCAGAAAATGTATCATTCCTTTGTAGGTCCATGACTCTTAAAACATTAGTATTTGGCAGAAATGGAAAATAGAACCGGGGATTCCCGTTATTTTTACCGTTGTGAACTCTCCCTGGATGTAAAAGCCTACCTAAGAATTATTCTTATTTAGGGCCACTAAGAAATTAGTAGAAAAATCCTCCCACCCCACCCCCCCCAAAAACCCCCATCGAATTATAACCACCACGACACCGCCTCCCCCTCCTCAACCACCGCCTCCCCCCGCCCCAACAACCCACGCATCCGCTCCACCCTGTCCCGCGCCTTCCGCAACCGCTCCTCAAACACCCCAGCCCCCTCCTCCACCCCAACCGGCCCCCCTCCCCCCAACAACCCCATAATCCGCTCCATCCGCTCCAACGCCTTCCCCCGGTCCTCCAACTCGTACTCATACTCCAACTCCCCACCCCGCCTCTCCCGCACCCGCACCTTCCGCACATTGCGCGCCAACCCCTCATCCAACTCGTCCAACCGCCGCAATCGCCCCGTCTCCCGGTCCACCAACCCCCGGATATCCCGCCCAATTATCCCCAACTCCTCCACAATCAACGTACTCTCATCCACCCCAAACCGCTCCCGCATCTCCCGCCGCCACAACGCCGACACCCACGGCTCCCCCCCCCCGAACCCCCCCCCCCCCCCCACCCCCCCCCTCCCCCCCCCCCCCCCCCCCCCCCCCCCCCCCCCCCCCCCCCCCCCCCCCCCCCCCCCCCCCCCCCCCCCCCCCCCCCCCCCCCCCCCCCCCCCCCCCCCCCCCCCCCCCCCCCCCCCCCCCCC
>Ga0116188_1000654_pt1 | contig 33305 bp, 21 predicted proteins | sample AD_JPNTR2_MetaG_FD_89807 | JGI IMG/M metagenome (GOLD analysis project Ga0116188, IMG submission 89807) | Active sludge microbial communities of municipal wastewater-treating anaerobic digesters from Japan - AD_JPNTR2_MetaG | ecosystem: Engineered > Bioreactor > Anaerobic > Digestate | place...
CAAACCATATCCTGGTCGGAACACCCCCGATGTGGTTGAAGATGTTTGTGAGCCCCTCTGTCAGGCACTGCAGGTTTTCCCCCTTAAACAGCTGCATGTAGCCGCCGTTGCTGTGGGGAATAAAAAGGCATTAATAAAATTCTTTAAAAACAAAGAAAATTGTCCGGCAAAGTACCCAATTACAGTTTATTATGGCTACTCAAATAGCACACAACCTTGTGATTTGAAGTCCTCCACTCTTGCAAGCAATTCTTCTGATGTAACTTCGAGATATTCAGCCAAACAACCCAAACAATAGAATTTTTTTATTCCACGTCCGAGCATTTTTTTGTTCAGACCGATAACATTTTTGGTAAGTTGCTTTTTGCCGCAGGCAAAGCAATCCACGCTATTCGTTCGCTTCATTGTTGTAGACCTCGCTAACCGAAAATTGTGGTATGTCCTTGCCACGATATTCCGAATCCAGAATCCCCAGCTGCAGTTTTATGGTAGCGCGCATTGCACAAGCGCGTCTTAGGCAATAGCGGTTGAAATTTCGAGCAGATATGTCTTCTGGTTTTCTCACGTTCGGGAATAGTAATTTTAAATAAGCGGTAGCAATACGCTTAACCGCTTCTGTGTCACGTGTATCCGCTGCTTCGGGAACACGTACCAACTTGTCGACCACGGCGCGGTAAGTAGTGTCGCTTCTCAATTCGTGGAGGATAGCACAAAAGTATTCCGAGTTCAATGCCCAACCTGATATTTTCAGATCATCATTCATGCGAGGGATATGCCACCCTTTAATGAAGCCGTGAAAACGCTCTATTAACGCAGATTCATGAAACACCGCAGGTAGTTCCTCAAACATATTTGTTGTACCGTCAAAGTCCATTGTTTCTTTTGATATGTTCCCGCATAGAATAACGCCCGCATCGGCAACACCCTCGTAATTACCAACTGTATATACGCCAAACTCAAGATATCCTTTTAAAGCAGCACGCATTTCATCTATGTCAGTAAAAGATATTGTTTGAACTTCGTCAAGAGTGATAAAGTCATTCCCGGAAACAAGCCCTTCTGTTCTTTTTGACATGTCATAAAACATCTTAGCGCGGCTCATAACGCCGCCGCTTGACAACCATCCGAAACGACTGACCCGCCCAAATAAATATGACTTCCCTGTCCCTTTCGGTGCTAGTTCGATGAGGTTCAAGCGTTTTTCCAAAAACGGTAAAAGTCTAGTCAACACAGTCAGTTTTTCCTCTTCACTTTTGTAGCCACTCGCGTTATAATCAACTGCACCAAGAAGAACATCAATCCATTCGGCGGTAGAAAATTCCCAGCGCACATCTTTATAATAATCAAGATCTATCGAGTAAGGGCAGAAGTTTTTAAAGCTAATTAGGCGTATTTTACCCGGCAACTTAGGCTTAGCACTATCATCTGGAGGACGATAGCCTAGCTCAAGCATACCCCAAGTTTCACGTCCCTTGACAAGTTCGTTTTTGCAAAAGTCCCAAACCATATCTTCAATAATAGTCTGTTTTGAGGTTAAGCCAAAGTCAGGTAACGCAAATGACACTTCACCGGTGCCGATATCGATATCAACAGAAATTTTTGCAAGTAATTTCACCCGCTCATTTTCCTTAATGATACGGTTTTTAATAGCAGTCCAGTCCTCTTTTCGAGGAATATACTTACGAACAAACTCTACTAGTTCATCCTCGTTGAACTCACCAGATTCATCCTCGAATCTGTGGAGAAGCCAATCACGCATAAAAGAGGGAAGACTTAATGCAGATAAGAAATTACTCGTCTTTAAGTCTTTATAGACAACCATATCGTCAAAACATTTCTTCAACTTTTCGATCATATTGAATTCCCTCCTCCATTAGAACCAGTCTGAGTCGTTTACCTTTCCACTTTCACGTTGGACGTCAAATTCTATTTGTCCTATTAAATTATCCCCTTCAAATACATCAGCAGTGTATTTTCCTGCTCTCTTAATATCTGGGAACGTTACCTTGTGTTTATTGTTGCCTACTGCTACAGCAGGGTAATTCCTTTCAAGCACCCGCACTGACACGTTTTTTAGAGGATTTATGCTGAACAGCACAATTTCAGCGTTCTTTTTATAACTTGCAGTTGTCACAGGTGTAGTATTGGTTACCTCAATTTTATCATCAAACAGTGCAATCTCAATAACTGGAATAACTACTTCCTCCAGGGTTGCACCTCCGTGCACTTCAACACTTGCCTTACGCCCACCCTTGAAGCGGTCGTAGTTTGCAAGAACCCAAAAACCATTCTCTTTGGTTGCATATTCGGATTTTACATCAGCTTCACTGCAAGGACAGCATCTTCCTGAATGCTCACCTTTTGACGCCATTTTCCATTTGCATTCTTCCTCGTTAATTACAGCCAGACGACTCGACCCGTGATCCGAAACAAGAATGACTTTTTGAGCGTTCCTTCCGGTAAGTTTTGTTTTAGCCCAGTCTAAAGCTTCGTCGACTATACGAAGTTCTTCTGCAAGATGAACCGGTGTTTTAATCGTTTGATAATTATAATCCTGTTCACCATCGTGCTTAATTTCATCCAGTTTTTTCGTCTGCGCTTTATCGCCACTCCAGGCATCATAAAAATCATTGTTAAAAGACGTGATGGAAGGAAGATTAGCCCGGACTATATGAACGGTTATCTTCAAGCCAAGCGCCTTAGCTCGGCTTTGAATATAACCGACATACTCTGCTCCAAGCGCATCAACCCAATACAATGCAGCGTTTGTTTTTTCAAGACTATCGAGAACCTCACCCCGTGTTTTTAAGCTGTTATATGGGCGGTTTCCATCAATAGCCATTTCCCGAACTTGCCTATGAAATTCCGAAGTAAGCCTGTTCGTTAACTTTAAACGCTTATATTCGGCAAAATAGTTAGTCAATAACTCACCTTTATCCCCAGTAAATGAATAATCATGAAGGTATTCATACAAGGTGGGATATATGTCTTTAAGGGAATTGGGGATATCCGTAAATCCATTTAAAGACTCTATGATGGCCTGTCGCTCTGCCAATGTGTTATCAGTTAAATAATATATACGGTTGCTATCTTTTACTTTTGTCTCCGCGATGTACTCAGCAATGTCGCTGTCTTTCATATCTTTTAATAGGATTTTCCTGGCAGCATACATTTGAGGGAACTGCTTGTCGCTCTTGGCAAAGTCTAACAATGCGTAAATTAACTGTTTCTTGTATGTACTGTAGCTATCAGATGTATCCGCCACATATTTGAGATAAACGTTTGTAGTAGATTCAAGTTTTAACTTGAGAAAGCTACGCCAATGGAATAGCCCATACCCCTCAAGATTCCTGTCCGCAAGGAATTCTGCCCAAAGGGGATCCGGTAGACAAGTCTGAGGGACAACAAAAGAGGGTTCGACCAATTGTATTGCTTCATAGGCTGAGCATACCTCTTTTATGTTATGAAGTGGCAGAGATGTTTTAACAAACAGAGTTTCATTTGCACCATTTTCTAAGTGGGAAAGAAGTGTCTTAAAGCCATCTATCCCAGATACACTCAATGAGATCGGAAACTTAATTATTTCGTACAAAGCTCCAGGCTTCAAAAAACACACCTTTCTGCTGTCAAATTTTTTGTCGTTTGCGCAAAGATCTTTCATGATTGCTCGTATGCCACGGCAGAGAACAACAACTTTCGCCGAAAGCGTTAAATCCTTAAGTTTGCCGACAAAGCTTTTGTTACCACCAAGTGAAATGCTTTCGCCTAATCCGAGTAATAGGGTGTTCTCTAAAATGGTAGTAAGTTTGTCAAACAGTGCATCAATGTCGGGAAAGGCGTCATTTTCAGTACAATAGTCACTAACACGCATTTGCCCAAGGGTAACAAGACTATTCAGTATGTCCGTGTATTCAGTAATGTCGTCGACAACAACAATAAACGGCGTAGCTACATCACTAACCAAGTATCTTTGTATGTTTGCTAGCGCCGAGCTTGCCGACTCGATTTTCATGGTTCCCCTCCATCCAACATGATTTCAATTCCAACGTTCATGTTATCCTTGATTAACCTCTTGAGATATTCCTTAGCTTTGCGATCATCCATCTTTTCAATTTTTTCAAGAACCTTTTTACACCCACCAAGATTGTATCTGGCCTCAGCAAATTTTTTTATTTCACGAATTATTACAGGGTTACAGTAATAGTCATAGTAACCGGAAGGAACAACCATTTCGAGATGAGAGCGCACCTCATTAATATCAGGAAGTACAGCGATAAAACGACCGACAATATCACGCGCAAATGCCGCATCAATTTTTTCTGAATCAGAAAGGTCCTCAAGAAATGCTGCTTTTGTTTTTAGAAAATCAAGGGCGAATTTGACGTCCGCATCTTCGGGGTTGTTCCTATTAATTGCATCAAAAACTCGACGGGCATCGCTTTGAAGTTTAGCGGGAACAAGAGCAAGTATGGGGGTCCTGTTTTTGTTTGACCACTCCTTCGGCGTTTTCGACGAAGTTTTTTCCTCCCACAACTGATGAAGTTTGTATTTTTCCTGTTCGCTTCTTATCTCCTTGGCAAACGCCGCTACGTTCCTTTCGTATTCCGATTTATCCGACGTAAAAGAAGTCATCGGTAACCTTGAATACAGCGCATTTACCTCGCTGTCGCTGAATCCAGTCAAATGGTAAGAGTACACACTTTTGAAAACATCAATTTTCGACCCAAAGAAATCAATAATTGTACTCGCATTGGCCTCAAGTTCCGAGAGGAATGCGCTCCTTTTTTCATAGGGAAGTTCGCCGTCTGCTACAATATCTCGAAGAGTTGGAAGAAATGCTTTAAGATGGGGAACTTCCATAACTAGCGCCGGATATGGTATTCTTATGGACCTTGCTTTTTCACGCCATTCTTCAAGGCATGCTGAAAAAGTGGAGGCCTTAGCGTTTATACGGTTGCTTGCCGCGATAATTTTGTAATCTATAATCAACTTTCGAATTTCATCCTCGCCAGTTTTTCGATCCCAAAGCCATAATGCTTCTCCGGAACTTAATTTGTTTTTTACGTCAAGCAACACATCCGGGGCATTAATTTCATCTGCCAATGCCAATAAATCACCATTTTCAAAGTACAACAGGAATTCCTTCATAGCTTTCAAGGCATTATCGCTAGTGAGTAGTGTTGCCAAGTTCCCTGCCGCAGTGGGATTCTGAAGTGACATATGCCCTATAGTTGATGCAATTTTAGCAACACTATCACCGCTATTATCGGGGTTAGCAAGCGCAGCTATTTTGTCGATGAAGTCATCTAGTCCGTAGATGTCTATTTCCTTGAAACACCAAATTGGATAACCAAATTCTTTTAACTTGGAACGAAGGCGAACTGCAGTTTGCTCCACAGATAAGTTATCAGGAAAACCAAAAACAACCTGAGCAAAATCAATAAAAGCTTTTTGCTCTTTGGTCATAACCTCTATATATTTTTCCCTGTAATGTAAAATAGGAGTATTTTTATGCTTGATGTATTCCCCGATAATCTCCGCTAATTTATCAACACTCATCTTATCACCGGTTTCGCCGTCGCTGTATCGATAAGTATCAGCGGCGTATTCCTTAAGCAGGAAACCTGTCAAGAAAGAATATAGGTTACATGGCATAAAACCTTCTTCCATCAGCTCATCAAAGACATCACCCACTGCGATACGGCCGTCACGATCAAAAGCTGCCCCTATCATAGCATCTACTTTTTGTTTCAGCTTTGAAAGTGGAAGTGTTGGTGTCTTCTCCCAATAGTTCGGTATATGCCATGTGCCCTGCATAAGTGGCACAATAAAAGATTGATGATATACGCCACCGCACTTTTGCGATATGCCATATTTTGCACCAGATGGTAAACCTGACACGGCGAACATTTGCTCGCTGACCCTAGCGTTATCAAAGGATAATGGATATCTTCTAATAACTACATTTGAGAGAGCTGTGAGAGCGGATGTTGCGCTTACATAAGGTTCACCCGTTTTTGCATACATCGAATATACGGTAAATGGACCGTTGTCAATATCTGTTTTCCAGTCTTCAAGTACTGTTTTTGCCTTACGGGACATCTCGTCTGCAAGTTTGCCGTCTTTGGCTCTCCAGTATTCCTCGTTAGCAACACACTCCACCCATTGGTTAAAACGTTCAGCGCCCAAAACCGAGGATGAGGCATCAACAAACACAAGCCTTTGATAGCGGTCATCTTTCATAGCATTTTTTAAGAGTACATGAATCCTATTTTGTTCTTCGTCGTTCCGGGCAAATGACATCACAGCATGGAACTTGTATGATGAAGGCTCGTTTGTGATTCTGTTAATAGTAGCGGTAAAGTTTTCACATGTCACTGGTGTAACATCATAGCGAAAACGGAGCGCAGGTGAAAGAGAAAGCGCAGATACAAGGTCCCCTTCTAACACTAGCGATATTGTTTTTGTGTCACCAACGATACGCTTTTTTATCTTATCAATCTGCGCCTGATCACCAGAAACTGCAGCGGCAGCATATTGAGATTTCCCACCGCCAATAGGTTTTGTGTACAGGATCCCGTCTCTAACTAATTTCTTAGCGATGTTTACAGCGCGATTATCTTCTAGATCTGTTCCCTCGAATGCATAGTTTATATTCTGATCTGTTGTTCGGAACAATTCCATACTATCACCAAGCTTCTGGCTGATGGCTTGCATCATCAACACAGTTTTTAGGACACGTTTTTCGTCATAAAGCAATTTATCCTCGTTCAATGGAAACGCATCGAGAATAGTTCTAATTATTGTATCAAGGATACTCTTGCCCGCACCAAAGACGTATTCATCAGTACCTTTTTCATAAAAAAAGTTCCACAGATAATCGATGGTCAGTATGTCGGCATTATCAGGACTGTGATTATTAATAAACCACTGGAATGCCTTCAAGTCCTCAGTATCGGCGTTTTTAATAAAGTTGAACATACTGCGCTGATTGGAAGCGAACGCGCTTGAAATATTCTTGAGGAGTAGCGCAGCAAGTGGGTGAATTGGCAACATTCCTTTCAGTACGTCCTCTGATACATTTACAGCTTTCGACACCGCCTTTCGGGAAAATGGCATACGGCTGTTTAGATCGTCCGCAAGAGAGTCCCATATCTCTTTCTGGGCATCCTTTACTTTTAAGGCATGTCTGATTAATTCAAAAGCAATTGAATCTGGCAGTTCAATTTCTTTACGGACAAAGCGGTCTCGAACAATTTTCCCAGTTTGGTCAGTTTCGCTAAAAATCGAACCTGACATATGCGTCACTATAATCAAGTAGAAAGGTTTGTGGTTGGAGAGTTCTGCAAGTTTCTGAAATTCATCAAGCGATGTGCGGTTTTTTTTGAAATACGCCGAAAATTCGTCCCACACAAGAATAATTGCCTTAAGATTGTTTTTGTCAATTACGTCGGTAAGCCAGGCAATCAAGTCGTCCATGCTTGTGGTGAGCGCTGTGATCCCTCTGCTGTCCGCAAGTGCGAAAATATCGCTCATCAACGCATCAACATTAGCGTTGGGGTTATTTAGTAAATAAATAATATCATCAACCGTTTTGCCTGCAAAGCTGCCCAATCCTCTATATTCCGGCAAAGAAATTAGTGTGTTAAAGAATGACTTGTTCACATCATCAGAGAGCCATGCAGCAACCCCTCCTCGTAGAGTGTTCTCACCCTTGTAAGCAACACCTGCATTACGAAGAGCCTTGGTCACACTCTCGTAAACCGCCATGATAAGTGCGCGGTCACCATCAATGCCGCCGGATGCGTAACGGTATGCCGTTATGATTTTACCCTGCTTGTGACCAAGTAGTTTGTTACGAAGGTCTGGTTCCGATTGCAATGCAGGGTATTCAGCAAAATAGTCCTTAAGATCCTCGTCGGTGCAATCTAGTAAATTTTTGAGCGTCCATGCAACAAGGGATTTACCTGTACCATAAGCGCCTTCAATCCATATGCCTTTCTTGTCGCTGTTGTTAGCGCGGGCAAGCATCCGTTCAGTCGCCCTAAGAAGGTCGATAAACGTCTTATGCGGGTAAGTCTTCCGCCAGTCAACACCCGCCTTAATGGATGATTCGTTGATTTCGGGAAAATAATCTTGATTAATGTCGAAGTATTCGCTATATTTGTTCATGGTATTCTACCTCCTCAAAACAATTCCAGTACATCGGCAGACGTTTTATCTTCGCGGAGGGTGATTTTGTCAAGATCGTGCGTAAAAGTTGCATTGATAAAATCTGGATACTTCGCTGTGAGTCCAAGGAGGTACCGCTCCATATCATCACGGTCAAAGCCGAATATTAGCGTAGGGCTTATGCCAGAAGATTCCACTGTATGGTCGAGCAAGCGCGTGAGTGTAAACTGATAATACCCCTCACAGGCTTCGGCAAACCTATATAATGCATATAGGACAACACGGTTGTCTTCAAGCGTAGATTTGCTGCGGGTAAGTGTTTCAACCTGCCTACCTTTTAGAGTAACCGTGCCAAAGTTTATCTTTGTGCCAAGCGGAAGGTCGCAAAGGCGTTTGAAAGCGTTTATAATAGACGTGGCATCGTTTTTACTTACACCAGCAGCAATGAGCATATCAGATACATTCTTTCTTGTATATACGCGCCCTATTTCAAGATTCTTAATATACCACATGCATTGAGTATTGTAGGCAAAATTGGAGAGGATAATTCCCCAAGCACTTTCACTTTCCCAGCCAACATTACTGATTACTTCAGCTGTTTTTGTGGTTTCATTGTTTTTGAGCAGTCCACTTTCTCTTAAAAAACGTTTGAACATGGATACTTGATTCGGACCCAAATTGTTATCATCCCAATAACCAGATTTCTTTTCAAAAAAGCCCTTAACCCAATCAAGTTTTGGTGCGTGATTCGCAAAAGAATTGATGCTCTTAATTGTTCTTCCCCCTCCCTTTGGTAACCTAAGTGAGTGATATACCAAACACCCTTCGAATATATCGTGGCACTTTCCGCAATGCAGACAACCATCAATTTTTAGACCGTTAATGAACGATATGCAACCATTGCGACAGTTTGCTTCGCATACTCTGCAACTTACACAATGTGCAGCCTTTTTAAAAACCTGTTTAAACATTTTTATAAGAGCTGGCATCTTTTTCAAAAGATATTCAGATATAGTTATTTTATATCCGTTAGTAGTCTTAACAAATTTATATTCAAATGGAATCTCACCGAGGGTTTTAATCCATTCTCGCCAGTCTGTCGTAGGATTAATAACGGTTATCTGTAGCTTCCCGTCCTTAATTTCATTTTGGTAGTGAGGAGTGCTGATTTTTAAATCACGTCCATTTTTTCGAGCGTTCCAACCGCCATTAGTTATGTAAGTTTTCAAGGAAGTTGGGTTTCCAAAATCTCTAGCATTGGTACTCCTAATGATATCGATATATTTGTTAACCTCTTTTGGGTAACACAACCATTGAAACAGATCGCCTTTTCCTCCGCCCATCGGGCAAAACAAACACCCTGCCCTCGAATTTCCTTTCTTATATGCCTCATTTATCACGAGCCCGTTAGCATAAATATAAAGCCACACCTCCGCAGAAGTCCACTCTAATATAGGGTTGTGTGAATACTGACCTTTTTGCTTTTTCCCGTAATTTTCATAGTCGTAGTCAGCACGCTTAGCGCTTTCGTGCAACCTAACGCCAACAAAGTCCATACCTACATAATCATTTTTACCTAATACCTCCCGCAATTTAAGCGTTTGCGGCGCTGATTTATGCACCGAACAGCACCAGCGAAGTACACGTGAGGGAGGTCCAAAAAGCCGCCAACTTTCCTCTGGCTTGAGATGTGATGCGGCACGATAAAACTCTATACCCTCAGCACGACATTGTTCTTCGACCTTGTCGATTACTTCATAAGTATCTGGGAATTCCATACCCGTATCACCAAACACCACCATGTAACTGCTTTTTGGCAACGCCTTCTTTACAAGTTCTAGCATAACTATACTGTCTTTACCGCCCGAAAAGGCTACGTGGAAGCAGTCCAAATTGCGGTAACGTCTGTATACATCAAATATCTTTTTAACAGTAATTTGTTCTATGACTGCTAACAGGTCACGGTTCTTATCCACCATAGCAGCAATATCAATCGGGATAAGCGTCTCACCATCCGGCAATACACGCTTTCCATCAGCATCCAGCACAAACTCCAGTTCAGGCGCGGTGTATAGTGTGCCTCCCTTAGTTTTTGCTACCATACGCCCTCGATACCAGTAACAATTTGCCTCAGCCCACATATAAGGCTGTTCATCTTGCTTAGCGTAATTCCAGTGATTTCCGAAGCCAAGAATATCTAGTTCCCGGTAATATACCGGTCGTGGTTCTTTCGAGAATGGCAGGGTACTATCATTTAAAAGTAAACCACCCGTTTGCATGTCGTGCGTGTACGCATACATTGCCCTAATTTCTCCTTTCCCTTAAGATACGTGCTTTTGCAATAACGTCTGCTATAATATCTGTACGCCGAGCGACATAGCCGCTTTCAAACAGGAAGTCACCTATTGTCCTTTCTTTCAAATCTACATCCGAATCAGCAACGGCGGTTGCAAGCACCTCTATATAGTCTGTAAAGCCAGATTCCTTTCGGTAAATCGCTCCGACATTTTTGCTGTTAACCGAAAGACATTGGAATCCAAACAGCTTACTGAAACGTCTGCAATAGCTTTCTAGTAAAAATAGGTTCCATTGATAGCCTTGTATGTACGGAAACGATATAAAACTCTTTACAGCCCGAAGTGGTATAACATTTTTATAGACATACGAAGAAAGGGCATTATCAATAGCATCAATGTCAAAACTGATTTTATCGTCACTAACAAAGGTTTCTTTGTCTATACGAACCATAGTGTCATAAGCGACAATTAGAGACTGGTTGTTGACACTTCCGCGAATTTCCTTTTCTAAATCTAAAAGCTCAGCCAATGTCAATCTATCATGCGTTAAGCAGTAGTCTTCAAACACAGTAACGAAATTCAATGTAGCACCTTTTGGTGTAATGATATTCCCGCGTTTTTCATAGCGGTCGGCTAGATATATTTGAAATAATCCATTCCGGATAGCTGTTTCCGAAAGGTCAGGGTTAAGTTCAAGGCTTTTCGAAACATCAACCCAATTAAGAGAAGCAAAGCCGCGTTGGGAAATATCATCCTTAACCTTATCTTCGGCATTCTTCCATTCACTCACATCCACCTTCACCTTGCTCACATGTGTATAAACACCTGCACATACCCGAATGTAGTCATTGTTTTGTGTCAAGACATGCTTTATTTTATTTATTGGAACATATGGTAATTTTGCTGCTAACTGCCCATATGTCAGACTACTATCTATATCAAAACAGCGGAACACTTCAGATTCTATGGAAACGCGGCCTTTTGTGAAATAGTTTCTCGCATAACGTAAAGACGGTAGAATGCGGGAAAGCACTATCCTTAACAACTCAGAAGAAAAAATGTTTATTCCCTGCAGAAAGTCTGCGTGTAGGTCGTAAAACTGATTATAAAAAAACATCTTGTTACCTTCGGAGATAAGGCATTCAACCAGTTTGGCAAGATCCTCCATGCCAACCTTTGGAATTACAAATACTTTTTCACCTAAACAAATGCCAACTTCCCTCAATAATAAATGAACAGCATTACCTTCTAATATCATTTCTTTACCCGTAGCTTCACGATAAAAATTCTTCAGCTTGTTAATGTCTATGACAGAATTCGGTCTTATGCCGTTCGGAAAACGTTCTTCTATGATGGCTGTTACAACATTTTTCATTTCGTTTTCAATTTGACTAGTGATTTTGCTACCAGTTAGAATGAACCCCTCTAATTTATCATTCCAGATTGCTTCTTTGCTCTTACATTGCTTTAAGCAATAAATAAAAACGTCAGACAAATCACCAAACTGACTCCTGATCGTGTCAAACGTTAACACTGTATTATTCTCTGTGCATGCCTGCAAAACATAGTATGGTTTATGGATATTACAGTAGCTGATAAATTTTAATAGTAATTTTCTTTCAATTTGCCGAACCCTTTCACGAGTTATGCCAAATTTTTGACCTGTAATATCAAGTGTTGCTCCTGTAGCCCTTGTTTTTAAAATAGATATATTTCTCTCGGTTTTAAGTATCATTTGAAATTTACGCCTAATGCTCTCTATCTTATCATCAGCCAACCACCTGACAAAGTCTACCAAAGGTAATTTAATGGTGTTTTCGATGGGTACTGTTGATAAACGTGAAAGTTCCTTGGCTAAAATAATATTATTATCTGTAAATAATTGCATAAGCTTGTCTCTTAATTCTTTTTTTATTTTAAATGCATGTAATAAAGGTTTGACCCTTTGAAGCAAAAGGTTTTTATGAACACCCTCTATTGCCATTCTAAGCTTATTATCATATTCCATCTCTTTAACTAAGTGGGAAAGTATCTTGAACAAGTACATTGCTTGGTCCGTGTTCTTCAGAAAATGTTCAAAAAGCTCTTCTCCCAAGTCTTCTTTCGCAAGTTTAAAATCATTTTTTGTTTTCTCTTCCCTGGACAATGGGCTTACCAATTTGTAATGTTCATTATATATATCTCGTACACTGTTTCTAACCGGAATAAAAGTATAGTAATCTAGTACTTTGTCCGCACAAAATAGTCGTTGAAGGTTAGACCTATTAAAAGCCAAGGTCTTGAAATTATCACGTAATTTATTATAAATATAATCTACCGAAAGTGCCTTATATTGATTTCTAATAAAGAGCTCCTCAGTTTCATCGATTATCCATTTAGTCAGGACCATACGTGTAGAGGAGCATTTAAAAAATAAAATGGGGTTTGCATTGATTATGTCAATTTCTTTTCGAAATAAATTTAAATCTTTCAAAGTAACATATCTTTGATTATTAGCATAACTATTTTCCATTAAATTAATTAAACGGCTAATTGTCTCGGTTTCATTTTTATGGAAAGGTAAACCATTAAACATTTTTATGTCCTTAATATTTTTGATTCACCATTAACTTCTTGCAGTAATTAATTTTACCTCACAAATGAAGAACCTTCAAGAGTTGTAGAATTATGTCGCTTGATTAATTTCTTCTACGATAAAAACAGCCATTCAGCGGAATATTTACCCGGTTCAATACCAAATAAATAGACTTAAGGAGTATTAATTTATGATATTTATGAACACCGCTTCGTTTCTGAAGCTTCTGCCCATATATCATGTATAAGGATAACAAACTGCGGTGACAACTTTGTGTCACTTATCAAAAAAGAACGCTTATTAATAAATAGGTTTAAAGTGGTATGGGTGCCGGTAAAGTCGAATAATCTGTGGAATCTTGCACCAATTGTTGCCACAGCTAAGCCGGTTCACATCGCACCACCCCTGCTCATCAGCCTATGGACCAAAAGGGGCTCAGAATGTACAAAAGTAGATTTAATACTTTAGCTATGCGTTTAAAGCAAGATCCAATAGGGGACAAATCTCATCGGGGTTGAGTCCCATAGGAACAGCAGTGAGAACAAGGTCTACCCGGCGAGTTCCGGCGCGAATGGAGGCTTTATGAAACGGACGGTTCCGCCGAAGTAAAGAGTACCAAGTGTGGGCGCGGCAGGGATAGGCCAGGCAGCAAACCACCCTCTTGCTTGCAGATAAGGTTGAATAGGCCAGTACCTGCAGCAGGTCGGTGCGGTGGCTTTCTTGCAGTTCTTTGTCTATGCCGAACCATCCTTCACGGCTCAGCTCTTCCCAATGGTTTTTATACTTGGCGTCAAAGATGATTGTTTCATCTTCTCGCTCCAGGATAATGTCCGGTAAAAGATAGCGTTGCGAACCTAAATATGGCGGGGACCAACTAAGAGGGGTAACGGTTTCCCGCCGGCGGCCGGTTTTAATTATTCCCCCGGTCCGGCTGGCCAGATGATTTACTATCGTCTCGACCCATGCCTCGAAAAATAAGCTCATAGATAGAATCCAAGGTAGCCCTTGCAGATCCCCTAAACCAGCCAGACCTCGTTCGTCTATGGTCCACTCCACAGCCTGTATGCCTTCACGGAATACCGTGGTAGTGAGGTTGGCCCGAAGCCACTTTTTTAACGTTTTAGGGCTTGGTTGAAGGACGGGAACATCCCTCACTTTTTCCAGCAGCTCCTGGCACAATTTCAAAAGCTGCAAGACTACCACACCGGCTGTCCGCTGGCTTTGCAGGTTTGCCAGCTGTTTGCGTAAAGTAAAGTGAATGGCCCCTTTAAGCTCTCTATCATCGCGCAAATCTGGAAACCGACAGGGGACACTGAGAAAGTCTGCCCGGGGCAACTTGACCGTAGCATACCTTGCCCAATTTACTTGACCCCGGGGAGCGTTTAAAACATCCTCTGTATATTCGAAGCGCCGTTCTAACTGGTGCAGAAGCTTTTGAATCCGCAGCAGTATTGTAGTTGAAAGGACCCATGGCGGGATCTTTCGGTCTGACCGAGGCAGTAAAGGCAAGGGTAAGGGCTCAGGCAGGATTTTCCACCCCATAGTCCCCAACATCGGCCCGATACCCTGCCAACCAAAACGAGGTTTAACTACCAGCCCGTAATCTGGGCGACCGCTGGTCGGAGATAGAAGAGGAAAGGCACCGACCTGCCCACCGGTCCGCAAGTTAATATAGACAGAAGATCCGTCGTATCCCACAGCGCCCTCCACAGCAAAGTCCCGCAAAATTCCTTGGTTTTGTTTGAGAAATTGATGAGCCAGGCGGGCAGACTGTCCTTGAGGATTTCTAGGTAGCGTCCCTTTGATCAGAGCGACTGCTGGAAGCTTTAATTGGGAATAGTCCTCTGCCTCAAAACAAGCAGTTTCCCGAGCTGACTTGATAATGTTCATGGTGCCATGCTCTCCAGCCACTGGAGGTATGCTTGAATAGAGTCAGCAAAGGCAGCAACATAGCCTTGGTTAAGGTATTCTTCTAACAGCGGAACCAGGTTGACGCTTAGCAAAGCCAGTGCCAGTTGAGGTTCCTTTTCAAGAAAATAGGAATGGCCGGGTAACAAGTCCAGAGATTCATCGTTAGCATATTCCACAAAAATTTCGAGCAGTTCTTGAAAGGCGCGCTGCATCAACTCACAGCCATGCTCTTCAACCACAGCCATCTGAGGCCACAGTTTCATGAAAGCAAAACGACGGCGCACGGCTATGTCTACAATGGCGATGCTGCGATCAGAGCTGTTCATAGTGCCCAGAATGTGAAGATTTTTAGGCAAGGTTAGCTGCGTATGCAGAAGTGGGCCAAAATCATACGGCAGTTTAAGAACGCGGCCGGTCTCGCGGGGTTCCAATAGAAATATCGCTTCACCCAGAACCTTAGCCAAATCTGCGCGGTTGATTTCATCGATAAGTAAAAGAAAGGGCCTGTCCGGATGGGCAGCAGCTTCTATAGCGGCTTCCATCAAAAAACCCGTCTTGGGGGCAAACTTTAAACCCAAGTCACCTTCAGTATGTAGGGGAGCCAGACCTCCAACAAAGTTCTCGTAAGTTGTGTTGGGATGAAACTGGATGGTCATGCCGTTGTTCTGGTATTTATTTTTTAGCAACTCCAAAGCCAAACGTGTTTTCCCCGTTCCGGGTGGCCCTTGGAGGATTACATATTTACGCCGCTCCAGCAGAGAAGCTACCTCTTCTGCATTGCTATCTGGAAACATGTGTGAATAATACGCTCTTTGAATCCGCTTGGCGTCGGTTTCAAAGCCTTTTAAGGGCTGGTGCCCTCTTTCTGAAAACATCATGTCTAGAAAAGCTTTGAGACATTCTAATGTGGATTCACGGTTTTCATTCGGAGCATAAAGACCGTAAATAACCCTGCCATACCGCTTAAAGACAGATTCATAATCAGAGAAAAGCTTTTTAATGTTGCCGGGCATATCCAGATCAATGCGTGCCGGATCCTGTTTAGCCCAGGCGAGCATCTCCCCTTTGCCGTATTGCTTATTGAGCCAGCTGCAAATAGCGGATACTTTACGGCCATGACCAGGACGGGCAAGCACTTCTTCATCAGGACTAAGGCCTTGTGTGCCGATAACCATGCCCAGAAGAGCCGGCCGGCCTTCTACGGGGAAGATTACAAAGCTCATGCCGCCGTATGCTCCTGATTCTGGATTGGAAGGATGGAGCAAAGCGGCAAAGGTGACCCCGGATTCTGGTCTGAATGTAGGTGCCCTCAGGGTTACCGATTGCTTGGCCCGTTCTGGATACCTACCTGCTGTAGAGCCGAAGATTTCATCAAAAGCCTCTTGGGAACGCCGAGTCCAGTCATTTAAGTAGCCAGCGTAGATCAGGTCAAGTATTTTTTCCATGAAAAGGTTCCTCCCTTATTGGATAGCTACCTGGAAACAAGCAGATTATCAATTTAGTCACGCCATACTCCAGCATCTGGGCTACAACTTCACGGCGCGCCTAAGTATCTAGTGAGCGCTTGCATTCAACAAAGGTGGGAAATACCATCCTGGTCCAGGAATAGGTGATCAAGGCTCCAGCACCCGGATTCCGATGCGCTATCCGGCACGCTCATTTCACGCGAGACCAGCAGCCAGCTCCGCGGATTCTCGGGGTTGATCTGGTCGCCCGGAAGCAAGTCGGGATAGTTGGCCAAAAACTCCTGGAGGACCTCTTCAGTCACTTAGCCGGTTTCTTCAAGTATGGTGGGATTTTTTTGGCCTTCTTCGAGAATAAACATCTTGGGCTTATTCAAAATGCTCACTCCTATCTCAATTTTAGGAGCCATTCATCTGACATCGTTTCCGACCTCTCCCCTATTCACAAAATTGCATCCCTAGAATTGTTTAAGCCGGTGCCTGCTGCAGAGCCGTGGAGTTCAGAATTATCTCGACCTCATATAAACCGATAGTAATTTAAACTAAATTACCAGGAATCCTCATCGAGCCATGCATCATCGTCTTCATCAACTGGAACTGTTAAAACCGTTAAAACCGCTCCCAAGTAGGGCATCGATATAGACTCTTCGATAAGGAACTCATGCAAACCTGGCGAAGATGTCCAAATAAACAATGGAACTTGCATCGGCTCCTCTGAAAAATTGCCTGTTTGAAAAAACTCTTTTACCCGTGATCTTTCATCTACCTGGCCTTCTCTAAGCTCATAAGAAAATGATTTGGATTTTGCTGTCCATTTAATAATACCATTCTCGGAATATGCTATCCCAACTCTATCGCGACAAATTTTGATTATTTTAATAGCGGTTGCAGTCAAAGAAGTATGGCATTCTTCCGCAATTTTTTTAATTAGCGATAATGAAATATCCGATGCTTTAATTCTGTTCTTTAGCCAGAGAGTGGGCATGAGCAATTCTGCGGCAAATTGGTTGGCCTCATGTTCTTTCTTGTTGGAACTGCGATATTGCAGGATTTCTTTGATGGTACAATAATATTCCATATCTGAATGCCCAGGCAAATAATAATGGCCCAACTCATGAGCCACGCTAAATCTATCTCTGCTGCGATATTGATTGTTGGAATTAAGCATTATCTCGGCGCTACTGCCTATTCGTAATAATGCCGCATCAGCATGATCCAGAGGTTCATAGGCTATTTGTATGTGTTGCATGGTACAAATGTAGTACGGGTCAATGGGTGGTATAAGAGCCATGCCCATTTCTTGAAGCAGAAGGTTGGCATACCCCTCTGGAGTAATGCCCTGTATTCTATAACCGTTCATTTTATTTCCCCTTCCCCTCTTCCCGGCGCCGCAGATTTTCTAGATGCTTTTCTATTATTGCTTTATCTCTTGCAGAAAGGTCTTTTTTGCTCCGGGCAGCTAAAGAAAATGTAGCAGCCTCCTCTTCAGGTATAATTAATTTTTCGATATGCTCACGTAAAAAACGCCATTCCCTGCCTATCTTGGTTGCCTTGAGGCGTCCATCCTTAATCATGTTATAGACCGTTTGATTGCTGACGCTGAGTAAATCGGCCACATCATCTACATTAATTAAATCAGGTTTATTAACAGGCTGTGATTCAGATAAACCAGCAGTAATATTTTGAATCATCCGGGCTACTTCAGGTTGGAAAACGACCCTTTGACATTGCTTGCATTGATACGCCTTCAGCCCGTCTATGGTTACCTCATAATCCCCCCATTTAGACTGAAACGAAGTTATAACACTGTCCATCTCTGTATCGCAAAGCACACACTTCACTTTTTTCGCCTCCTGGCCATAATATAGCCCGACCAATCCCAATCTTCTTCTTTAAATTCGACGACGCTTATAACTTCAACAACTGGATAAGAAGTAGCAACAATCACATAAAAACGAGGTATTGCATCCGTAGCTTCTTGAAAGAACACCCTTATATCTCTATCCGGTCCAATATCTTGTACTTCTATTACTTCCCCATGTAAAATTGCTTTCATTACATCATCAAACCAGATTTTTCTTTGTCCCATCCTATCAAGAGCATGATCACTGATCTTAATACGATCACTTTTTGCCATAGCCCGGACGTAAGAAGACTGGATCGGCATTATCTATATTCTCCCTTACTCTAAGATATTATAAAATATTATAAAATGCAATTAATAATTCTAAAGGATAACGAGGTAAATAATTGGACAATGGTCGGGTTAAATGAATTGCTGTGCGTTAGAAAAGTGTATTTTCCTGCAGATAGTGATTTTTTTTCTTCTGTTACTAATTTTATCTATATATTCATGATTATACAACCCTGGAGGGATCTTTAATTCTCTAAAGCCATCTTGGGTATTGGCACAATTACTGTATGTACCATCAAGATAGTTGAAGAACCAGAATTATTTTTTCTATAGGGTAAAGGAATCCGCTTAAACCTGGACGAACTTACAAGATTAAGTTAAATCTTTATAATCATTGAGCACTTTCGTACACGGGATAAGATAAAGAGACCATTAATTGCCTGGAAGTCTAAACCGGAGGAGGGAACAAATGAACTTGCGCAATGCAATCCGGGAGGCGCTGGCCTCCATCGGCTGCCGCGGAGAAGTTGCTGCCGTCTCGCGCCTGGACGGGCTGCGGGACGAACTGCAGGGTCTCGTGGAAAAAAACCTGTTATCGGAAGCCTTTTACAAGGAGAACCTGGCGGGGTTTAAATTTGCGCCCCCGCCGGAAATGACGGCAGCAGCCTCTGTCATCATTACAGCCACGCCCCAGCCCATCAGCGAAGTGCGCTTTGACCTTGGCGGCCGGACTATAACCGCTGTCATCCCGCCCACGTACATACACCGGCCGGATACGGAAAAGGTCCGCCGGGTGCTGGAAGAAACCCTGCATCCCGCCGGCTATCGCCTTGCTCCCGCCTCGCTGCCCATGAAGCTCCTGGCCGCCTGCTGCGGCCTGGGGGTGTACGGGCGAAACAATATCCTCTACATCCCGGGAAAGGGCAGCTTTTTCCGCCTGAACGCATTTTACAGCGACCTGCCCTGTCCGGAAGACCACTGGCAGCGGCCGCGCCTGCTTGAAAGGTGCGAGAATTGCACCGCCTGCCTGCAAAAATGCCCCACCGGCGCGATCACTGCAAACCGGACACTGATCCGTGCCGACCGCTGCCTGACCCTGTTCAACGAGAGTAAAGCGGATTTTCCGGAATGGATCGACGCCGGCTGGCACAATGCGCTGATCGGCTGCATGATGTGCCAGGCCGCTTGCCCGGAAAACAGGGAAAGCCTGAAAAACACGGTCACCGCGGCCACTTTCTTCGCGGAGGAAACGGCAATGATCCTGGAAAATCGCTCCCCGGAGCTGCTGCCCGACGCGACTAGGGATAAATTGGCCGCACTGGACATGCTGGATTATTACCGGCAGCTCCCCCGCAACCTGCGGGCGCTGCTGGACAAATGAACGCTTGCGATCCGGCAAAGAAATAAAAAGATGAGATTCTTCGCTGCGCTCAGAATGACACAAAAAGGGACAGGTTTTGTCATGATTAGCCTGTCCCTCTCCGATCAATATCTCGCAAACAACACTTAAGTATATATGGCTACTTTTTGATTTCCCAGTAGCATCTCTTGGGCGAAACTATTTTTTCTTCCTTTTTAAGTTTTGCCATAATCTTGTCTACTTCTTTCCTGTCGAAGCCCGTTGCTTCAGCAACTTGCCCTGCGCTGACCGGCTGATCCGCCTTCTGAAAATACTCGAGCACTGCTTCGTAAGCGTCCATTTTCTCTACCTCTCTTTCTCGCTTTGCAGCGGATGGTTATTGTCAAAAGGCAGGGTCGCTGCCGTAATTCCCGCGGCTAACAAGCGTTAGGGAGCAAGGTTTGATCTCTCCTGCTCCTTAAATATAACTTTGTCTACCAACCTGGTCAAGTTTATCAAAATAGCGTTGAATGGATTGTTCGCAGCGGGCGGGCATGACCCGCCCGGAGTAAGGCTGAGTGATTCTGTTGGAGGATTCGCTTTTTTCTCAGGTACTGGTTTGGGCGGCTCATGAGCCGCCCCTACAACTCTGGCGGAGCCTGGGAACATAAAACTAGTATATCAATGATTTAAACGACTTTTTGACAGCCCCTACGGCTTTCCGGGAGGGCGATTGCCCGTAATGAAGTACGCAGGATAATTTTCATCGAGTTTGCAGGAGCCCATTTTCATTTACCCATCTCTGCACATGCGGTTTCATGTTAGCATGCCCGTTAACCTGGATTTTCGGGATCGCGGTGCCGTTTAATGGATTATTAGCGATACATTGCCTGATTTCGGGCAGGTTTTACCAGCGGGCGGGGCATGCCCCGCCCCTACCAAATTTAGAGGTGAGAAGTGAGAAGTTAGAGGTGAGAAATACACCGGTTTTTCATATGCCGGTATTGCGGGCGGGCGTGGAAGCCCGCCCCTACGACTTTCCGGGTCTTCGCTTCGCCCTCAGGATGACAATGAGGGGTTTTTGGGGCCGCGGTATTCTTCGCGGTCGACCAGGCCGGCGATTTCGCGTAGGAAGGGTGACTCTTTGCCTGCTGTGGTGAGAAGGAAGAGGTTCTCGGCGGCGCGGGTCATGGCCACGTAGAGCAGGGTGCGGAAGCGCTCGTAATCCAGCTGGGCTTCTTCCTTGTCCAGGCCGGGGCGGCTGATATAGCGGGGGAGTTCCCCTCGACGCACAGCAACCGCGAAGACCACCGGGAACTCGATCCCCTTGGATGAGTGAATGGTCATCACCTTGACCTTCTCCTCAAGGATGTTGAAGGCCTGGTCCTTATGAAATACGTTGGGGATGCCGCGCCTGGTAAATTCATCGCAGTACTGCCGGCATATTTTGTTGGTGGGGCAGAGAACGGCAAAGTCATAAAGGCGGAAGTGCCCCCCCGCCCACAAGGTCCAGTATTTTTTCGCAGGCAAAGCGCAGCTCCCGCTCCTCGAGGTCGCAGGTGACCACCCGGGGGCGGGCTCCGATGCGATGGGACCAGCTGGGCTCAATGAATTCGCGCTCCTGGGTAAGAAGGCTGTTGTGCTCGAGCAGGCGGGTTGCCGCTGCGGCTACCTGCCTGGTATTGCGGAAGTTTCTGCGCAAAATGGAAGTGCGGCCGCGCGCCTCAATGCCCGCCTCTTTCCAGGAGAATCCCCGGTTGTAGATGGTCTGGGATGCATCGGCCATTACCATGTAGCTGCGGCGGGAGCGGGGATCGCCGCCCCTGATCAGCTCCCTGGTCAGTCGCAGCTGCACCGGGCTCAGGTCCTGTCCTTCATCCAGGATGACATCATCGTAGGGATCGTCAAGGGGGTTTTCGGTAATCTTTTTCAGCCCCAGCAGGGGGATATCGCTCCAATCACAGAGTCCTGCCTCCTGTAGCAGTTCTTGGTAGGAAGTGTAGACGGCCCAGACCGCCCGGCGGTAGCCCGGCGGCAGGGGCGTGTTCCGCCCGAAGCGGCGCAGCTGCAGGTAGCTCTCTAAATCGCCGATGCCGTTTCCCTTGATCACCTGCTGGATCTCGGTGAGGTAAAAATCCAGGCCCAGGGCGGGGATGCCCGTCTCTGAAGACTGTTCCGCCTGCCGGAGCGCCTCTCTCAAAATCTCCTTCTGGTCGCTGTCGCGGGCAATATTAAACTCAAGCCCGTGCTCCCGCCGCAGGTATTCCACCAGCCAGTTGAAAAATGTGTTTACTTCCAGGTTTTCCGGCAGCGGGCCGATGAGCTCTTCAATCAGGGTCTTGTTGACGCCGTTCAGGGTCCTGGTATAGGTGAGCAGAAGAACCTTGCGACCGGCGCCGGCCCGCTCGATAGCCCGGTAGATGCCCACGGTGGTCTTCCCCGAGCCGGCGCAACCTCGCAAAACCATGGCCCCGGTATGCCGGGATTCAACGTAGCGGGTCTGCTCCGGATCAAGGTTCAGCATGAGCCTTTTCAGGCTGCCCCGGCAATAACCGCGGAGCCGGTCCAGGGTGGTACGGTAGAGAAGGTTGTCCGGGTTATAGATAACGTGCTCCATCTCGCAGTCTGTAGCCAGGTCCAGCATCCAGTGCAGGCTCTGCTCGGGCAGGCCGTCAATCTGCTCCAGTTCTTCCAGGCGGCGGGTTTTTTTGACTTTCTTGACCAGGTGAGAAGGAACGCCCAGGATGCGCAGGTGCGTTGGCGGAAAGTAGGCAAAGGGGTTGTCCGCTTCGGGCTCGGGCAATCTCTCGACAGCAAGGCTGCCCTCTAAGCCGGCGGCGGTTTCCGCTTCCGCCTCCACGGGATCATCTGTTTCCAGGCGGCTGAAGGCGGTATGCGGCGAGAAAACAAATTGGTGTGCCCGGTCGATAATGCGGTGATCCCCCAGTTTCCAGAGGCGGAGCGAATTGTTGTCCCAATCAAAGATGATCCGCCACTGCCGGTTCACGTAGCATTCCCATTTGCCCGCTGCGCCCCTAAGCCTATGGGCCTGTAAGCTTGGATGGCCGGGGTCCACACTAAGCCTCTGGATCGTGTCCATGACCTGGTTCTTGAGTTCCGCCGGGCAGCGATCCAGGATAGCTGTAAATTCGTCGGATAGCTGCAGTTCAAACAAGGGCCGTCCTCCGCCGGGATAAAAATTAAGCAGGCGATAGCAATGGCCGGAGGTAAATAAACTGTTACAGCGATGTGAGTAGAAATGTGTGGCTTCTTGCAATACTGTGAATTATTTGTTGCCTGGTACTATTTTACCTTTAAATGGCTGAATGGACAAGCCTGGAAGGAGATGACCATGTGATCCTTCGCTTCGCCCGGGATGACAAAAGGGGTGCTCAGGGGCTTGGCAATTGGGAGGTTCTGGGTTATGCTTGGAACAAGCAGGCTCCGGGTAGTTGAGATGACTATAGAACTGCCTGGCTGTTAAAAAAGAGGAAAAGATGGGTTTGGATTTGGGGAGCACAGAGAATTGGACTTGGGAACACGGGAGAGGTGCCCCATGAATAAGGGGATCGAGATTAATGAGCGCTTTGCCGAGGCGCTGCACTTGATGGAGGCGACCGGGCAAAATGTCTTTGTTACCGGGCGGGCCGGTACCGGGAAGTCGACCCTTCTGGACTACTTCCGCACCATCACGCGTAAAAATGTTGTGGTACTGGCCCCAACCGGGGTAGCCGCAGTGAATGTCTCCGGCCAGACCATTCACTCTTTTTTTGGTTTCAGACCGGATGTAACGGTGGAAAAGGTGAGGAAGGGAGCCAAAAAGAAGGCCTCGCCTATCTTTAAAAACCTCAACACCATTGTCATTGACGAGATATCCATGGTCCGCTCCGATCTCCTGGACTGTGTGCACGAGTTTTTAACGGTAAATGGCAAAACCCCCGGTGCTCCCTTCGGCGGCATCCAGATGATCTTCATCGGCGACCTGTACCAGATCCCGCCGGTGGTCACCGGCCAGGAGCGGGAAATTTTTAGGCACTATTATGACAGCGAGTATTTTTTCGATGCCAAGGTTTTTCAGGATCTGGAGATCGCCTTCGTGGAGCTGGAGAAAATCTATCGCCAAACCGACCAGGATTTTATCGAGCTTTTAAACAAGATTCGCAATAAAACCGTCAGCGAGGAAGATATCGAGGCGATTAATCGCCGGCTCATCGGGGATAACCAGGAGCTGCCTGGAGATGTTATTCATTTAACCACCACCAATGCCATGGCCGAAGAGATAAACCAGGCTGAACTGGAGAAGCTGCCAGCCAATAGTCATGTATTCACCGCCGATATCAGCGGCGAGGTGGAGAAGAAATATTATCCCGCCGAAGAGCTGCTGCAGTTAAAGGAAGGCGCACAGGTGATGCTGCTGAATAATGACGCGGAAGGGCGGTGGATTAACGGGACTATCGGCGTGGTAAGCAAGATTGGAAAGGACGGCCTGGAGGTCAAGCTGCGCGACGGCGATACTGAACAAGTAAATCCGTTTAAATGGAGTATTAACCGCTATTACTGGGACCAGGAGGCGGGTGCTGTCGCTTCGGAGACGATAGGATCTTTCAAGCAGTATCCCTTGAAGCTGGCCTGGGCCATCACCATACATAAAAGCCAGGGAAAGACCTTCGACCGGGTGGTCATCGACCTGGGACGGGGCGCATTTGCCTCCGGGCAGCTTTACGTGGCCCTGTCCCGCTGCCGGAGCCTGCAGGGGGTTTACTTAAAAAGAAAGATCCGCGCAGCGGATGTGCGCATTGACTTCAGAATAGTAAGATTCATCACCAGCTTCCAGTACCGGCTTGCGGCAGAGAAGATGCCCATCGAGGAGAAGGTCAGGCTGATTCAGGAAGCGATCGAAAATGAATCTGCCCTGGAGATTACCTACCTGAAGTCTAAAGATGAAAAATCGCGGCGCGTGGTCAGCCCCCGGTGTGTGAAGGACATGGAATACATGGGCAAGAGCTTCCTCGGCATGGAGGCCTATTGCCACAGCAGAAAGGCTTTGCGAAACTTCCGGGTGGATCGGATTTTGGAATTAAAATCTTTCTCTCCCTAACCAGCCCCATTTGGCCGCCTCTTCTTTCACCAAATATGCGCTGCAGAAAACATGTGGTTTAAAGCGCTAAAGGCTTTCGTTTAAATTTACAATATTATTTGCAACACCGTACAACTTGTGCTACTATTTTATGAAATATTAGCAAGGAGGGCTGAAGCGCCTGGATGTCTATAAAATTGAAGGGAGGAAACTTATATCAAGGCCATCAACACCCAGAAGGTGATTTACAGCTTTAGACCAGAAATGGCTTGCGTGGATAAGGTTAAGCCTGGGGACACTTTTAAAGTGAAGACCAATGATTGTTTTTTTGGTCAAATAACAAGTGAAGCTCAGGATATTCATGCTATCGATATGTCCAAGGTCAACCCGGCCACGGGGCCTATTTATGTTGAAGGGGCAGAGCAGGGTGATTTACTGAAAGTCGAAGTGCTGGACATAGAAGTAGATTCTCAAGGGGTCGCATGCATTTTACCCGGAGAAGGGCTTTTGGAAAACAGGGTTGCAAAGCCTCATATCCGTGTAATGCCGGTCAAGGATGGCCGGGTACAATTTGGCGATCTATTAATACCGATAAAGCCAATGATTGGGGTAATCGGGTTAGCGCCGTCCCATGCAGAGGGAGAATGGCCCACAGACACTCCCTGGAAGCACGGCGGGAATATGGATACAACTGATATAGCCAAGGGCTCCGCCCTGTTTTTACCGGTAAGTCAAAGGGGCGCACTTCTGGCGCTTGGTGATTGCCATGCATTGATGGGCGATGGAGAAGTTGGAGTCTCGGGATGTGAAATAGCCGCCGAGGTCACTTTGAGGGTAGATTTAATCAAGGGAAAAGCCGCCTCCTGGCCTCTATTGGAAACCGGCGATTATACAATGGTCATAGCTTCCGGAGACACCCTGGAGGAAGCCACATTCAATGCTGTTGACGAGACGGTTAAATATTTGCAGAAGGCCCTGGCGTTATCATGGGAGGATGCATATATCCTCTCCAGTCTCGTGGTAGATATAAAAATAAATCAAGTGGTTAACCCCAAGAAAACCGTTCGGGCGGCTATCCCCAAATCACTGATCAAAACGGATTTAATTATTAATTCAATCTAAAAGCAGATGAACTTGGAAAAGGAATATTGTTCAAATTAGCAGCACCTTTTTTAAATATTACTGAGGTAATATGATGGAGGCAAAACTATCATTTGGCAAGTCGCTATTGATAATAGCGATCCTGTTAATTTGTATTTTTGTTGGTGTTATTCTCTGGGGCCTTGATCCGCATATACCCATTATAATAGCAACAGCCATTGCCGCCGTTATCGCCATATTAAGCGGCATGAAATGGGAACAGCTGGAAGACAGCATGGTTAAAGCAGTAAACAACGTAACCCCGGCTATATTATTTTTACTGGCCATGGGCATGATGCTGGGGGCATGGCTCCATTCCGGTGTTGTCCCCACCATGATCTATTATGGTTCCAAAATGATCGCCCCCAGTATTTTCCTGCCCACGGCATTTTTATTGTGTTCAGCTGCCTCTCTAACCACCGGGGATTCCTGGGGTACTGCCGGCACCATCGGTGTGGCCATAATGGGCATAGGCATAAGCTTTGGCTTCCCGGCGGCGATGATCGCAGGCGCGGTTGTCAGCGGATCTTATTTCGGAGATAAGCTGTCGCCCATATCCGATACCACTGTTTTGGCTTCCGGGGTTAGCGGTGTTGATGTTTTTGAGCACGTTAAATATATGCTTTATACCACCGTTCCAAGCATGATCATCGCCACGATCGCCTATTTCTTTTTGGGCTTAAAATACTCCAAAAATGTTGATCTTGAACAGATTTCAGCATTGCGCGAACTATTGGGTGAAACATTTACAATTAGCCCAATTTTACTTCTTGTTCCGGTATTTGTAATCGTCATGATCGTTTTAAAGGCCAAGCCCATACCGGCGCTTCTAGGCGGCACTATTTTCGCGGCTATACTGGCGATAATATTCCAGGGCGCAACGCTTAGTGAGGTATTTGATGTAATGCATTATGGAGTAGCCTTGGATACCAGCCATGAGTTGATTGACGAACTTATAGCCGGCGGGGGCTTAGATTATGTGATGTGGACAGTATCCCTTATTCTTTGCGCAATGGCTTTTGCCGGGGTATTCGAAGGTACCGGCGCTGCCGATCAGATAGTAGACCGCATACTGGCCAGAGTTAGGAGATTAGGCGATCTTATTACCGCTACAATAGTATCATCAATATTCTTAAACATCACCACTGCAGACCAGTATTTAGCAATAATCCTTCCCGGAAGAATGTACAAAGACGCGTATAAGCGCATGAACATTCATCCCAAAGTGCTCTCCAGGACGCTGGAAGATGCCGGCACGCTCACATCTCCTCTTTTCCCCTGGAACACCTGCGGCGCTTTTGTCGGGTCGGTGCTAGGCGTCAATCCCTTTGCCTACTTGCCCTATGCCATTCTTAACTGGTTAAATTCAATCATAGCCATAATATACGGCTATACGAAATTCAAAATAGCGTATTTGGACGAAACAAAAGAAGAAACAACAGGAGAAAGTATAAAGGCGTAGCGCGCATCACCGGAAGAGGCGGCTCATGGGCCGCCTCTTCCTATGGCCGGGCAAATAGAGAAATCAGTTGCTTTTTATACGCCACCGCATCCTCCTCCCGCTTGTTTAACGCATGCGGGAGGCTGTTTTTGCAAACATCCGGTGCTGAGGCCCCCGTAGAAGATAACATGAGTAAACTCCCCGCAATGACATTGCCACAGAGGCAGGAATAATCCTGACGGCAGAAGAAGTGTTATTTGTTGCATTCCCGGTATAGCCAGGGTAGTGTATAAGGTAAAATCCCCCCCGGCCCCCCTTTAGAAAAGGGGGGAGTATAGTTGCCTTTTGCAAAGGGAGTATGGGTTCTTTTGCAAAGAGAGTATGGGTTGCTTTTGCGGGGGGAGTATGGAGAAGGGGAAGTATGTGCTTTTACCGGAGGGGTTTCGATGCAAGATAGGCTGCACCGCATTATTGAAAATCATCCTGTAATACCGGCGCTGAAAGACGACCGGGGGCTGCAGGCCGTCCTCAATTCGGATTTTCAAATTGTCTTTATCCTTTACGGCAGCATATCAGACATTGGCGAAATTACGGAGAAGGTGAAGCGCAGCGGCAAGATGGCCTTTGTCAACGTTGATTTGATCGAGGGCTTCGCCAATAAAGAGATCGTGATTCAGTATATGAAAAAATATACGGCCGCCGAGGGCATTCTCAGCGGGAAGGCTTCCATGATCAAGGCCGCCAGGGAGCAGGGCTTTTACACGGTGCACCGGCTCTTTGTCATCGACTCATTCTCTTTCGATAACCTGGACCGGCAAATTGAAATATCAAGGCCGGATTACCTGGAAATTCTGCCGGGCTGGCCCAAGCTGGTGACATGGGTGATGGAGAAGACTGACATCCCCATTATTTCCGGCGGTCTCATCTGCTGCAAGGAAGATGCCATTGCCGCGCTGAAGGCAGGCGCCGTCGCCGTATGCTCCACGAACCCCGAGGTCTGGTCCGCCTGAAAGATGTCACCCCCCCCCAGCTCCATCTAAGTCATCCCGAAATGCAGGGCTTTTTTTGATCCCGGGCTGATTTGGAGATCCTTCGCTTCGCTCGGGATGACATGTAAAGGGGCTCAGGATAACAAGTAAAGGGGCTCACGATGACAAGAAGGGCCTGGGTGGCAACAGCTGCGTCCCCGGCGTCACACCTAGCCCATAAAGTCATAAAGTGGGACAAACAGGTACGTCCCTAGCGTCCCACTCAGCTTTATCCATTGACAATTGAACAATTGGATTCTATACTGGAAGTGAATTACTAGCGAGACGAGAGAAAAGTAATTCCCGAGGGGAAGTGTGCTTTTCTCTTTTTTTTCGCCTTTTGTACAACCATAGAAGCGAACGGAGGGATAATGGTGGGTATGGGGGATTTCTCCATGGACTTTTTTTCGCTGAAAGGGAAGAACGCCATTGTCACCGGCGGCAACACCGGACTGGGGCAGGCCTTTTCACTGGCCCTGGCCAAGGCCGGCGCCAACGTGTTCATCCCGAGCATTCAAAAAGATGATGAGATTGTCTCCCTCATCGAGGCTGAAGGGGCAAAAGGAGCCTGTTTACACGTTGATCTTATCCAGAGCGGCGCCGCCGCGAAGGTGATCCGCTCCTGCGTGGATGCCTTCGGCTCCGTGGATATCCTGGTCAACAGCGCCGGCCTCTGCATCAATGAGAAGGATGTCCTCTCCTTCGGCCGGAAACAGTGGGATCTCATGACGGCAATTAACTTTACCGCGCCCTTCGAGCTGAGCTACGAAGCGGCCAAATTCATGATTCCGCAGCACAGCGGCAAGATTATCAATATCTGTTCTCTCTTTTCATTCCTGGGCGGCCGCTGGTCCCCCGCCTATGCGGCCACCAAGCACGGACTGGCCGGGCTCACCAAGGCCTACAGCGACGAGCTGGCGGAGTATAACATCCAGGTAAACGGCATTGCTCCGGGCTACTATGCCACGGAAATTACCGCCGATACCAGGCGCGACCCTGAAGCAAACAAGAGAGTCCTTGACCATATTCCTGCCGGCCGCTGGGGCGAGCCCCTGGACCTCATGGGCGCCCTGGTTTTCCTGGCCTCCAGGGCCTCCGACTACATCAACGGCCATATCCTGGTGGTCGACGGCGGCTACCTGGTCCGGTAAGGACCTCCGGCCGATAAACAAAGAGAGGCGGTGGAAGCAGCCATGGGAAAGAAGTACTTAATCGGAGTAGACGGCGGCTCGCAGAGCTCCAAGGTGGTCATCTTCGACCTGGAGGGGAATATCATCTGCGAGGGAAGGCAGGAGCTAAGGCCCATGCACCTGCCCGAGCCGGGCGTAGCGGAGCATCCCGATGATGACCTCTGGGATTCGCTGGTGGCGGCAAGCCGCCAGGCCATGGAGAGATTTCCCGGCAGCAAGGCCGATATTATAGGGCTGGGCCTCTGCACCATCCGCTGCTGCCGGGTTTTGCTTAAGGAAGACGGCAGCCTGGCGGCGCCGGTAATCAGCTGGATGGACCTGCGCCTCGCCAGGCCCTACGAGCACCTCAATCCCGAGGTCAAATACGTGACCACCACCACCGGCTATATGACGCACCGGCTTACGGGAGAATTCAACGATACGGCGGCCAACTACGAGGGCCAGTGGCCCATCGACAAGGATACATGGCAGTGGAGCGAAGACGAGGCCGTCATCAAGCAGTACAATATCCCGCGGGAGATGCTCTTCAACCTGCTGCCCCCGGCCAGGATTGCCGGCTACCTCACCGAGGAGGCCGCTGCGGCCACCGGCTTTCCGGCAGGCATACCGGTAGCAACCACGGCCAACGACAAGGCCGTGGAAGCGCTGGGGGCGGGGCTGCTTCCCGGGAACACGGCCCTCATCTCCCTGGGCACCTATATCACGGGCATGGTGCACGGTCATAAGAACGTGAAGGAGGCCACCAGCTTCTTTACCAACCTTGCCTCCGTGCCCTACCAGTATCTTTACGAAAGCGGCGGCATCCGCAGGGGCATGTGGACAGTGAGCTGGTTCAAGGATCTGCTCGGCGATGAGCTGGCCCTCAAGGCAGAAGCCCGGGGCTTGACCCCGGAAGACTACTTGAACGAGATCGCCGCCGCGGTGCCCGCCGGCAGCGACGGGCTGATGACTGTGCTGGAGTGGCTGGCCCCGCCGGAGAAGCCTTATAAAAGGGGCCTTATGATCGGCTTTGACGCTCGCCATAGCGCCGCCCACATCTTCCGTTCCATCCTGGAGGGCATCGCCCTGACCATGAAAAACCACGTTGAGGCCATGTGCGCGGAGCTGGGCCTGACGCTGGAGCGGATCATCGTCTCCGGGGGTGGTTCCAGCGGCGACCTCTTCATGCAAATTTTCGCCGATGTTTTCGGCCTCCCCGCCTGCAGAAACTTGGTCAACAGCTCGGCCGGCCTGGGCTCGGCCATCTGCGCCGCCCTGGCCCTGGGCGTTTTTAATGACTACCGCGAGGCCGTGGCCAGGATGGTGCGGGTGCGGGATGTTTTCCAGCCCGACGAGGCCAGCCACGCCCTCTACCGGCGCATGAACGAAGAAGTTTACCGGCACATTACCCGTTATAGCGACGAAATATTGAAAAAGGCACACCCCATTTTTGGCTAAAAACAAGAGGAGGAGTTAGAAGATGTCCCTGGCAAAGGCAGAAATTGTGGAGCAGCTGATAAAAATCCTGGGCGAAGACCAGGTCGTTACCGACGAGGAGGTTCTGAAAAGAAGCAGCGTGGACCGCTTCCGGCGCTTCGAGGAGATACACGGCGTCTTTAACGGGCCCTTTCCTGCCGCCGTGGTTTACGTGCACAGCGCCGCGGAAGCGGCAGAAGTGCTCAAGTTCGCGAATAAGCACGGCCTGAACGTGGTCCCCCGGACCGGGCAGACGGCCACGGAAGGCGGGCTGGAAACGGCCGTGGAGAATTCCATTGTCCTGGACGGCTCCCGGATGAACCAGATCATCAACATCGACACTTACAACATGCAGGCCACCTGCCAGTGCGGCACCCCCCTGCAGCTGCTGGAGGACCGGCTGAGGGCCCTGGGCTACACCACCGGCCACTCTCCCCAGTCGAAGCCCATGGCTCACCTGGGCGGCCTGGTGGCCACCAGGAGCATCGGCCAGTTTTCCACGCTTTACGGCGGCATTGAAGACATGGTCGTGGGCCTGGAAGCCGTCTTCCCGGACGGCCATATCGCCAGGATCAAGAATGTGCCGCGCCGGGCGGCGGGTCCCGATATCCGCCACGTCATCATCGGCAACGAGGGCGCCCTCTGCTTTATCACCGAGGTGACAGTGAAGATCTACAAGTATATGCCTGAGAACAACATCCTCTTCGGCTACACCCTGGAAAGCATGAAAACGGGATTTGAGATACTGCGCGAGGTGATGGTCAACGGCTACCGCCCCTCCGTGACCAGGCTTTACGACCCCGAAGACGCATTCTATCATTTTCCGCATTTTTCCGAAGGCAGGTGCGTGCTCATCTTCATGGCGGAGGGGCCCAAAGGCATTGCCGGGGCAACCGCCGCCGCCATCAAGGAGATCGTGTCGCGCCACCCCGATTGCAAGCAGGTAGACAACCGCTACATCAAGGCCTGGTTTGAAAACCTGAACTGGGATGCCTCGGACGTGGCCCAGGAGAGGGCCGAGATCCTGGAAACGAAAAATATTGGCAATACCACCGAGATTTCGGCCGGCTGGGATAAGATCTACGACATCTACGAGGCCTGCGTGGAGAGGATCCGCAGCGAGGTCCCCGACATGACCCTGGTGGGCGGCCACGCATCGCACTGCTATATCAACGGGACCAACCTCTATTTCGTCCATTACTACAACGTGGTGGACTGCAAGCCCGAAGAGGAGCTTACCAAGTACCACCTGCCCATAAAGAAGATCATCGTGGAAGAGACGCTTAAAGCCGGGGGCTCCATGTGCCACCACCATGGGGTGGGCAAGTATCGCAGCCCCTGGATCAAGGAGGAGCACGGCTCCGCCTACTATATCCTGGAAACACTGAAGAAATCTTTTGATCCCCGCGGCATTATGAACAAGGGGACCATTTTCCCGGGGTGATGATCATGGATGTCCTGGTCTGCTTCAAGGTGGTGCCCGACCTGGACCAGCTTCCCCCCGGCGGCTGGGAGATAGACAGCGCCTTAAGGGTGGAGACCGGCTTTGTCAAGACCATGCTCAACCCCTACGATGAGAGCGCCCTGGAGCTGGCCCTGCGGTTCGCCGAAAGTGCCCCCTTCCCCGTTAAATTGACCGCTTTAACCGTGGGCGGCCGGGAAGCGGAGAGCTATCTAAAAACCCTTTACGCGCTCAGGTTTGACCGGGCCGTGCGCCTGGAAAGCGATGCCGACCTGCGCTTCTCGCCGGAGAGCGTGGCCGCAGCCATCTGCGCCTTTGTCCGCCATAACCCCCAGGATTTAATCATCATGGGGCGGCAGAGCGGGGTCGGCGACAACGCCGCCACCCCCCTCATCACTGCAGAGATGCTGGACTGGCCCTGCATCAGCCAGGTCACCGGGATAAAGATCCGCGGCGAAGATTGGCTGGAGCTGGGCAGCATGGTGGACGACGGCTTTTTAAGGCAGCTGGCCCGCCCCCCCCTTGTCGCCGCCGTGGGCAACGCGCCGCACGCTTATTTAAGAGTGCCCACGTTGAAAGAGAGGCTTGCCTGCAGGGATAAAAAGGTGGAAGTTATCGAGG
>Ga0116188_1000666_pt1 | contig 32962 bp, 34 predicted proteins | sample AD_JPNTR2_MetaG_FD_89807 | JGI IMG/M metagenome (GOLD analysis project Ga0116188, IMG submission 89807) | Active sludge microbial communities of municipal wastewater-treating anaerobic digesters from Japan - AD_JPNTR2_MetaG | ecosystem: Engineered > Bioreactor > Anaerobic > Digestate | place...
AGCCGCATAAGATGCGTAATGTTTCGGGAAGCGGTACAGAATCTTTCCTTTGAGCCTTCCGACGGGATGAAAGTGGTGGCGAGGGGAAGCGTTTCTGTGTACGAGAGGGACGGCCAATACCAGTTGTATGTCAGGGAAATGTCCCAGGACGGGCTGGGGGAGCTCTACGAAGCCTTTGAAAGGCTGAAAAAATCGCTGGAGCAAAAGGGATATTTCGACCCGGCCAAAAAGAAAAAGCTCCCTTTCATGCCGTCCAGCATAGGAGTGGTTACCTCGGCGAAGGGGGCGGCGGTTAAGGACATAATTACCACCATCAATCGAAGGTGGGGCAAGGTGCAGATTTTTGTTTACCATTCGCTGGTACAAGGGGATAGGGCCCCGGAACAGATTTGCCGCGGCATCCGGTACTTTAACACCGTCCAGCCGGTGGACGTGTTGATAATCGGGAGGGGAGGGGGGTCCATTGAAGAACTATGGGCCTTCAACGATGAAAGAGTAGCCGAAGCGGTGTTTAAGTCCAATGTGCCCGTTATTTCCGCCGTTGGGCACCAGACGGATTACACCATTGCAGACTTTGTGGCCGACCTGCGGGCTGCTACGCCAACTGCAGCCGGCGAACTGGCGGTCCCGGAACTTAGGCAGGTAATAACAAGGCTTAATGACACCCGCGGCAGGATGAAAGGGGCAATGGAAAAACAAATACGGTTCGGCGCTTTAAGATTGCAGCGAATAAGGGACAGCTATGCCTTCAGGCAGCCGCTGGATAGGATAATGCAGTACCGTCAGCAGGCCGACGACGGCTACGAAAGGTTAAATAAAGGTTTTCGGCTGCACCACTCCAACAAGAAACAAATGCTGCAGCAAAAGCTCGAAAGGCTTTGCGCACTTAATCCCATGGCGGTGCTGGAAAGGGGTTACACGATTGTTAGGGACCCGGCCACCGGTCAGCTTGTAAGGTCAGTGGGCCAGGCGAGAGTTGACGATAATCTGGACGTGGTGCTAAAGGACGGGACTTTGAATGTCAAGGTACTAGAGGTCAGGGGGGGGAACGCATGATTATGGAAAATGGATTAAGCTTCGAAAAGGCCATGGAAAGAATGGAAGAAATAATCGCCTTGCTGGAGGATGGGGATTTGGACCTGGATAAGTCGCTGGAGGTCTTTGAAGAGGGCATAAGGCTTTACCGGCACTTATCACGAAAGCTTAAGGAGGCAGAGGGCAAGATTAAGGTAATCATGGAGGAGCAGGAGGGTGAGCCGGTACAATCCGACATTGACCTGGAAGGAGATAATGACCTTGACTTTTAAAAGAGCCATGGAAGAAAAAAAGAAACGGGTGGAAGAGTGTCTAAGAAACTGCATCAAGCATGAGCAGGGCGTGCCCGGTATAATATACGAGGCGATGGAGTACAGCCTGTTCGCCGGTGGAAAGAGGCTTAGACCTATACTGGTGATGGCGGGCTGTGAACTTTGTGGCGGCGATGTCTCAAGGGTGATGCCATTGGCGTGCGCGGTGGAGCTAATACATTCATATTCGCTTATTCACGACGACCTTCCGGCGATGGACAATGATGATTACAGGCGGGGCAAACCTACCAGTCACAGGGTTTTCGGGGATGGGCTTGCAGTTCTTGCCGGGGACGGCCTTTTGAACTATGCCTTTGAGGTTATGCTGGACCTATGCCCCCTTGAAGGAGGGAACCTGAAAGCCGTAAAGGAAATAGCCAGGGCTGCCGGCGTGACAGGGATGATAGGGGGCCAAGTTATGGACCTCCAGTTCGAAGGAAAACGGCCGGACCTTGACGAGTTAAAGGAAATGCACCTTAGAAAAACCGGTGCCCTTATATGCGCATCCCTTCTGGCAGGCGCCTTAAGTGCGGGGTGCAGCGATGCAGAATACGAAAATATACAGAGGTTCGGAAAAAATTTGGGACTTGCATTTCAAATAAGGGACGATATCCTTGATGTTATAGGGAAAGAAGAGACCATGGGAAAAAGGGTTGGCAGCGATGCTTCCAAAAAAAAGTCCACCTATGTATCGGTGCTTGGGCTGGAGGAATCCACAAGACTTGTAAAAAAACTGATAGATGAAGCAAAGGACAGCTTGGCGGCCTTTGGCGAAAAGGCCGAGTTTCTAATTAAGCTGGCTGACAGCCTCATTGACAGGGAGTCTTAGAACGAGGGGGAGAACGTTTGAACTTTTTTTCGCGAGTACTGGAAAATAAGGTTTTAATGATAGCGTTGGCAGCCTGGGCGGTGGCGCAGGTAGGCAAGGTCCTAATCGAAATTCTTAGTTACAGGAAAGTTGATTTGAAGCGCTTTGTCGGTTCGGGAGGAATGCCCAGCTCCCATTCAGCCTTTGTAATGGCGCTGTCAACCAGCATAGGCAGACTGGAGGGCTGGGAATCGCCGCTTTTTGCCATAGCCTTGTCCTATGCCTTCGTGGTCATGTACGATGCTGCAGGAGTGCGCAGGGCTGCGGGTAAGCAAGCTGAAATACTCAATATAATTATAAAAGACGTGATTGAGCACAAAGTGCTCAAGGAAGAAAGGCTGAAGGAGCTAATAGGCCATACTCCGATAGAAGTAATAATAGGCGGTATTATTGGAGTTATAACAGCCAATATTATGGTTTAAACAGGTTTGAAGGTCGCTTGGTATCATGTTATAATATGCACATATCGAGGTGGCGCAGTATTCTAGTCAGAGGTTACGCTCTTGAGGGCGGGGCTAAAAATCCGTCAGAAGGCACATCGATGAAGTTCCTTGGATCGGCTTTCGACGCCCAGTCGGGGGCCTTTCCAGGGAGTAAGGAGGCGGGGGCGATCTGCAACGGCATGCAGGCGTTGACCCTCACTCCGCGGAGACCCCGACAACTAAACATAAGGTTGGGGAGTAACCTGCAGCTAAAACTGCAGCGTAGCCTGCCTTGAGTGAAACGGGTGGATGATTGTCAGGCTAGTCCGAAGGGCCCTTCGGAGGATGCTAATGCTTTCGAAACCCCTTTTGCAAAAGAGGCTAGGGAGCGAAACCGATGCCGGGGAAAACCCCTAGACTGTTCGAAAAGAGGCATAATGAGGATTAGAGTGCGGACTAAGTGGCAATCCAGCCCTGTTGCTGGCAACACGACAGAGACGGATTTAAAGGGAAACCGCCAGCCTGGCGACAGGCCGGTATTCGCCTGGGAAAACCTGCTGGACCTAAGCCGCAAAATTTACTCACTGTGCTGCCACCCGGGAGCCTTGCTGATAGTGCATACTATCAGCTTTTTTATATTCTTTCCCTTTCAATGGGATGATATAATCTTAATATATGTAATTATACTAATTCTATGACAAGAAAAAAGAGTGAGGTAATAAGGATTGAAACCAAGGGCAAAATACGGTAAGAAAAAAAAGAGCCGATGGGCGGTTTTGATAACCCTGTGGACCTTTCTGCTGGCGCTTACTTTCAGCTCCCTTTCGGAAATGGTGGTAAGAAATTTGCCGCTTGCTGCTGCATATGTAATACTTATTGTTATAATAATTGTCGGAATCGTTTTTGATATAATAGGGATAGCCGTTACAGCCTCCGACCAAAAACCGCTTAACGGAATGGCCGCCCAAAGAATACCCGGGGCCAGGGAAGCTGTGATGCTTCACAAGAACGCCGGGGCGGTGTCAAATTTTTGTAATGACGTGATAGGAGACATATGCGGAATATTAAGCGGGGCGGCGGGAGCGGTGATAGTTGCCAGGTTTGTGACGGTATATCCCAATATAAAGGGCGCAGTCCTTGGAGTGATGCTAAGCAGCTTTATTGCGGCGGTGACAGTTGGCGGCAAAGCCATAGGCAAGAACATTGCGATTGAAAATGCAAGCGAAATAACCTATAAAGCGGGAAGATTCTTAAACCTATTTAACAGAAAAACAGGCAGCAGGGTATTGGATAATGACAAGAATACCGGAAGAAAGCGGTGATATGCAATGCATGAAATACTAAGAAGCATTAAGGGACCGGAAAGCTTGAGAGAGATGAGCGATATGCAGCAAAAACTCCTGGCAAGGGAGATACGGCAGGTCATAGTAGACACCGTGTCCAAGACCGGCGGGCACCTGGCATCAAACCTGGGAGTGGTGGAACTTACCATAGCGCTGCATACCGTGTACTCCAGCCCAAGGGACAGGATAGTATGGGATGTGGGGCACCAGTCCTATGTACATAAGCTTCTGACAGGGCGGTACCAGGATTTTTGTACCCTAAGACAGTTCGGGGGAATATCCGGGTTCCCCAGGATTGATGAAAGCCCCCACGACGTATTCGGTACGGGACACAGCAGTACCTCCATATCCGCAGCGCTGGGTATTGCCGCGGCCAGGGACCTTAAGGGTGAAAAATTTTCGGTGGTGGCTGTAATAGGCGACGGTGCGATGACCGGAGGCATGGCCTTTGAGGCATTGAACCATGCCGGGCATCTGCAAAAGGATATTACGGTGGTGCTCAATGAAAACGAAATGTCCATAGCCCAGAACGTGGGCAGCCTGTCCAAGCACTTAAGCCGTATAAGGACCCACCCCCGGTACTTCAGGGTAAAGGAAGACATTGAGGGGCTGATAAAACGCATTCCTGCGGTGGGCAACAGCATGGCCAAGGTTGCGGAAAAGGCAAAGGACAGCATCAAGTACTTCCTTGTGCCCAGCATGCTGTTCGAGGAACTCGGGTTTACATATTTAGGGCCCATAGACGGGCACGACATGGTTTTGCTTAAGGATGTCCTAAAAAGGGCAAAAATGCTAAAAGGACCGGTTTTGATACATGTCGTAACGAAGAAAGGCAAGGGATATCAGCCTGCTTTGAACAATCCCGACCGGTTCCATGGCGTGGGCTGTTTTGAAGTAAAGACCGGGGAAATAATCAAGGATGGAAACGGGCAGAGCTACTCATCGGCCTTTGGCAAGGCTATGCTGGAGCTGGCAGCCGAGGACCCGAAAATAGTCGCGATAACCGCGGCCATGGCGGATGGGACGGGTCTTTCGGAGTTTGCGCATGTCTTCCCGGACAGGTTTTATGACGTAGCCATAGCCGAACAGCACGCGGTTACCTATGCGGCGGGCTTGGCGAGGGAAGGCTTTAAGCCGGTATTCGCCGTGTATTCAACATTTCTGCAGCGGGCGTACGACCAGGTTATTCACGACGTCTGCCTGCAAAACCTGCCGGTGGTGTTTGCCGTGGATAGGGCAGGGATAGTGGGGCATGACGGGCCCACCCATCACGGGGTGTTCGATTTGTCATACCTTAGCCACATACCCAACATGCAGGTGCTTGCACCCTGCTGCTGCAGCGAAATGAAGGAAATGTTGAGGTATGCGCTAAGCAGCGGAGGGCCGGTCGCGATAAGGTACCCAAGGGGAGAAGGCCGGACGGTGAAGGGCTACACTCCCGGCCCGTTGGTAAAGGGCAAATCGGAAATGGTAAGGAAGGGAAAAGACCTGTGCATTATTGCCGTTGGAAACATGCTGCCGAGGGCATGTAGGGTGGCGGACCTACTTGAAAAAAGGGGTATAAAGGCGGGTGTGGTAAATGCCCGGTTTGTTAAGCCTGTCGATACGGAAATGCTTGCGGAGATACTGAAGGACTGTGACAAGATAGCGGTGCTGGAGGACAATGTTATCCGGGGCGGATACGGCAGTTACCTGCTGGAGCAGATGAATTCGATGGGCCTTGATGCAATGGACTATAGGATAAGGCTCTTGGGCTTTCCGGACGAATTTGTTACCTTCGGTGACAACGAAAGCCTGTACAGGGCTTACGGGCTGGACGATACCGGCATATATTACAGTTTGCTTGACCTGGCAGAAGGAGGAAAGGGAAGTGGCATCGGCAAAGAAAAGGTTGGATACGCTTCTGGTGGACAGGGGGTTGTTTCCAAGCAGGGAAAGGGCTAAGGGAACAATAATGGCCGGGCTTGTAAAGGTGAACGGCAAGGTAATGGACAAGGCTGGGACCAGGGTCAGCGAGGATGCGGTGATTTCGGTAGATGAGGACCCCATTCCCTATGTGGGAAGGGGAGGGCTGAAACTGGAAAAGGCCCTGGAACATTTCCAAATTGACGTCACCGGTTATACAGCCGTTGATATCGGCGCCTCCACCGGGGGTTTCACCGACTGCCTTTTGAAACGGGGCGCAAGGAGAGTGTATGCCATAGACGTGGGGTACGGACAGCTTGACTGGAGGCTGCGCCAGGACCCGAGGGTTGAGGTCATGGAGCGTACAAATATTAGGTATGTAAAGCCGGAAGACCTGGGAGAGAGCTGTGACATAGCGGTTATTGACGTGGCTTTTATTTCCCTTACGCTGGTACTGCCGGTGGCAAAAACGTTATTGAGACCCGGAGGGAAGATTATTGCCCTTATTAAGCCGCAATTTGAAGCGGGCCGTGAAAAGGTGGGCCGCAAGGGAATAGTAAGGGACCCCCTGGTACACAGGGAAGTGATACAAAAAATATATGGCTTTATTCTAGGTATGGGCTTAAAGCTGAGGGGGCTTACCCATTCCCCCATAACCGGAGCCGGTGGAAACATAGAATACCTGGTATATGCAAGTGATGAGGGAAACGAAGACGCTGGCGACAAGAATGTGCAGGCAATGATAGAAAGGGTTGTAGAAGAATCTCACCGCGTATACTGACCGAAATGGAGGAAAAATGGAATTTTTGTAGAATGTCTTGATGCGAGGAAGGAGTATTGAGTAAAATGCAGGAAAAGGCCATTAAATTCGATACAATAGGCATTATTCCCAACCTGCAGAAGTCCGGCAGCCTTGAAGTAGCCCGGGAGCTGATAAAATGGCTGGAGGATAAGGGTTCCCGCGTGCTTTTGAACGAAATAACCGCCAGCGAGCTGGATATACCGGGCTTGGCGCAAAAGCCGTCGGAAATTTATAAAACATCCGATTTCATAATAGTGCTGGGCGGGGACGGGACACTGCTCTCGGTTGCAAGGCAGGTGCTTTGGCAGCAGACGCCGATACTTGGTATCAACCTCGGGCACTTGGGCTTCCTCACCGAATTGGAACAGGACAACATGTACGACGGCCTGGAAAGGATAAGGAACGGGGATTACCGGGTTGAGAAAAGGATGATGCTGGAGGCGGTCCTTATAAAAAACAACATGATAACCGACAACTTTTGGGCGCTTAACGATATAGTGATATCAAAGGGGTCATTTTCAAGGATTATACAGCTAAAGACTTTTATAAACCAAAGTTACGTAGAAACCTATTCGGCGGACGGAATAATCATTTCCAGCCCCACAGGCTCGACCGCCTATTCCCTTTCTGCGGGCGGGCCAATCCTAAGTCCCGATGTTGCCGGCATGGTAATTACTCCTATAAGCCCGCATATGATGAGTTCCAGGTCAATAGTGATATCCGACAAGGAAGAGGTTAAAGTGGAGGTTGTCGGTGACAAAAACGATGTCATGCTGACCATAGACGGGCAGCAGGGCTACAGGCTGAACGCGGGGGACTTAATCATTGTGCGAAAGTCGGAATTTTCCGCTAACATGATAAAGCTTAGGGATAAGAACTTTTATGACGTGCTGAGGACAAAGCTCAACGAAAGAAGGTAGAAGAAAAAGGAGGTTGGCAAATGAAGATTGCCCGGCATGCCAAGATTTTGGAACTCATTGAAAGCAAGGAAATAGAGACCCAAGAGGAGTTGGCGGAAGAGCTCAAGGCCTGCGGATTCAACATAACCCAGGCGACGGTGTCGAGGGATATCAAGGAACTGAGACTTATAAAAACCCTAAGCGACACCGGCAAGTACAAGTATTCTACCATAAAGCCCCACGGCAGCGATTTGGCGGACCGGCATGCTAAAGTATTCAAAGAATCGGCGCTTAAAGTGGACTATGCTATAAACATAGTGGTCGTAAAGACAATTCCGGGGGCCGCCCAGGGGGCTGCTGCAGTTATTGACGCGCTTGACTGGCCGGAAGTGGTTGGAACAATAGCCGGGGACGATACCATATTTGTTCTTTCGAGGAATGAAAAAAACGCGGTGAACACAATGGAGAAATTAAAGAAACTCATGGGATAGAAACGGGGGCCGGTAATACATGCTGCTGGAACTTAACATATCCAATTTTGCACTCATTGATAATGTATGCCTGATGCTGGAGGATGGGCTAAATGTTCTGACCGGGGAGACCGGCGCCGGGAAGTCCATAATAATAGACGCGGTAAACATGGTACTGGGGGAAAGGGCGGATACCGACATTATAAGGACAGGGGCCGACAAGGCTGTGGTTGAAGCCCTTTTTAAATGTGACGACATTGAGGGGATTGAAGAGGCCCTTAAGGAGCTGGGCGTAGACCTGGACCGGGACAAGACGCTGGTACTCGGGCGGGAAATAAGAAGCGGGAGGAGCATAAGCAGGATAAATGGAAGGCCGGTGCCGCTGTCCAGCATAAGGGAAATAAGCCGGCATATCATAGATATCCATGGGCAGCATCAGCACCAGTCGCTGCTTGATGTACAAAACCATATAGATATACTTGACCATTTCGGCGGATGCAGGGTACTGGAACAAAGAAAAAGGGTGGCGTCGCTGTACCAAAGGCTTCAAGAGCAAAAGAAAGCCCTGGAAGAGGTAATGCTTAGCGAAATGGAAAGGGAGAGAAATATTGACCTTTTTTCATACCAGGTGCAGGAGATAGAGGCCGCAAGGCTTAAAGAAGGGGAAGAAGAGGAACTGCTGCGGCAGAGGGAGGTATTGGCCAATGCGGAAAGGATATTCCAGTCGCTGGCACAGTCCTATGAACTGCTGTACGGGAACGACCATAGTACAGGCTTAAGCATAATAGACGGCTTGGGCCAGGTGGACCAACTTCTTGTTCCCTTCAAGGAGATGGATGAAAGAATAGGCGGTTTTTATAACATCATAGAATCCTGCCGGGTATCCCTTAAGGAAATTACAAGGGATATTAGGAATATGATTGACGGTTTCGAGTTTGACCCCGATATGCTGAATGCTACCGAGGAAAGGCTTGACCTTATTAACAAGTTAAAGCGCAAATACGGCAAAACGATAGAAGAGGTGCTGAAATACTGGCGCTTAAAGCGTGAAGAGCTGGAGAAGCTTAAAAACAGCCAGGTGGAGCAGGAACACTTGGAAAAACAAATTGCCAAAATGGAAAAGGAAATGGAAAAGGAATGCGCTTTGCTAAGCGAGATGAGAAATGAGACGGCAAAACTTCTTGCCGATAAAATCACCGGTGAAATTAAAAAACTTGGCATGAAAAGCGGAACATTTGATATATCGATGGAGAGGGCGTCGGGTTTCACAAGAAAGGGCGCCGATACGGTGGAGTTTTTGTTCAGCGCAAACCTCGGCGAGCCGTTAAAACCTTTAAGCAAAATAGCCTCCGGCGGGGAAATGTCAAGAATTATGCTGGCTATAAAAACCTGCCTTGCCGAGACCGACAGTATTCCGACGCTGATATTCGACGAGATTGATGCCGGCATAAGCGGAAGGACCGCCCAGGTGGTGGCACAGCAGTTAGCCAGTGTATCCAAGCAGCACCAGGTGGTTTGTGTTACGCATCTTCCGCAGATAGCGGCAATGGCGGACAACCATTACCTTATTAGCAAGGAAGAAAGGGACGGCCATACCTATACAAGGTTGGAACTGCTAAACAGGGACCAAAGGGTCAGGGAACTGGCAAGGCTTCTTGGGGGAGCGAGGGTTACAGACCTTACCATAAAGCATTCGGAAGAAATGCTCAAAATGGCAGAAAATTTTAAAAAAAGCGCGGTTTAGGGCATTTATTTGAAAATTACTGCTCAAAACACAATATTTTTATAGCATAATTAGTTTTTTAAAGGGTTAACTTAACTATATATAGTTAAGTTAAATTTTTTTTGGAGGTGGGTCAGGAAGGGTTCTTGGGCTTGGGGAGCGTGATACAGCTTGCGGAACAGGCAGAAAGCTGCAATTATGGTTGCTCTTGTAGTTATGGCCATAGTATCTGCAGCCCTTTTGTCGGATATTTACAGAATCGTTTCAATGCCCGGGGAATTCCTGGTGGTGGAAGGGGAAGAAAGGACTCTCGACCTGATACTTCCCATCGGCATATTTGCCACAAGCGAAAGCGAAGGGATACTAAGGCTTAATGGCACGGAAGTTACCACCGGGGGCACAAGCATAAACAGTTGGAATCCCCTTATTATACAGACCAGCGCCATAGGCGGCGGTACAATTGAATTTAGGCTGTTCGGGCTTATTCCAATAAAGAAGTTGACGGTGTCGGTGGTATCGCCGGCAATGGTTATTCCGGGAGGGCATTCAATAGGGGTAAAGCTTTATACCCAAGGAGTACTGGTGGTGGCACTGGCTGACTTTACCGGCATAGACGGGAAAAGCCATAACCCGGCATCGCAGGCCGGGATTGCTGTAGGGGATTCGATAATAAGGATAAACAATATTAAGGTCCGGGACGCCGACCATGTAATACAGCTGCTAGGCGTGAGCAAGGGCGAAGAAATATCCATTGAAATTAAACGAGGGAAACAAAACCTGGTAAAGACCGTGAAACCGGTTAAGAGCCAGGAGGACGGCAAATACAGGATAGGGGCATGGGTCCGGGACAAAACGGCGGGAGTGGGCACGCTTAGCTTTTATTATCCCGAGACCGGCGCTTTCGGCGCCCTTGGACATGCCATAACCGATGTGGACACGGGACTTATGCTGTCAGTCGAGGAAGGAGAAATACTGGAATCAAGGATAGCTTCAATCCAAAAAGGGGAAAGGAGCAAGCCCGGTGAAATAAGGGGAATTTTTTTTGAAGAGCAGAATAAACTGGGCTATATTCAAAAGAATACGGAATTCGGAATATTCGGAATATTGAGCAAGCGTATGGACAACGAATACTTTCCGGAGCCTATACCGGTGGCGCTGCGGCACCAGGTCAAGGAAGGGCCGGCGTTTATCCTGACAACAGTGGATGAAAGAATTGGGAAATTTGCCATAGAAATTCAAAAAGTTGCGAATCAATATCACCCTGAACCAAAAAGCATGGTGGTGAAGGTATCAGACGAAAGGCTGCTGGAGGCCACAGGGGGAATTGTACAGGGAATGAGCGGCAGCCCCATTATACAGGATGGGAGGCTTGTGGGAATTGTGACCCACGTGTTCGTAAACGACCCAACCCGTGGATACGCCATATTTGCCGAATGGATGGTCCAGCACGCCGAGGCAAATACAAGAAACGGCGCAACGAAAGTTGATAAAACTGAGTAACTCCCGAAAGGGGTTGCCCAGTTTTTCATATATTAGGATATGCTAATGCAAAATGGAGAAAGAATATCCATAATATATTAAATTTGGAATTATAGAAGGAATTAATTTCCCTTTGTCGAATAAATAATTGTCAACCAAAAATATATAAAGAGGGGGGCTCCTTTTGAATGAGAAAAAGATAAGAATAATGATCGCTGACGACAACAAGGAATTTTGCGAGATTGTAGGCGAATACCTGTCCAGGGAGAAGGATATCCAGTTGGTGGGTACCGCAAACGACGGGTTTGAGGCGCTGGAGCTTATTAAGGAATACAAACCCGACATTCTGGTACTGGATATCATAATGCCGCACCTGGATGGGTTGGGAGTGTTGGAAAAACTTAATACCATGGAATTGGAACCTATGCCCAATATTATTGTATTGTCCGCCGTAGGCCAGGATAAAATAACCCAGAGGGCACTGCTTCTGGGAGCGGATTACTATATCGTAAAACCCTTTGACATGCAAATATTCATAAAAAGAATAAGACAGATGATGGATAACAACGTGGTGCCCATGGAAAAGAAAAGAAAGGGTCAGCCGGAAACCTACTTTACCGAGGGACAGAGCCTGGATGTGGAAATAACCAACATAATACACGAGATTGGGGTGCCCGCCCATATCAAAGGTTATTTGTACCTTAGGGAGGCAATAAAGACCGTTGTAAACGATATCGAGATGCTGAGCGCGGTGACAAAGGAGCTTTATCCCTCCATAGCGAAGAGGTATAACACAACATCCAGCAGGGTGGAGAGGGCTATAAGACATGCCATAGAGGTAGCCTGGAGCAGGGGTAAGGTGGATACCATAAACAGCCTGTTCGGGTACACAATACATAACGACAAGGGTAAGCCCACCAACTCGGAGTTCATAGCAATGGTGGCGGACAAGATAAGGCTGAAGCAGCGGATAAGCTAAGAGATGAAAACACCCCGTTCTTTGGACTAAAACAGACCGGGGTGTTCTTAATTGATTGCCTGCTGAAATACTGCTATAATTTCAATAGGTTAAACAGAAGAATACAGGGATGAAAGCAGGTAATATTTTATGCATAGTACTGGTATGACCTTTAATATACTTGGAAACAGCCCTGTTCGGCAATGTAAAAATAAGGTAATGGCAAAGCCTTTTATAAAATGGGCGGGAGGAAAAACCCAGTTATTGGAAGAATTAGAATCAAGGCTTCCCAAGGCAGTTTTGGAGAATAAGACTATTGAAAGCTATATTGAGCCCTTTGTGGGAGGCGGGGCATTATTCTTTTTCTTAAAGAGAGAGTATACGGTTAAAAAAGCATATCTATGCGATATTAATAGAGAAGTTATCATTGGATACAAAGTAATACAAAACAATCCAATAGAATTGATCAACCAGCTTGAAACGCTTCAAAATGAGTACATAAACCGGAGCAAGGATGGAAGAAAAGACTATTTCTATATGATTAGAGAAAAATACAACAGTCAAGTGCAAAGATTTAACTTTGAAAAGTATAATGAAGACTGGGTTAAAAGAGCCTCTTATTTGATTTTTTTGAATAAAACATGCTTCAATGGGTTGTTTAGACAAAACAAGAACGGGCAGTTCAATGTTCCCCACGGCAGGTACAAGAACCCAAATATCTGCGATAGGGAAAACATAATGGAAGCAAATAAAGCGCTGGAGAACACAATAGTTTTTTGCGGCGATTTTATGGAAACTGAAGACTTTATCCAAGAAAACAGCCTTGTTTATTTTGACCCTCCATATCGTCCATTAAATGCAACATCAAGTTTTACGGGCTATTTTAAAGAAGGGTTTGATGATAATGACCAACAAAGGTTGGCTACCTTTTATAAAAGTATGGATACAAAAGGGGCTTATTTAATTCTTAGCAATTCTGACCCAAGAAACCATAATGAATGTGATGATTTTTTTGACAGACTATATGAAGGTTTCAACATAGAAAGAGTCAAGGCCAACAGGCACATAAACTGTGATGGCAATAAAAGGGGACAGATAAACGAGTTGATTATCAGGAACTATTGGTAAGGGGGCCTGTATATGGAAACGTTTTACGGGAAACGTTTGGGTACTGGTAATCTAGAGGAGACTATAGAAAGGTTTCACGAAACAATTGTTGATACCAACAGAGGTTACAATTTTTTTGTAGACTGGGAGAAAGTTGAGAGACACGTAAATAAGTATAAAATAGAATTAAGCATTCTTGACTCCTTAATAGGCAGTTGCAATTTCAATAATGACCTGGAAAACATACTGAAAAAATACCCTGAAGTATTACCAGTGATACCAATCTTGATAGCAGTCAGAGATGCCCATCTAAAAGTCATACGCGACTTTTCAGACGCCGATACGGATATAATGGAATACAATTTTACCGAGAGAAAGCTGTACGAACAGGAAATCAAAGTTTTGATCGAATTCTTTGATAAGACTGGATTGAAAAACTTCTTTGAGAAACTTTCAACAAAAAGTATCAGAGATTATGTTACCGGTGTTGAAGTAGGAATGGACACCCATGCCAGAAAGAATAGAAGCGGGGATTCGATGGAACTGGTTATCAAGCCTTTCATTGAAAGAATAAACCTAAAGCATGGCAATAGATATATTATATTGTTTCAAAAAAAATTCCACTATTTAGAGAAAAAATTTGGTATTAAGGTTTCTGCAGCAATAAGGAACAGAAAGGCGGATTTTATACTAATGAACACTGATAAAGGTAGAGTTGTAAATATAGAAGTCAATTTTTATTCCGGTACTGGGTCAAAGCCTCAGGAAATAGTAGATTCATATATAAATCGCCAGGAGGAACTCAAAGAAATTAGTTTTCTTGGTCCCGAAGTTACGCTTATCCGAAACATTATTACCTTTCCGGTGCCAATTATAATTGGGCTTTTGGCGAGGCATATTAACCCGGAAAAACTGGGCGGAGCATTTTTCACGAAAGAAGGCGGGGAATTATGATAAAGTCCACGGTTATTCTAAGCCTGGCAGCCGTACTGCTAGTAGTTATTAACGCGAAAACAACAGGCAGGCACATGGAGGGTATAAGGACCGGTCTTAAGCAGATGATTGAATTAATCCCCATGTTATTTTGGGCCTTTGTCCTGGCCGGCATGCTGGAGGTTGTAATCCCGGAAGGCTTTGTCAGTAAATGGCTGGCAAGGGAAGCGGGTCTTAAGGGCATATTGCTTGGGACAATTGCAGGTATGCTTTCGGCAATGGGACCCTATGCCTTTTTTCCCATAGTTTCATCAATAAGCGCCTCCGGCGCGGGACTGGGCACGGTAGTCTCCCTGGTTGTCGGTTGGTGCCTGTTGGGGCTAAGCCGGCTGCCCTATGAAGCGGGCCTTTTGGGCATGAAGTTTTCCCTTACGCGTATGGCAGTAAGCCTGCCGATTTGCATTATTGCCGGCATAGCGGCCCATGCCGTTGAGCTTTTGATGATTTGAAGATTTGCTATAAGAATTGTCTTCATTACAAAAACAACGATACGGCGCAGTAGACAAGCAAAAGGGCCATTATGGCGTTTACCGTCCTGTGGTTATTGGATAGGAACCTTTGGAATACCGAACCAAGAAGCGCCCAGCAGCAGGTGGATATAAAGGCGGTAAAAGCAAGAGCAATTGCGAAGCCCACCAGCACCGGCACAGACTTGTAATAGGGTACAATAAAGGTTGAAACAAGGGTAATCCCGTACAGTATCACCTTAGGGTTTACAAACTGAAGCAGCAGCCCGGCCAAAAGGGTGTTTGTCCGCCTTGTGTCCTTTTCTTCGACGTGGGGCCTGCTGCTGTAGGTTTTCCATGCAAGCCACAGTATGTAAGAAGCCCCGATGAAGGTCATGACCGGTTTGATGGAGGGAATAAAGCTATAAAGGGCTACGCTGAAAAGGCTGCTTAGGACCATAATCAGGAAAAAGCCAAGAAATACGCCCACGTTGAATGGGATGCTCCTTTTAAAACCGTAGCGGCTGGCATTGGACATGGACATTATGTTGTTGGGACCGGGCGTGAAAGTGGTTATCAGCGCATAGGACACAAAGGCTGCAAAATTAGGCATTTGTGTTTACCTCCGGGTTTTGGTATGGTATAATGCAAAAATAGGACGTATAGTAATATTGTTCTATATTATAATAATACCATTGCATTGTCATGTCAACGAAGATGCAGGGAAGCAAAAGGACGGGTTCTTTAGCTTCCCTAATTTATAATAACTAGGCTGGCGGCAAAATGAAAAAAGGGGCGCCCGGAAAATGTACTATGTATACATACTTGAATGCAGTGACGGTTCGTTGTATACCGGCTGGACAACCGACCCCCAAAGGAGGCTTAAGCAGCATAACAGCGGCAAGGGGGCTAAATGCACCCGGGCAAGGCTGCCGGTGGTATTAAGTTACCTGGAATCCTACGATACCAGGGCGGAGGCCATGCAGAGGGAGTACCGCATTAAAAGGCTGCCCAGGGAAGAAAAAATGAAGCTGATACAAAAATAGCTTTCCCCGGAAATGATGAAAAGTCTCATATTCAGGGAAAAAATGTAGTATAATAGTACCAGTTGTTGGAGAGGGAGGAGGATTTGTTATGGTAAAACACATTGTTGCATGGAAACTTAAGAGTTTTGCCGGAGGCAGGGATAGCAAGGAAAATGCAAGGATTATGAAGGAACGCATTGAGGGTTTGAAAGACAAAATAAAGGAGATATTGCAAATAGAGGTTGGAATAAACGTAAACAGCAGCAGTGCTGCCTATGATGTGGTTTTATACTCGGAATTCCAGGACGTGGAATCCCTTGATGTGTACCAGAATCACCCTGATCATTTGGAAGTGGTGGCATTTGTTAAAGAGGTTACCCAAGACCGTATAGTGGTTGATTATCAAGTATAGTTCAGGGGCTGTAAAAGCAGCCGTGCGACGGCAGCCGGCGTGAAAAGGGGTGACCTGTTGAGAAGAGTAATCATAGCATTCATTGCAATAATGCTTACCGCATGCGCTGGGCTTACGGACCGGCACAGTGGTGTGGAATCCGGCCCGGTAAATAGTGCGGGCCCGGATGACATTATAATAAAAGAACGCAGTTTTGTTAATCCTGAGGGCAGGACGATAGAGGACAGGATCTTGGTACCGGAGGGCTTTGAGAGGACAAGTGTAGAGCCCGGTTCCTTTGCAGAATACCTTAGGAATCTGCCGTTAAAACCCCACGGGTCCAGAGTATTGTACTATGACGGCCGGGTAAAGGAAAGGGATGTGCACCAGGCGGTTGTAGACATGGATATAGGGGACAGGGACCTCCAGCAGTGCGCCGATGCAGTGATAAGGCTCCGGGCGGAATACTTGTACGGGACCGGGCAATACGAAAAAATACACTTCAATTTTACAAACGGGTTTAACGCCCGGTACATAAAATGGATGCAGGGCAGCAGAATTTCGGTGAATGGTAATAATGTAAGCTGGGTTGACGGAGCCGGTTATTCGGACGATTATGAAAGTTTCAGGGAATACCTCGACATGGTTTTTGCATATGCGGGTACCCTTTCATTGTCGAAGGAGCTTAAGAGGCTGGATGCCTGCGATATTGGTATAGGCGACGTGTTTATACGGGGAGGCAGTCCCGGGCACTGCGCAATAGTAGTTGACATGGCCCGGTGCGTAGAGACCGGCAAAAAGATATTCCTGCTGGCTCAAAGTTACATGCCGGCCCAGGATATACATATCCTGAAAAACACGATGGATGCTGGAATAGGCCCCTGGTTCCGGGCTGACTTCGGGGATGAACTGGTCACCCCGGAATGGACCTTTAAAGGGGACCAGCTAATGAGATTTGCGGAGTAAAGATAGAAAACAAAATAACGTAGAGGGAGGAAATGTGAAAAATGTCGGAATACTACACAATGGACAACACCATGAAAGATGGCGAAGAAGAGAATAAGAACAATAATGCAGCGGTTCGGCCGGTAAATTTTATTCAAAACATAATAAACCAGGACTATGAAACAAATGTCTATAACGGCCGTGTGCATACGCGTTTCCCTCCCGAGCCCAACGGATACCTTCATATAGGGCATGCAAAGTCTATATGCCTAAATTTTGGAATAGCACAGCAGTATGGCGGGCTTTGCAATTTGAGATTTGACGATACAAACCCGACCAAGGAAGACGTGGAATACGTGGATTCCATTAAGGAAGATGTGCGATGGCTTGGTTTTGACTGGGAGGACCGCGAGTATTACGCTTCGGACTACTTCGAACAGTTATACCAGTATGCAGTAAAACTTATCAAGATGGGAAAAGCCTATGTCTGCGATTTAAGTGCCGACGAAATAAGGGAATACAGGGGCACCCTTACGCAGCCGGGTAGGAACAGTCCCTACCGGGATCGTTCGGTGGAAGAAAACCTTGACCTGTTCCAAAGGATGCGGGCCGGGGAGTTTCCCGACGGGTCCAGGGTTCTGAGGGCCAAGATAGACATGGCATCTTCAAACCTGAACATGAGGGACCCGGTGTTGTACAGGATACTGCGAGCCACCCATCACAGGACCGGGGATAAATGGTGCATATATCCGATGTACGATTATGCGCATCCGCTTTCGGATGCCATCGAGGGAATTACCCATTCTATATGCACGCTGGAGTTTGAGGACCACCGGCCGCTGTACGACTGGGTTATAGAAAACGTGGACCCGGAGGTTCACCCCAAGCAAATAGAATTTGCGCGGCTTAACCTGACCAACACAGTTATGAGCAAAAGAAAGCTGAGGAAACTGGTGGAAGAGGGATACGTTGACGGCTGGAACGACCCCCGGATGCCCACCATATCGGGCTTGAGAAGGCGAGGTTATACCCCCGAATCCATTCGGGACTTTTGCGAAAGGATCGGTGTGGCCAAAAGCAACAGCACGGTGGATATAGCGCTTCTGGAGCACTGTATAAGGGAAGACCTAAAGGCCAAAGCGCCAAGGGTAATGGCGGTTCTAAATCCTGTAAAACTTGTGATTGACAATTACCCGGAGGGCAAAGTGGAATACCTTGAGGCAGAGAACAACCCCGAGAGTCCGGAGTTTGGGACTAGAAAAATACCCTTTTCCAGGGAACTATATATAGAGCGGGAGGACTTTTGCGAAGTGCCGCCGCCAGGGTATTTCAGGCTGTCCCCCGGCAAGGAAGTCAGGCTGAAGAACGCGTACATTATTAAGTGTAACAATGTTGTAAAGGACGAATCCACCGGGGAAATCATAGAGATACACTGCACCTACGACCCGGATACAAAAAGCGGGGGTCCTGCCAGCGGGAAAAAGGTTAAAGGTACACTGCACTGGGTTTCTGCCGGCCATGCCGTTGAGGCTGAGGTGCGGCTTTATGGGCATTTGTTTAACGATGAGGACCCGGAAAGCGACGAAGCGGTGGACTTCTTGGAAAAGTTGAATAAAGATTCGCTGCAAAGGTTATTTTGCTGCAAGCTTGAGCCGGAACTTGGGAATGCGGAACCGGGCGGTAGGTACCAGTTCATAAGGCACGGGTATTTCTGCGTGGATACGGTTTGCTCAAAGCCGGGGAATTTGGTGTTCAACCGGATAGTATCTTTAAAGGATACCTGGGCAAAGCTTAAAAAAGCCCCTGCAGGCGAAGCCAATTAATAGAAATAGAGGAAACCATAAATATATTATGTCTACAGCCTACCCCTTAAGTTATTATTTTGGATAGAAAACAGGTGTGGGATTGTATTAAGGAGGGGGCAGTTCCATGAAAGGAGCCGGTGGAAAGAAACGGGACCGGATTTTTCCCGCAATGCCTCCCGAAGGACTGGTACCCGAAGGGTACGCAATGAAGGTGTTTATCCTGTGGGTAAGCTTTATTGGCATGTTCGCCGGAATAGCTGTAATTGAAGGGCCTTTTGCGGTGATTTTTCCCCTTTCCCTGGGACTGTTCCTGATTGACCTGGTATCGGTTGTACTAACCCGTACAAAAAACAAAGAATTGTGGCTGTACAGGGAGGCAAGGAACTGCTACCTGGGGGCTCGTTACGACATGGCTCTTGAAAAGATTGAACAAATAATAAGGCTGCGGCCTGATATGGAAAATATCCTGATGAAAGAAAAAACAAGGTGCAGGATATTAGCCGGGGACACGCGGGACACAATTGCTGACCTAAGGCCCGATTCTTAGAAAAACCCGGTAAAATAAAGCGGCAGGAATCACAAGTTCTACAATAAAAATAAAAATTGTCCCAAAGGGGGCAATTTTTATTTTCAAAAAAACAAATAATAAGTAAAGCGATGCGGTGTCAGTGAAAGTTGGTGCGATTTTGTACATTAAATCCAAAGCGGTGGTGGACAAAAAAACAAAGAATCTGGTCCGACGCATAAGACCCGGCGAAATAGGAATAATATGCCACCGGGACCTTGATGAGCTGGGAGCGCTGTCCCTTATAGAAGCAAGGGTCCGGGCGGTAATCAATGCGGAACGCTCCATAAGCGGCAGGTACCCAAACCTGGGCCCGGCGCTGCTTTACAGGGAGGGCATACCGCTTATTGATAACGTGGGGACGGAAATCCTTGAAATTGTAAAGGACGGAGACACACTGGAGGTCATGGACGGCAGAATTTACCTGCGCGGGGTTTTAGTAGGAAGGGGCAGCGTTATGAACGGGAAAGCAATAAAAAAAGAAATGAACCTGGCAAGAAGAAACCTGGAAGCCGAACTGGACGAGTTTATTGATAATACGTTGGAATATGCAAAGAAGGAGAAGGACTTCATACTGGGCAGGCTGGTGCTGCCAAAGCTGAATACCGACATTTCCGGAAGGCATGCGCTGGTGGTGGTCAGGGGAAAGGATTACAGGAATGACCTTAGCATAATAAGGTCTTACATAGAAGAAGTTAAGCCGGTACTCATCGGGGTGGACGGGGGCGGGGATGCGCTGCTTGAGTTCGGCCTTGTACCCGATATCATAATAGGCGATATGGACAGTGTCAGCGACAGGGCACTCAGAAAATGCAGGGAGATTGTAGTCCATGCCTACATGGACGGCAGAGCTCCCGGTTTGGAAAGGATAAACCGGCTGGGCCTTAAGGCGGAAATATTGTGCTGTCCCGGGACCAGCGAGGATATTGCAATGCTTATGGCCTATGAAAACGGGGCGGAGCTGATAGTGGCAGTGGGCGCCCACTCAAGCATAATTGACTTTCTGGAAAAGGGAAGGAGGGGCATGGGCAGCACTTTCCTGACGCGTTTAAAGGTAGGCGATAGGCTGGTGGATGCCAAGGGGGTAAACAAGCTTTACAGGGAAAAGGTAAAGCCGAAGCACATAGTAGGGTTGGTTTTGGCTGCCATGATACCCGTTGTTGTAGCCGGGGCAATGTCACCGCCGCTTCAGCAGTTGTACAGGCTTTTGTCCATCCGCCTGAGGCTGGTACTGGGTTACTAAGGAGTGTTGATGCATGGTAATAAACATAAGGTATTACGTAATTATGTCGGCTTCTATATTTCTGGCCCTTGGCGTGGGTATATTCATAGGTTTTTCCCTGGACGGCCAGGAAATATTCGTAGAGCAGCAGCAGGGACTTATATCCGAGTTGGAGCAGAGATTCCTGGACCTTAAGCAGCAAAACACAATGATAGAAACTATGATGGAGGACAGCGAAAAGGAACTGAAAATGTACAGGGAGCTATTGGATCGGCTTGTGCCGCAGATGGTTAAGGATGTTCTCGAAGGTTTTAACATTGCAATAATCCTAAACGGTGACGAAACAGACAACGGCAGCATGGTAAGCATGTTAAACCATGCCGGGGCACAGGTTACTTCCGCCACCCGTATAAACAAGGACTTTTTCTGTGACACTCGGCAGTGGTCGATACTTTTGAGGGAAAACCTGGACGAATTCGTGGAGGAGGACCAATTGCACCAGTACACGTGTCGACGGCTTGTAAATGCCATAATAACCGGCGGAGACCAAGACTTTGTCCGGCGCATGAAGGAACTGGGCGTAATCGAAGTATCCGGGGCTTACAGCGGAGAGGTTGATTATTTTATACTTGCCGGGGAAGGTTTTGCGGCAGGCCCGAGTACGGCAACGGAGCCTGGTGCATTCATTATTGAAGCGATCAAAAGGAGCAATATACCAGCGGTGGGAGTTGAAAAGTCCGACTGCGGAAAGACCAGCATCCCCCAGTACAGGGATGCCAGGATATCCTCTGTGGACAACGTAGACAGCATTATCGGCCAGTATTCGCTAATTAGGGTGCTGCAGGGCTGTACCGGTCACTACGGGTTGAAAGATACAGCCCAGGCCCTTATACCTCCGTGGCCGGATGAGATGTAGGAGGTTTATGTGATGAAACCGGAAGTTACGGTGCTGATACCTGCATACAATGAGGAGGATTATATAGGAGGTACGATATTCGGCGCCAGGGCGTCAGGCAGTGCCGACAGGATTATTGTGGTGGATGATGGTTCGACGGATGATACAGCGATGGCTGCCGCCCGGTCGGGAGCAGAAGTACTGCGTATTGAAGGCAACCGGGGAAAGGGATATGCGCTAAATTACGGGCTCGAGCGGATAAAAAGCGGCATAGTGGTATTTATCGATGCCGACATCGGCCAAAGCGCCGTTGAACTGCAAAAATTGGTAGCACCTGTCGTTTCAGGAGAAGCGGATATGACGATAGGCGTCTTGCCCCCGGCATTGCGCAGGGGGGGCTTTGGCCTGGTGAAAAAGCTTGCCGATACAGTTGTGAAAAGAAACACCGGCAGAAAGCTTTCTGCCTGCCTGTCCGGTCAGAGAGCGGCAAAAAGGGAAATGCTGTCCGCCCTCGGACCGGTACCGGCCGGGTTTGCCGCCGAAATCGGTCTTAACGTAAAAGCCTTGACCAAGGGATACAGGGTGAAGGAGGTGCCGGTTAATATGTTTCACCGTGAAAGCGGTAGAAACTTGAAGGGTTTCATGCACAGGGGCAAGCAGTTTATGGATATTCTTTTGTTTTGCCTGCGGGAAGGTAGGGATGTCTAATGATGGTCGTTGCGTTCGCATCCGCTGCAGCGGTCACTTTGATTTTTATACCCCTAATAAAACAAATGCTGGAGGCTTCGGGGGCTTTAAGGGAAAACTTTCTGGGCGAGGCAATACCTACCGGCTTGGGAGTGGGATTTTTGCCCGGCGTTTTATCCGGAAGCTTTATACTGGCGCTCATGGAAAGTACCGATACGCGCCTGGTACTCCTTAATGCCCTTGGATTTGCCGTTATGTCTCTTGCCGGTATTGTGGACGACATGCTGGGGAACAGTAGTGTGAAGGGGCTTAAGGGGCATATAAAAAGCCTTCTGCATCGAAGGCTTACTACCGGCGGCTTGAAGGCCGCTTTTGGAGGGGTGACCGCCCTACTTATATCGGCAGTGATATCGGAAAGCCTTCCAGAAGGGATTGTAAATTGCCTATTGGTTATGCTGTTTACAAACCTTGTGAACCTATTGGACCTAAGGCCGGGCAGGGCTGTTAAGTCCTTTTTCCTGCTGTGGTGGAGTTCGTTTTTTTTAATGCCGGTAAGAGCCCACGCCTATATACTATACCCGCCGGCCGGGTGCCTTGTTGCTTACCTGCCCTATGATGCTAAGCGAAAAGGGATGATGGGGGATGCGGGGTCCAATGCCATTGGCCTGTCCCTTGGGCTTTATTACTGCATGGGAGCCGTGCTGCATCATAAGGTGGCGGTAATGGTTTTGCTTATTTTGCTGCATTTTGCCGCCGAAAAATATTCCTTTACCGGTTTTATCGCCCGAAACAGAATGCTGAGGCTAATAGATGAATTAGGAAATAAAAGGAGTGGTTAGGCATGATGATTAGAACCAGGGAAGGTACAGTTGCGGAAATTTGCGCCGACAGGGAAAACCTCCAGGAGATTCAGGTTGAAATAGGGGGCAGCCGGATGCCAGCCCTTGTTTATACCGGTATAACAGGGCGGGTCGCTGAGGGGGACAGGGTCCTTGTAAATACAACAGCTCATTTTTTAGGGCTTGGAACCGGCGGGTATGATTTTGTGATAGCAAACCTGGACAAAACAAAAGCCGACATTACCGGGGCCGGGCACATTATGAAACTCAGATACACCCCGCTACAGCTTAAATGCCTTGCCGCCGAAGAACAGCAAAGCAAGCTGCATAATGTAATAGAAAGCTTTGAAAGCCTTAGGGGAAGACCCGTAGTTACGATACCGCTCCACAGCATGCTGGGGCCCGTATGCGCCCTGGCAAAGCGGTTAAAGCCTGGCATAAAGACAGGATACGTAATGACCGACGGTGCGGCGTTGCCCGCCGCATTCAGCAAAACAATCACCGACCTTAAGAAAAAGGGGCTGTTGGATGTCGTCGTAACCTGCGGCAACGCTTTCGGCGGAGACCTGGAAACGGTGAATTTTTATACCGGGATAATAGCTGCGGTGGAGGCTGCAAAATGCGACCTGGTGATTGTGGGCATGGGACCGGGCATTACCGGTACAGGAACCAGGTACGGGTTTACCGGGGTGGAGCAGGGGTACATTATTGATGGAATAAGCACGCTGGGGGGGCTGCCGGTGGCGGTGCCCAGGATAAGCTTTTCCGATGGCAGGCAGCGGCACCGGGGTATAAGCCACCATTCGCTGACGGTCCTGGGAAGGATTGCAAAGACCACATCCCTTTTACCGCTGCCGGAACTTGAAGGCCCAAAGCTTGAATACATAACGGGCCAGGTAAGGGAACACGGTATTGAAAAAAAGCACATAATCGTGTTTAATAGGGGAGAGGAAGTCCTGCAAGCCATGGAGGACTTTTGTCTCAATACCACCACCATGGGAAGGGACGCCGAGGAGGACAGGGATTTTTTTTTGGGCGTAGGCGCATCGGTAATGGCGCTGCGCGGCCTGCTTTTATAGCTTCATCTGCTCGTCCAGGTACTGTTTCAGCGTAATGCCGGGTTTGCTTATTGATGCAAGGAAGTCCATTACATCCCTGATATTGCCGATGAGGTAAAGCCTGCCGGCGGTGGTTATCTTGTACATAGGTCAAGCCTCCAATAGTTTTTTAAGTATTATATTCAAAAGGCCGCTGTTTTATTACAGTACGAAGGGGGAAGAAACTTGGAAAAAACCTTGGAAAGCAAAACGGTGTACAAGGGGCGTATTATTAACTTAAGGCTGGACAGTGTTGTGCTGGAAAACGGCAATACCGCGCTGCGGGAAGTGGTGGAACATCCAGGGGCGGTGGGGATTGTTGCGCTAAAGGACAACGGGGACATAGTAATGGTTAAGCAGTACCGAAAGGCGGCGGACCAGATGCTGTTGGAACTGCCTGCGGGGAAACTGGAGCAGGGTGAAGACCCGGCGGACTGTGCCGCCCGGGAACTAACCGAGGAAACGGGATACATTGCCGCGAATTTGCGCTACCTGGTGTCCTTTTACACTTCCCCGGGCTTTTCAAATGAAGTAATGCACATGTTTTTGGCAACCGGTCTAAGCCAGGGGGAAAACGACCCGGACGACGACGAGATGGTGGAGACGGTGGAAATAAGCCGCGACAGGGCGGTGGATATGATTCTTAAGGGCGAAATAAAGGATGGAAAGACCATAGCCGGGATATTGCTGCTAGGCATTGTGAAATGATATGACATAAAGAAGGACAAACGGGCATAACATTTACTAAAGATATGGCCAGGAATCCTGTTTATGCCCGGAGGTGCTTCTTGAGAAATGGTCTTAAAAAAAGCGATACAAAAGCAGGTTAAGAACAACCTGGTGCTCTACTTTTTGGTGCTGGTGTTTTTTGCGGCAGGAATAGCCGCCGGTGCTTTTACGGTGGACGCGCTGTCATCGGTGCAAAAGGAGGAGCTTATAAACTATTTCCAAAGTTTCTTTACCGTTTTGGACCAAGAGCCGGTGCAGTCGGCGGCCGTTTTCAAACAATCCCTAATCAATAATTCACAGTTTGTAATCCTTATATGGCTGTTGGGGATTACCGTGATTGGCGTCCCGTTAATACTGCTGATTGTGGGCATCAAGGGATTCATTGTAGGCTTTTCGGTAAGCTTCGTGGTGGATGGCATGGGGCTTAAAGGGCTGTTATTTGCCGTAGCTGCAATTCTTCCGCAAAACCTTCTTATAGTGCCCGGCATAATAGCGGCGGCTGTCATGGGAATCTCCTTTTCCATTTCAACGTTTCGCAGAAAAAAAGCAAAACCGAAAAAGAATTTCACAAGCGAACTGGCGGTGTATTCGGTAAATATTCTTTTTACACTTCTTATACTCTTTCTCGGCTCACTGGTAGAAGGTTATATTTCCCCTGTGTTTATGAAATTTTTCTAAAGTCCCCGGAAGAGCGCTTGGGCTTATATTGCCGGTTTTTTTCCTGTACAGAAAGTGCGGGAAATTAAATCAAGCGCTGTATAAATATTACTGTTTTATAAAGGAGTTTAAAAAAAAACGGCGAATAAATAAATGGATGTTATATAACTGGTATCTCCAGATATATAACATCCAACCATACCATAAATAAACATAGGGGAGTGTGTTTTATGATTATTGGAGTACCAAAGGAGATTAAGGCAAACGAAAACAGGGTGGCAATCACACCCGCCGGTGTCGAAGCCTTAGTCAAGGCAGGACACAAGGTATTCATTGAAAAAACGGCAGGGCTGGGCAGCAGTATTACCGACGAGGAGTATGCATCGGCCGGTGCCGTTATGCTGGAGACAGCAAAAGATGTATATGAAAAGGCCGAAATGATTATGAAGGTGAAGGAACCCCTGCCGGCCGAATATGACCTTATGAAAGAAAACCAAATAATATTCACTTACCTACACCTGGCGCCCGAGCCGGAGCTTACCAAGGCGATGCTTGAGAAAAAAGTTATAGGTATAGCCTATGAAACGGTACAACCCGAAGACGGCTCGCTGCCGCTTTTGGCGCCAATGAGTGAAGTGGCGGGAAGGATGTCAATCCAGATTGGAGCAAGGCTATTGGAAAAAATGTCAGGAGGAAGGGGAATGCTCCTGGGCGGAGTATCCGGTGTTGCTCCCGCCAGGGTGGTAATAGTAGGCGGCGGTAACGTTGGAGCGAACGCAGCCAAGATGGCGGTTGGACTGGGGGCGGACGTAACGGTTCTTGATGTCAGCGTAAAAAGGCTTGCATACCTGGACGATATATTCGGCAATAAGATAAAGAATCTTATGTCCAACAGCTACAATATTGCCCAGGCGCTTAAAGGGGCGGACCTATTGATAGGCGCGGTATTGATACCCGGAGCCAGGACACCCAAGCTTGTAACCGAGGAAATGGTAAAAAGCATGAATCCCGGCGGAGCCATCGTGGACGTAGCGATAGACCAGGGCGGTACCGTTATGACCATAGACAGGATTACAAGCCATGCCGACCCCACCTTCATTAAGCATGGCATAGTTCACTATTCGGTGCCGAATATCCCCGGCGCAGTACCGAGGACTTCCACCTTTGCGCTGACCAATGCAACAATGCCCTATGCGCTCAAGATAGCCAACATGGGTGCAGAGGCTGCAATGAAGGCGGATATAGCGCTTAAGAGAGGCCTGAACACTTATAAGGGCAAGCTCACATTCAAAGCGGTTGCAGAAGCCCAAGGATTGGAATACACCAGCGCGGACGAGGTGTTATAAAAAAGCTCCCCTTTCGGGGAGCTTTTTTATATAAAGCCCTTGGCTGCCGGCCGAAGGGCGATGAATTTTTTGGAATATTAGGGGAATAATACTATGTGGATAATTTCCGTCAATATGGAAGGAATTTATAGAGGACTTTTCAAGTTTTTGTTGAAATATACATAAAACATAATATGTGGGTAAAGGAGTCCAGGTTAAATGAACCATTTGCTGGATAAGTTCACGGATTACATGGGCAGTGTAAGGAAACTGTCGGACAATACAGTAGAATCCTATTGTAGGGACATAAAACAGTACATAGAATACATCGAAAGTAAAAACATCCAAAGTCTTAAAAATACCAACAAGACCACGGTAATTACATATCTCTTATACCTTCAAAAGAATGGCAGGGCTACTTCCACCATATCAAGAAGCCTGGCGTCGATACGGGCATTTTACCAGTATCTTACGGCTGAGAGGATTATAGAAAGGGACCCGACGGTTGATTTGGAATCCCCCAAAGTGGAAAAAAAGCTGCCTACCATATTAAGCGGGAAAGAAGTGGAGCTTTTGTTGGACCAGCCCGATTTAAGCAGTGCAAAGGGAACAAGGGACAAGTCCATGCTGGAGCTTTTGTATGCGACCGGCATAAGGGTATCCGAGCTGGTTGCCCTTGACTGCGGCGATATCAACCTGGAGCTGGGTTATCTGAAATGCAGCAAGAACAACGACAGGGAGAGAATTATACCGGTGGGCACCATAGCCCTCGAAATACTTGGAAAGTACATCAGGGATGTAAGACCTGGCCTTCTAAGGGGCAAGTCCGAAACGGCCCTGTACGTCAACTACAAAGGGGAAAGACTTACCCGTCAGGGTTTCTGGAAAATAATAAAGGGGTACAAGAACAAGGCAAAGATAAATAAGGACATAACACCGCATACACTGAGACATTCCTTTGCCGCCCACCTAATAGAAAACGGCGCCGACCTGAAATCGGTGCAAGAAATGCTGGGTCATTCCGACATTTCCACGACGCAGGTTTATGCACAGATTACGAAAAACAGGATAAAAGAAGTATACAACAAGGCACATCCAAGGGCGTAAAGCCCTTTTTTACATCGACATAAAAGAACAATTCAGGGCTTATATAGTATTGTTATTTAAGGCATGCATACGAAGGGAGGGAGCAGGATTGTTCGACAGGGTTATAATTATCGTGATGGACAGCGTCGGCATCGGTGAGCTGCCGGACGCGCACCTGTACGGAGATGAAGGAGCCAATACCCTTGGGAATATTTACAGGAATATTGAGGGCTTTTCACTGCCGGCATTGGAAAAGCTTGGCATTGGGAATATCCAGGGCACCAAGTACATTAGAAAAAGTTCCGCTCCGGTTGGGTGTTACGGGAGAGCGGCGGAAAAATCGAAGGGCAAGGATACCATAACCGGACACTGGGAAATTACAGGAATTATACTGGATAAGCCTTTCCCGACATATCCTGACGGATTTCCCGAAGAACTTATCAGGCGCTTTGAAAAGCTGATAGGACGGAAGATACTGGGCAACAAGGCAGCATCGGGAACAGAGATTATAGAGGAATTGGGCGGCATTCACATGGAAACGGGCTGCCCAATAGTATACACTTCCGCCGACAGCGTGTTCCAGATAGCGGCCCATGAGGAGATAGTGCCGGTTGAGAAGCTGTACGAGATGTGTGAAGCGGCAAGGGAAATGCTGACCGGCGAGCACAGGGTGGCAAGGGTTATCGCAAGGCCCTTTGTGGGAAAGCCGGGGGAGTTTACCCGAACGGCAAAACGCAGGGATTACTCGGTTGAGCCTCCGTCAGCTACGCTGCTTGACAATGCCGTAGAGCAGGGTTACTGCGTCACCGCGGTGGGCAAAATATATGACATATTTGCCGGCAAGGGGATATCGAGGCATGTTCATACCGGCAGCAACCGGGACGGCCTGGAAAAAACAATGGGCTATGTTAACGGGAACGGTAAGGGTATCATATTCACAAACCTTGTGGACTTTGACATGAAGTACGGGCATAGGAACAATGTCGAAGGGTACGGGGCCGCCCTAAGGGAGTTTGACAGTGGACTTTGCGGCCTTTTGGACTGCCTGAAGGAAAAAGACCTGTTAATACTCACCGCGGACCACGGGTGCGACCCAACCACAGAGAGCACTGACCATTCGAGGGAATACGTCCCCATACTGGCTTATGGCAAGATGCTGCGAAGGGGCGTAGACATAGGCACCAGGGAATCCTTTGCGGATATAGGGGCAACCGCAGCCCAGGCCCTCGGCATAAAAGGATACAATGCGGGCAAAAGCTTCCTTGATAGTATTGTTTAGTGGGGTGATGCGCTGTGAGGATGTATGATTTGATCAGGAAAAAAAGAGACGGTATAGCACTGGATTATGATGAACTCAAATTTTTCATTGACGGTTACGTGGCGGGAACCATACCAGACTACCAGGCCGCGGCTTTTTTAATGGCGGTCTTTATACGGGGCATGACAATCCAGGAGACGGTTATGCTGACCCAGTGCATGAGGGAATCAGGAGAACAGTTGGACCTGTCGGAAATACCCGGCATAAAAGTCGATAAGCACAGCACCGGCGGCGTCGGAGATAAGACCTCCATAGCACTGGCGCCCATTGTTGCGGCGGCGGGCATTCCGGTGGCCAAAATGTCCGGCCGAGGTCTGGGGCACACCGGGGGCACCATAGACAAGTTGGAATCAATACCCGGCTTCAGGGCCGAACTTACCACCGAAGAGTTCATAAAGTCGGTCAAGGAAATTGGTATTGCCATAACGGGTCAGACCGGCAATATTGCGCCGGCTGATAAAAAACTGTATGCCCTAAGGGATGTTACCGCCACCATTGACAACGTATCCCTGATTGCCAGCAGCATAATGAGCAAAAAACTGGCCGCAGGAGCGGACAGGATTTTGCTGGATGTAAAAGTGGGAAACGGGGCCTTTATGAAGGAAAAGGAAGAGGCCCTTGCCCTTGCCAGGGCTATGGTTGATATAGGCAACTCATCGGGTAAAAGGACCATGGCAATATTAAGCGACATGAACCAGCCCCTTGGGGACGCCGTGGGCAACGCCCTGGAGGTCAGGGAAGCGGTGGCCACGCTAAAGGGGGAAGGTCCTGAGGACTTTTACTGCCTGTGCAGGGAACTGGGCGCAGTCATGCTGATACTGGGCGAAAAAGCCAAGGACCTTAAGCAGGGCAGGGAAATGGTGGACCACCTTGTTTCAAGCGGAAAGGCGGCGGCAAAATTCGAAGAATTAGTAATAAGCCAGGGCGGGGACCCGGATGTGCTGGAACGGCCGGACGAGGTACTGCCCAAAGCGAAGGAACAGGTAACGGTCTTCGCGGAAAAAAGAGGCTACATTACATCGATTAATGCGGAGAGCATTGGCATAAGCGCGATGCTGCTTGGGGCCGGAAGGGCCAAAAAGGATGACGTTATCGACCCGGCGGTGGGGGTGGTAATGCGCAAGAAACGCGGAATGCAGGTAATTAAAGGTGAACCGGTAGCCACACTGCATGTAAATAACAGGGATAACCTTGAGAAGGCCGAGCAGCTTATTAGGAACGCCATATTGATAACCGAGCAGCCGCCGCAGAAAAATGAAATGATTCTGGGAGTGGTGGAATAGATTGGTATACATAAAATTATTATTGGTGCTTTGTAAAAAAAGCCGCTCGGCGGCTTTTTTTCTGCAAACTCTGCCGTTGGATTGTAAACTTTGGTTTTTGCATAACTCCATTTTAGGATGGTTAACCTAATAGTGAACCAATTGAAATGGAGGTAATAAAATGAGAACCAGGTTATTGTGCGCAGTTATGCTGCTCGTGATATTATTTATTTCGTTTCCCCATGCGGTATGTGCCGAAGAGATAAAGGTGGATGCAAAGGGCGCTGTTTTGATGGATGCAGGAAGCGGTACTATACTTTTTGAACAAAACGCCCATGAAAAAATGTACCCTGCCAGCGTCACAAAGATTATGACAACCCTTATTGCTATGGAAAGCCTGGAAAACGGCAAAATTTCATTGGATGACAGGGTGGTTATTAGCAGGAACGCGGCGGGCATGGGAGGAAGCCAGATATACATGGAGCCCGAAGAGGTAAAAACGGTGGAGCAGCTCTTAAAAGCTGTTGTAGTGGCTTCTGGCAATGATGCCAGCGTAGCCCTTGCCGAGCATATAGCAGGAACCGAAGAAGCCTTTGTGCAAATGATGAATCAAAGGGCAAAGGAACTGGGAATGCAAAACACCAACTTTGTAAACTCCCATGGCATTCACCACGAAGACCATTATACCACAGCCTACGATGTGGCCCTTATGTCCAGGGAACTTGTAAAGCACAGCAAAATATTCGACTGGACCACCATATGGATGGAAGACATAGAGGTGGGCAAAGAGGGGCGTTTTAAAACCTTTACAATGGTAAATACCAACAAGCTGATTAAAAGGTACGAAGGAGCGGACGGCCTTAAAACCGGTTCCACTTCCGATGCCAAATACTGCATGTCCGCTACCGCCGTCAAGGGCAATATGAGGCTTATTGCAGTGGTCATGGGCAGTCCCACCTCCGAGGTACGGTTTCGGGAAGCGGAAAAAATGCTTAATTACGGCTTTGCCAGGTACAATTCGGTACCGATAGCCAAAAAGGATGAGGTTTTAGAAAGGCTTAAGGTAAACAAAGGCAAGGAGCGGTGGGTGAATATCGTGCCCGCTGAAGATATGAAAGTGCTGGTACTAAAGGGAGAGGAAGCAAGCCTTGAGAAGGAGATGGTGCTTCCCGATGATATCACCGCACCGGTTGACGGGGGAGAAAAGGTCGGGGAGCTTATAGTAAAACAAAACGGGGAAATGCTGGGCATTGTGGACCTGGTAGCTGAAGAATCCGTGAACAAGGCGGGCATGCTGTTGATGCTGAAAAGGGTGCTGCTGGACTGGATAACACCGGCAAAACAGTTCTAATAAAAAGTAATCGCAAAGAAGCATAACCGGACCTTCGGTCATGATGACCGTTCGGGTCCGGATTTTTTTTCGGAAAAATACACGGTACAAAGAGGCCAGGCAAGGGATTCTCTTTTGTCAAAGGGTAAAATTATGGTAAGATTATATTGCCTGTTGTATTTTTTTGAGAAAGAACGCAATAGGGTGGAGATAGAATGACGAAGCAATTGGAAGTCATGCGCAGGGTGCCGGATGAAGTACGCGAGATTCTTATCCGGATAAAAGAAAAATGCGATTGTCTTGGGTACGAGGCCTATATTGTGGGGGGAACCGTAAGGGATATACTGCTGGGCGTCGGGCTTTCGGACATTGACATAACGGTGGTTGGAGAGGCCGAAAGGCTTGCCTGCGACCTGGAAAAAAGCTATGGGTACCGGTTTGTAACCCATCAGTTCTTTAAAACGATAACTTTGGATTCCGGCCTACCTTGCCGCATAGACATAGCTACCGCAAGAAGGGAAGTATACCCGGAGCCTGCGGCGCTGCCTGAGGTTTTTTGTTCCGGCCTGTATGACGACCTTTTAAGAAGGGACTTCACAATCAACTCCATGGCTGTATCCCTGGAGGACTGCAGTCTTATCGACCCCTTCGGAGGGAGAAAAGACCTGCAAAGCGGAACAATACGGGTGCTGCACGACAAAAGCTTTGTGGATGACCCAACCCGTATTATGCGGGGCATAAGGTTTGAAACCCGCTACGGGTTCATAATGGACAAAAGGGCTGAAGAATTGGCAAGGGCTTCGGTAGAGGAGGGATACCCGGGCCGGCTCAGCGACGAGAGGATTTGCGCCGAGATGGAGCATATTTTACGGGAGCCGCGATACACGGTCATACTGCGCCGCATGGAAAATATGGGGCTGTGGAAGGTCCTGTTCGGGACCGGCAAAATCCCCGGCTCGGTCTACCGGAAGCTTCACAGGATGCAAAAAGGATGCCCCGGGAACGTACAGTTTCCCATCCTTG
>Ga0116188_1000691_pt1 | contig 32249 bp, 34 predicted proteins | sample AD_JPNTR2_MetaG_FD_89807 | JGI IMG/M metagenome (GOLD analysis project Ga0116188, IMG submission 89807) | Active sludge microbial communities of municipal wastewater-treating anaerobic digesters from Japan - AD_JPNTR2_MetaG | ecosystem: Engineered > Bioreactor > Anaerobic > Digestate | place...
CTGACCGCGCAGGTGGTAGCGGCCCTCCTCGTCGATATCGATGTTGCGGGCCATTCTGGCCATCGGACGCTCCTCTGGAGCAGGACCGATCCAGCGTCCTCTCCGTATATAACTAACGCTCGACATCGAAAATCTACGAACCTTTTTTGGGGAAAAGCGTTGGAGCGTAGAAAAGCACTGTTCGCCGAGGATGACGCTGTGCCGTACCCCGAAAGCACTGTCCCCATGGGGGGTGCCCCGTACCTCAAAAGCACTGTCCCCATGGCTGCCCCCATGGCTGCCCGTGGATGGTGTGCTTTACTTCAAAAGCACTGTCCCGAGGAGTATGGGTATGTCGGTCCGGAGAAGTGCACGTCGTGTTGCCGGAACTTTTGGGAAAAACAAAACTTGGTAGCCAAGGACCACGCCGGCTTGATCGCGGCGCTATTCGAAAGCCTTGGTTTTCAAAAGGGGGCGTGGGTCTGTCAAGTTCTTATGCAAGCAAACGGCCCTTGGGGGAAGATCCAGGGCGAGCGCCAGCAGTTGAGTGAAGTAGAGAATCGGCATGCTGGCTGGCAGCTTCATCTGAGCCTGTCGTGCATCCAGGTTAAAGTGACAGAGCGGACAAGCTACGGCTATGGCTTCTGCCCCCGCCCGGCCTGCCTGCTCGATTAGCTCACGGCTTAGCCGTACGACGATATCCGGTCGCGTCAGGGAATGTGATGCGCCACAGCAAGAGGTTTTGTATGACCAGTCGATAACCTCCAGTCCTGTAGCCTGAAGCAGTTGGTCCATTTCCGTTGGGTTCTCCGGATGCGTAACGTCGAGTGCGTCTGGCGGGCGAGTCAGTAGGCACCCGTAATAGCAACAGACTCGCAATCCGTTAAGCGGGCGTCTAACCTTGGCTGCCAGCGTCTTCGAACCGACAAGACGCGTGATTGTCTCTACCAGGGTGGACACCCGCATGCTGTCGTTAAATTCGTACCCGTTAGCTTCGCCTTGTCTACTGATTGGCGCGGACCGTGCTATTTCGTATTGTGCGACTTTGTGACGGTTAAAACAGGAAGCACACGGCATAGTGACTTCCGAGAAACCGCCCCGCTCGATGATTTCAAGGTTATGCAGCGGCCATTTCAAGGCGGAGGAGGGGTCGCTTCGATGCGCTGCTGTACTTCCGCAACAGACCCACCCTTTTGGCTCTACCAGTTCGATGCCGAGGGCCTGGCAGACGGCCCTTGCCGAGATGTCGAATTCGGCGGCCGTTGAATGCAGGGAACATCCCGGATAATAAGCAACCGAGTTAGGGCGAGGGGGTTTCGGGTCGGATTCTTTCAGACGACAAGCGGGACTTGGAAGGAAAGCGAGCTTGTTTCGCCGAAGCATCTTTGCAGCAAGGTCAAGATCACGAGTGAACTTGCCGGCGCGGAGTCTCATCTCGCCCATCATTCCTAAATCGTAGGCTCGTCCCCAAAGCCTTACCTGACGAAGGAAAGCTTCGTTGAAGATGTCGACTTCCCGGACATGGCTTCTGAACCCTCTGCGCTTGGACTCGCGTGTAAGGAACTCCATTATGGAGGTAACGTCCAGTCCTTGTGGGCAGCGTGTACTGCAGGTCTGGCACGACGCGCACAGCCATGGCGTTGCGGAACGGAGCGGTACTTCATCCTCTCCCAGTTGCAACGCTTTCATGATCTGATGCGGTTGCCAGTCAAAGAATTCGGCAAGAGGACAACCACTCGTGCACTTGATGCACTGATAGCAGAGGAACACGTTTTGCTTTAGCTCTTGCTCGAGCCGAAGGGCAAGCCCTGCATCGGTCCTGGATGGTACATTACTCGGTCGTTGCCGTTGCATATTACCTCGGGCTATCAGGCTCAATTATTCTCGGCCTGGGCAGCAGGCCGGCGCCTTCCACAATCGGCTTCACGGCTGATTCCCACTCGATTGCCATAATATGAACGCCGGCAACTCCGGGGATTGCACGCATTTTATGGATCAGCTCTATACAGATTTTGATTCCCTCAGCTTTCCAAGCCTCCGAACGCGCCTCCTTTTCTTCTCTGCTCAGTTCTTCGTTCTTCTTGCCTGCCCATTTGGCCCCTGCTTGGGTCATACGCTCGATGAGTCGGTCGGGTATTCGGATACCAGGGACATTGTCTCTCATGTACTTAGCCATCCCCGGGCTCTTCAGAGGCCCGACACCCGCCAGTATGTAGGCATTCTCATGGATTCCGAGCGCCCGCACTTTCTCCATGAACACCTCAAAGCCGTCAACGTCGTAGACCAACTGGGTTTGGATGAAATCCGCGCCAGCCTTGACCTTTTTGGCCAAGCGGTAGGGCCGAAAAGTCACCGGTGCCGCAAAAGGAGACGCGGCAGCTCCCACAAAAAAGCGCGGTTCCCGTCCTTTGATAGCTTCTCCACATTGGAAGATCCGCTGATCCCGCATCTCTCTCACCATCTTCACCAGTTGGCACGAGTCGAGGTCGAAGACATTCTTAGCTGTCGGATGATTACCAAAACTCTGGTGATCTCCGGTCAGACAAAGAACATTACGAACACCCAAAGCGTAAGCGCCGAGCAGATCACTTTGCATCGCGATGCGATTTCGGTCGCGGCAGACCATTTGGATAATTGGCTCCAGCCCTTCTTGTACGAGAATCGCTCCGGATGCCAGGCTCGACATGCGGACGATAGCGGTCTGATTGTCAGTAATATTGATGCCATCACAACAATCTCTCAAATACCGGGCCTTGTCTCGTATGACAGCATGGTCGGCGCTCTGGGGCGGGCCGAGTTCGGCGGTCACAGCAAAGTGACCTGCTCGCAGTATCTTCTCGAGGTTGGAACCGGTCAGCAGAGCTTTCTTGTTCCTTGTAGGGTATTCGGTCGCTTCCAGGCTCATGCTTATTCCTTGTGAGTCAGTCTCAGATCCTCGCGAATGACCTTCCTGGGCCCGCCATCACGTGCCTTCTGCCAGTTTTTTGGAGGTTGCACTTCCAATAGCAGTTCGAGTTTTCCCAGCTTTTCCAGCCGATCATGAATGAGCTGCCAAGCGCATGGAATGTTCGGGTCGATTTCGCAATGTCCAGCTTCCGATCCGCCACACGGACCATTGAGCAGCGACTTCGAGCAACGCGCAATAGGACAGATGCCCCCTGTGATTCCGAGCAGACAGTCCCCGCAGGCGGCACACCGCTCCTCCCAAATGCCTTGTTCGGTCGGCATGCCAATAAACGCCGTATTAAGTCCGGGGACCACCCAGGCGTTCGGAAAGCGTTCAGCTATGGCCTGCACGCCAACCCCGCAGGCAAGTGATACGATTGCGTCCGCACCATTGATCTGGTCAGCCAGCTCGTCCAGATACTCCCATTCACATTGCCGCTGGACCGTGACATCGGCCACTTCACAGGTCTGGCCATCCAGTTGATTTGCCATCCTTATCGAGGATGCCAAGATGGCTGCCTCCTGGGCGCCACCCGCAAAGCAGACGGTGACGCACGTGCCGCATCCGACAATCAGGATCTTTCGCGCGCCGGAGACCGATCCCCTTATTTCATCTAGTTTTTTCTGTTCAGCGACAATCATACCGATTCCTCGGACAGATCGATTCGATGCACGTTCTGTGGTTCTGTCCTCCTGAACTTCAACGGATTGGGACCAAGTTGCCTGATCCGTTCTGTCATTGACCGGGCGGCCTCCGCAAAGGCGTGGGCCTGGCTTCCGGAAACGAAGAACATGTCAAGACGCTCCCCCCCGATACCTATTTCGTCCAGCAGTGCCTTGGTTCGCTTGATCCTTGCCAAGGCCCGTTCGTTTCCCCGGACGTGATGACAATTCCCAAGGGTACATGCGACCACGTACGCTCCGTCTGCGCCTTGTTCAAAGGCAGCCAGCAGGTAGCGGATATCGATCTTGCCTGTACACGGCAAGCGAACGAACTTAATGCTGGCTGGGTATTGTATTCTCAGGACGCCGGCCGCATCGGCTGCCATGTACGCGCAGTAGGCGCAATAAAAAGCAGTGATTTCCGGCTCGAAAGCCGGGTTGATCGGTTCGTTTTTCATCTCGTTCCAGGCCAAGACTCAAGTACTGTCCCTAGCATCCTCCCTTGGGAATTAGTGTCCCTGCATGCTGTCCATAAAGACTGTCCCCGACACGACCTCCATAAAGACTGTCCCTAACAGACCTCCATAAAGACTGTCCCTAACAGGTCGCCGGTTGATTTTCATAAAGACTGTCCCTAACAGACCTCCGGCCCGGTTGATTTTGATAAAGACTGTCCCTAACAGGTCGCCCGCGCATTCTTCCTTCATAAGGACTGTCCCCAGCATTTCCCCAGCGTTTCCCCAGCATTCCTACCTGTTCTTCAAAAATCATTGCCAGGTGCCTAAGCCGTTAATGTGCGGAAGCATCACCTGCTGATCCGAGAAGTTATCGAGTTCGATGGCGTTGGCGGGGCATTCGGCAGTGCAGGTACCGCAGCCTTGGCAAAGGGTCGGGTCGATAAACGCCGCTCCGCCCAACCCGCCCACGCCGGTCCGGCCTTCTTCGGCAACCACCCGGGGAGCTCCGAATGGGCAAACGCGGACGCAAGTCAGACAGCCGACACACTTGCCCGAATCGACCCTGGCCACAATTGGGCCTAAATGTACTGAATCCTGAGAAAGGATGCTTATGGCCCGGCCGGCTGCCGCCAGTGCGTGGCTTATGCTCTCCTCCAGGAACTTGGGATACTGAGCCATTCCCGCCAAAAAAACGCCCTCCCGCGTAAAATCCATGGGGCGCAGTTTCAGTTGCGCTTCCGCAAAGAACCCCTCTGCAGAAAGCGGGACCCCGAGAGTCCGCGCCAGTTCGACAGTCTCCGGTCCAGTGGTGATGGCCATGCTCAAGGCAACAACATCGGCCGGAAGAACCAGTTCCCGGTTCAGCGCGAGATCCCGGGCGATAACCGAAAGTCGATTTCCTTCAGTGCTAACGCGAGGCGGGCACTCATCGGTATACCGGATAAATACCACTCCGTGTTCGCGGGCATTGGTGTAAAACTCCTCTCGGAAACCATAGGCGACGATGTCCTTGTAAAGAACGGTAACGCGGCACGAAGGGTTCAACAGCTTGAGCCTGACGGCATTTTTCAATGCGTTCGTACAGCAGAGCCGCGAGCAATACGGCGGCGTTCCTTCGGGGCGGACGCACTGGATCATCACCACCTCTCGCAGAGCGTCGGTCTTCTCTGGATGGCGAACGATTGTCTCCTCGAGCTGACGTTGCGTCATGATCCCCGGGTGCTGCAGGAGCGGGTGATTGCGGCTTTCGCGTGCTCCGGTGGCAATCACAGTGACAGCGTGCTCCAAGGTGGTGTGAGTGCTTGTCCCGTCGGCAAGTCTGATGACCAACTCTGTACGAAAACGGCCTACCTGGCCCGAATGTCCGATGACTTTTGCCCGCGTATAGGTCTTGATTTTTTGATGGCTCCGAATCCGCGTTAGCAGATCACGCAGAAGTTTTTGCGGGTCAGACCCTTCCGCTACGTAGGAGAGGTCCCGCAGATTCCCCCCGAGTACGTCCTCACGTTCAACCAGGTGCACGTCGTAGCCGCTGTCGGCAATGGCTAGAGCGGCAGTCATGCCGGCCACGCCACCTCCGATCACCAGTGCAGACGACAGACATGGAGCTCGCAACTTGTGGATCGGTTGTGCGATCGCCACCCTGGCAACCGCGACACGGAGCATTTCCCCCGCCTTTCGAGCGGCCCGCTCAGGTTCACCTTGGTGTACTTGAGCGCACTGTTCACGCAGGTTCGAGGTTTCGAGCAGATAGGGATTCAAGCCGGACTGAACGACAGTCCTCTGAAAAAGCGCCTGATGCGTGCGCGCGCTGCAAGCCGCCACGACCACTCGGTTGAGCGAATGCCGTTTGATCTCGTCTTGAATTCGCGCCCGGCCCTCCGGAAGACAAGCGAACTCGATGATTTCTGCCTGGGCGACGGCGGGCATACGGACCGCCTTATCCCGGAGCGCCTCAAGGTCGATTACTTTGCCGATTGTACCGCCGCAGGAACACAGGAATACGCCGGTTCGAGGCGGCCTGTGATCGATATCTTCGAGCTGCAAAAGACGACCTGAGACGCTGGCTCTGAATGGCCAGACTTTGCTATGAGGATTCGTGTTGATCCGATGATTCAGGAAACGGATGATTTCCGCGGCGGCGCCGCTGGCATCCAGGATCGTCTCGGAGATCTCTTTTGGCGCCGCAAAAGTACCGCAGACGAACACGCCGGGCCGGCTAGTCTGAAGGGGAGTGAACTTGTTGGTTCGACAGAAGCCGTGCCTATTAAGTTCAAAACCGAACACTTCGGCCAGATGCGGGGCATTTGCGGGCGGTTCGACGCCATTCGCCAGAACCACGAGTTCATATCGCTCCTTGGAGATCCGGCCGGAGATATGTGCATACCGCAGGATCAGATCTTTCGTCTCAGGATCCTCATAAACAGCCGAAACGCGACAGCGGTGATACTCGATGTTGTATTGCTCGCGAGCGCCCGCGTGGTACTTGCTGTATTCCTTATTAAAAGCGCGTTCATCCATCTGGAAGATGCTGCAGCGGACGTTCGGCCCCAGCCTCTGTTTTGCCAGGACAGCTTCCTTGGTGGCATACATGCAGCAGACGGACGAGCAGTAAGCGCGCCGGCGGTCGCGGGAACCGATACACTGGAGCCAAGCAATCGATCGAGGCGCCTGACCGTTTGAAGGGCGCCGGATGAAGCCTTCGGTCGGCCCGGATCGGCTCGCCAGACGCTCATATTGCATCGCCGAAAGGACGTTTACATAACGGCCGTGCCCCAATTCCTCCAACCTGGTCGCGTCATAGGGATCAAAACCGACCGCGAGCAGAATCGCCCCCACCTCGAGCTCGATGAGACGGGCGCTTTCGCTAAGATCGATCGCTTTGGTCGGACACACCGCCGCGCATTTGCCACAAGTGTCGCAGTACGGCCCTCGATCGACGGTATAGCTGTCCGGAATGGCGCGGATTGCGACTCTGCCAACGGCTTTTCGGGTCGTCATTCCAAGTTGATAACCATCGGGCAGTTCGACCGGGCACACTTCGGAACACAGCCCGCAGTTGGTACACCGATCAGGATCTACGTAGCGCGGCTCCTGGCGAATTGAGATGCTGAAATCCCCGGCCTGACCCTGGACGTCAACCACACGGGCGTTAGTAAGGATATGAATGTTCGGGTGGCGGTTATGTGGAAGATACGCGGGAGAGATCGAGGGTCGCGTACAACCATAACCGTGGTCGGAAGTGCCTCGACAAAGAACACAGTCATGTTGAGGGAACATGAAACCGAGGTGAGCCACACGCCCGCCCAGTGAGGCGGTCTGTTCGACCAGGTAGGCTTTCAGGCCGGCATCAGCCAGGTCGAGAGCGGCCCTCATCCCCCCAATGCCTCCGCCAACGACCAGGACGGCGGCGCCAGGTTCTCCTGTCTCAGGAATCATGACCAAACTCCTCGACCTGCTAAACCTCTGCCCGTTAGCATCACAAAAACCGGATGAAGTCTATCAGAGGCCGCAAGAAAGCAACAGAGAGTAAATTAAATCGGCAAGTTAACAAAAATGACACCGGCGCGAGCGGTTGACGACAAGATTGAGGGAAGCCCGCTGCCCTTCGTTCCCTATACACAAACTGAAAACCCTCTTCACGGGGTATCCCCGCCCGCTCATACTTTTTGACACCGCGTAGACCAGGTCGGTATAATCAGGTTTTTTCGAGAGAACAGCTATTTCTCGTAGAGATATGAGCACGAAGGAGGCGGGCAACTTGTACGCGATCATCAAGAGTGGAGGAAAGCAATACCGGGTGAGTGAAGGCGCAACCGTGGAGGTCGAGCGTCTCGGCGGCGAGGTGGGCCAAGAGGTCGAGTTCAAGGATGTGCTCTTGGTGAGCGACGACGGCAACGTGCAGGTGGGAACTCCATCCTTGGCGGGCGTCCGGGTTTCGGGGACGATAGTTGCCCAGACGAGGGGTGAAAAGGTGTTGGTGTTCAAGTTCAAGCGGCGGAAGATGTACCGCAAACTTCAGGGGCACCGGCAAAACCTGAGCCGAGTGTCGATTTCCCGCATCGAGCTCGCCGGTAAAGAAAAAGATAAAGAAGCCGAAAAAGAGAAAGATAAGGAGTAGCGTATGGCACACAAGAAAGGACTTGGCAGCTCAAAGAACGGCCGTGACAGCCATGCCCAACGGCTGGGTATCAAGCGCTTCTCCGGGCAATTGGTCAGCGGGGGATCAATCCTCGTAAGACAGCGTGGCACTCCGTTCAAGCCGGGCCGTAACGTGGGCCGCGGAAGAGACGACACGCTCTTCGCGAAAATCTCCGGCAGGGTGGAGTTCCAGGACTGCGGTCGCAAAGGCCGGTTTGTTCATGTTGTTCCGCAGGCAAGCTGATAAAGTTCGCCAGTCCTTGAGCGCCGGTAGCTGAGACACGTGAAGAAATCGGCGGGGCAACCTGGTCGTGAGAAAGCGACCAGGTCGAACGCTTGGCGACGCAATCCTTCCGGCCGAAAACAGTGCTTCGTAGAACGTTCTCCTTTTCTCACTGTCTCACTAACTGACGCTCATGTTCGTTGATCACGCCAGGATCTTCATAAAAGCGGGCCGTGGCGGAGACGGATGCCTGGCCTTCCGGCGCGAGAAACATGTCCCGCGCGGGGGGCCCAGCGGTGGCAACGGTGGGCGGGGCGGGAGCGTTTACCTGCGCAGCAATCCTCATCTGAACACTCTCATTTCCTTCAAGTATCGACAGCATTTCGCGGCCGAGAGGGGCAGGCATGGTGAAGGCAGCAATCGCCATGGCCGCGACGGGAAAGACTGTATCATCGAAGTCCCCGTAGGAACTCAGGTTTACGATGAGTCCACGGGGGAACTGCTGTTCGACCTGGACCGGCCGGAGATGACCGTATTGGCGGCGAAAGGCGGATCCGGCGGCCGCGGGAACGCGGCGTTCGCCACGGCTACTAATCAGGCGCCAAGGCACGTAGAAGAGGGCCAGCCGGGAGAAGAAAAAGTGCTGGTTCTTGAGCTGAAAGTCCTGGCGGATGTCGGGCTGGTCGGCTACCCGAATGCGGGCAAATCCACATTGATTTCCGTCATCTCAGCGGCCAGACCTAAAATTGCCGATTATCCTTTCACTACACTGACTCCCAATCTCGGCGTAGTGTCCTATGACGATCACTTCTCCTTTGTGGTTGCCGACATCCCCGGTTTAATCGAGGGCGCTCACCGGGGGATTGGGCTCGGAGACCAGTTCCTGAGGCACGTGGAGCGGACGAGAGTACTGGTTCACCTGGTTGATGTCAGCGACTCAGGGGAACCCGACCCCGTCAGGGCTTACCAGACGGTCCAGAACGAACTGGAGTTATACAGTCCCGAGCTGACCAAGAAGAGGCAGATCGTTGTGGCGTCGAAGATCGATGCCGCCAACCTTGACAGACAAGTCAAGTTAGAAGAGTTTTGCCATTCGCACGACCTCCTTTTTCAGAAGATTTCCGCTGTCACGGGACAGGGCATCAGGGAACTGAAAGATCGGATGGTCGAGCAGCTTAGAGTGGAGCTTAAAGGGGAGCAGGGATGAACGTTGGTATTCTGGGAGGCAGCTTTGATCCGATCCACCAAGGCCACGTATACGTTGCCCGGCGGCTGCTCGAGATTTTCGATCTTGATGAGGTCTGGTTTATGGTCGCTAACGTCCCTCCGCACAAAGAGAAGAAAACGCTCGCCGGACCTTACCATCGTTATGCGATGACGGTTCTTGCCCTCAAAGAGGAACCGCGCCTGGTGGCCTGCACTTGGGAGCTCGAGCGCAAGACTCCTTCGTTCACAATCGAAACCCTTGATTCGTTGGTTCGCGAACGGCCCGCAGACCGATTTTGTTTCATCGCCGGAAGTGATTCGTTGCGGGATCTTCACTCTTGGAAGGATTATGATAAACTCCTGCTTGAACACTGCTGCGTGTTCATCCAGCGTTCCGGCTCTCACGTTGATATCGCAGAATTGGCCCTACCGGAAGCGCTGAAGGAAGTGATACAACCGATTTATTCAGACACTCGTTGCGAGATACAACCTGGCCACTCCTTTCTAATCAACCTGAACCCTCCTGCCATAAGCTCAACCGAGATTCGCGAGACGATTGCGGAAGGCGGGACGCCCTCTCCGGACTCCCTCTCTCCGGCGGTTCTTGCATATATACGCAAATACCGACTCTATGAAAAGAACCCAAAGAACCCAAACAATCCTCAAGAAAGTCTGCGAGACCATTGACAGCAAGAAAGGCGAAGAGATCGTGGTTCTGGATATCTCCAGAATATCGTCCTTTACAGATTTCTTCGTGATTTGTCATGGTTACAATGAACGGCAGAATCAGGCGATCTGTGATGGCCTGGTCGAACGTTTGAAAAAAGAGGAGCAACTGAGTCCGAGTCACATCGAGGGTTACCAGCAGGCGGAGTGGATCCTGATGGATTACCTCGATTTCGTTATTCATATTTTCTCCTTACAGGCCCGGCAGTTTTACAAACTGGAAAAGCTCTGGAGCGATGGTCTTGCCGTGCAGCCGGCAGCTCTGGGCGCTTGAGATCCGTTACACCCTGCCTTCTACCGGTTCCTGTCTGTCCGTCCTTCCCCTCAATACTCTGACACTGCGTGGCCGCGGGAAGCCTTCGTAAGCGAACCAACTCAACCTATGTACGGGGACACCAATCGTCGCTCTGCCTTGCACATCGGTACAGAACAGGGGTATACCGGGGTGTGTTGTTGGATTCAACAGACCTTGCTCCAACAAACTTGCGGGTAGCGAAATAGGCAGGTACAATAATTTGTTCCGTGCACTTCAGGTTTGTTTGGGTAGGTAGAACCAAGGATCCGCATCTGGCTGAGCTGGAGGAACGATATCTTAAACGCCTGGGGCACTTCTTGCCAACCGAGCGAATCTGGGTGCCCGAGCTGAAGAAAAACAGCCGGAGCCAAGCCGGTGCTCGGCTCAGCCGTGAAGCAAGGAGTATTGAACAGAAGGTCAAGGACACGTACCTGATAGTGCTGGATGAATCGGGTCGTCAGTTATCCAGCCGGGAACTGTCCTCCCTGCTGGAAGAGCTAATGAACCGCAGCGAGCCTGTGGTGAGTTTTGTAGTTGGCGGATATGGCGGGATACCTGAACAAATTAAGCAGCCGGCGCGTCTTAAATGGTCGCTGGGGAAATTGACTTTACCACACGAGTTGGCGCGAGTCGTTGTCCTCGAGCAGGTATATCGCTCTATGAGCATGATCAGGAGCCTGCCTTATCACAAATAACAAACGGAGGTTCTTCACTTGATGGAAGCCAAAGAACTGGATCGTTTTCGCCAGATTTTGCAGGCGAAGAAGGCTGAACTCGCTGCCCTCATCCAAAAAACTGAGAACTACGGTCGTGAAGCGGATAACGAGAGCGAGACCATGGACATAGCGGATAGAGCGACAAGTTCCTATACGAAAGAGTTCATGTTCAGCAAGAGCAACAACGACCGTCAGCTCATGCAGTTGATCACGGAAGCGTTAGCCCGGATCGAAGAGGGTGCCTTCGGCGAATGCCTGAACTGCGGGGAAGATGTGGAGATCCGCCGGTTGGAGGCAGTTCCGTGGGCAAGACTCTGCAGGAGCTGCCAGGAACTAGAAGAAGAGGGACGCCTTTAGGCACCCTTTAGGCAGTTTCCGTACTGATTTCTTCGTAGATTTTTCAACAGCCGCGTTATAGATAGTATGAAAATCTTTAACGCGGCTCGTTGCTTCCTTGGAGCGCTCCTGTTCCCGCAGACCTGTGTGGTGTGCGGCACCTGGGTTATCAATCCTCAGTTCAGTCCTCTTTGTCGAACCTGTCTCAATAGCCTGGAGACTCACCAATATCCGGCTTGCTACTACTGCGGCGCTGCAGTGCCGGGAAGCTTGTCTGACCTCGAAGCTGTTTGCGGTCCCTGTCGCAGTGAGACCCGCCTGTTCGATTGGGCTCGCTCAACTGGTCCATACGAGGGAAAGCTCAGGGAAGTCATACGCAAATACAAGTTCGATGGCTACCGAAGACTGGCCTATCCCTTGGCGGCACGCCTGGCCAACACCTACCTCTCGGAGCGTCACCAGTTCCAAGCCGATTTCATCGTTCCGGTACCGCTTCACTGGAGACGGAAGCGAGAACGGGGTTTTGATCAAACGCTGGCCTTGGCCCGCGTGTTGGGCGCTCGGTTAGGGCTGCCGGTGTTGAAGGCCGTGCGCCGAGTGCGCCACACGCTTCCGCAGTTTGGTCTTGACCGTGTCGAGAGGAAAAAGAACGTAGAACGGGCATTCCGGATATCGGGAGTGGGGCACAGAGCGGGCGCGCGGCTTCTCCTTATCGACGATGTGATGACCACGGGTGCAACGATAAACGAAATTTGTCGCTTATTTCGTGAGACCGGCGAGGTGGATGAGATTATGGTTTTGACAGTCGCACGGGCGCAGCTCGTTCGAGACTGGTTCTAAGTCTCTCCCACTCGGCTCTGCGGCCCTTTTTCCAATTGACTCACAGAAATGCCGGACTCCGGCTCGTCCCCGGCCTGGCTTCCTTCCTTGTTCTCGGACAATGCCAGGAGCGATTTCATCACTATCGCAAGAGCGTTGGATATCTCTCTGTCGTCAAGCTGAAGCAAAGTGTTGCAGAGCCGAAGCAGTTCCAGTTGCTGCGGCGAATATGTCTCTGTCTGAGATTTTGGTTTCCGTCCCCGCCCCGCAAAAAGCTGGTTCATGATGCAGCGGCCGTTCGGCGTTACTGGACATTTCTCCCCGTGTGCCTCGCAGCCCGGTTCACGGTCCAGAAGGGCGGTCAACGGTACGCCTAGAGCCCCGGAAATCTTTCGAAGCGTCTTGATAGACGGTGTTATTCGGTCATTCTCGAGTCGTGAGAGATACGAGACTGCCAAGCCTGATATGTTCGATATCTCTCGCTGGCTCATTTTTGACTGCAGTCGCAGTTTCAGGATTTTCTTTCCTACATTCATGGAGTTCACGCGCCTCTGAGTTGGTGTCGCCGTTTACACTACAATCAAGCGTATCTTAGACCAGAAATTGCCGCGAATGTAAAGAAAAAAGTGCGAAAAATCAGGAAATTCCTAGAGTTGAGTCCGATCTTTGTGATGCGGAACACAGTAGCGATGACCTAAAGGGAGCCACGGCTGTCCGAAAGTCCAAATTCATCTCTGCGCTCAGGTCTCTTTGAACTACAATAAAGCCTTTAGGTTAGCGCAGGGATGATTGGATGCGACTAAAAGGAGTTTTTTGCTTTTTCATATTGAGTGTTACGGCGCTGATGGCGCAGCCTGGATTGCCAATTGCCGATCCTGGCTCTGTCGGTATGGCCCCTGAGCGCTTAGCCAGGATCGATTCCATTGTCGACGAGGCGATTAAGCTGGGCGAGATACCGGGCGCCGTAGTGCTGGTTGCCCGCCAGGGTCACATCGTCTATCGAAAGGTTTTCGGCCATAGAGCTTTAGTGCCCGAGCCGGAGCCGATGACAGAGGATACGATTTTCGACGCGGCCTCGCTGACCAAGGTTGTTGCAACGGCTCCAGCCGTGATGATACTGGTCGAAGACGGCAAGCTTTCACTTACAGATACTGTTGCCAGTTACATTCCGGATTTCGCCAAGCACGAGAAGGGAAGGATAACGCTTCTGCAGCTGCTGACTCATTACTCAGGACTTCGACCCGATCTGGATCTGGACAAGCCGTGGGTCGGATACGACACTGCGATATCACTAGCCTGTGAGGAGAAGCTGGTTGCCCGGCCGGGCGAAAAATTCATCTACAGCGACATTAATTACTTTCTTTTGGGTGATATTGTTCAGCGAGTAACGGGTCAGACTCTTCATCAGTTTACTACCGAACGCATATACGGTCCGCTGGGCATGACCGATACCGGTTTTCAGCCGGATCTGCAGCTGATCTCGCGTATTGCCCCGAGCGAACCGCGAGACAAGGTCATGCTTCGTGGGACGGTGCACGACCCCACCGCATTTCGGATGGGCGGATGTGCGGGTCATGCCGGTCTTTTCACGACCGTCAACGACGTGGCGATATACGCCCAAATGCTGCTAAACCTGGGCGTTTTTGAGGGAGTCCGGATCCTGTCACCGCTGGGTGTTCTGACAATGACGACCAGTCAGTCGCCGGTCGGTATGGATTTTCTCAGGGGGATTGGGTTCGACATCAGGAGCCCTTACAGCAGCACTCGAGGCGATCTTTTTCCAATTGGCTCTTTTGGGCATACTGGGTTCACAGGGACTTCGTTATGGATCGATCCGTTGACCCAAACCTTTGTCATCGTGTTTTCGAGTCGCTTGCATCCCGAAGGGAAAGGAAACGTCACTCCGGTGCGGAAAAGGATTGCTTCGGTCGTTGCGGCATCGATTCTTGAGATCCCGTCAGTCCGGGAATTTTATCGATATTAATGTCTCAACGCTGCCCGATCTGCAAAAGCAGGTTATGGACCGATCCAATTTTCACGCCGTCGCGACTGGTGTGCCCGCGGTGTGGTGCGGTTTTTCGGCCCACTGTCCCCTGGACGGCGTTTCGGATCCTGGTCGGGTTGGTTCTCGTCCTTGCAGTCGCTCTTATCTTCTTTGTGGAGCCGAACAGACCCTGGCTGGTACTGTTGCTGGTTGGCCTGGTCGCCTTTGTGTGGTTTGTCCCACGATTCGTCAACCTTCAGCAGATCTCCAAGGAGTTGGGGCTCTCCGAAGGACTGATTGATCCGGACCGAATGCGGCTGCAAATCGACGACCGGTCTGCGGAGAAGCGGGACCAGGCACGCGAAGAGCGATTATTTCGAATGCTTCTTTACCTTGCAGCCATGGTCGTGGTGCTGGCGGTCGCCCTTGTCTGGATTGCCTACCAGTAGAATCGAACGGGGCGCTTCACGCCGTTCGGGTTTTGTCCCATGTATACTCGTAACAAAAATGGTGCGACGAGAAGATCTCTACCTTGATCTGATGCGAGACATTGGATCGGTGCTGGCTGATGAAGACGATCCGATCATCTGGATGGCCACTGTTTCATGCCTGATCAAGCAAAGGCTCAACTTCTTCTGGGTTGGATTTTACCGGATGGTGGATGGGGAGCTGCGGATCGGGCCCTACCAAGGTACACTGGGATGCATCAGAATCCCTGCCAACAAGGGCGTATGCGGGGCTTCCGCCTCGCGCCGTCAGACCATCCTCGTTCCAGACGTTCACCAGTTTCCCGGCCATATTGCCTGTGACTTCAGGTCTCAATCGGAGATTGTGGTTCCTGTCTTTGACAAAGAAGACAAAGTGCGCGCTGTCCTGGACATCGATTCCGATCGGCGCGAGGACTTCGGGCCGGTTGATCAGCACTACCTGGAGAGCCTCGCCGCCCGGATGAAGGGGTTGGAGTGGACCCGCGTCAGCTGACCGCACGTATTCGGGAAGAGGCTTTCAAACTGGATTTCTCTGCCGTTGGAGTGGCCCGTGCCCAGCCGCTTGAGGGAGAACGGTTTCTCGAGTGGCTGGAACGCGGCTTCCATGGTGAGATGGCGTACATGGCGACGGATCCGGAGCGCCGATTGGACCCGACGCGCTTGCTTCCGGGCGTGCGATCGGTCATCTCATTGGCTATGCTCTATCGCCACCTCGATTCGACGCGAGGCTCGCCGGATCCGTCTGATTCTTCTTCTGCCCGAGGTCGGATTTCCAAGTACGCCGGAGGGACCGACTATCACCTGGTGGTGGGAGAAAGACTGGAAGCGCTTGCTGCCGCCATAAGGCGGCTAGAGCCCGAAAGCCGGACCAAAATTTACGTCGATACCGGGCCGATTCTGGAGAAGGCCTGGGCAGTCAGGGCCGGTCTCGGATGGCAAGGGAAGAACACGAACATCCTGAACCGACGGATAGGCTCGTGGTTTTTCCTTGGCGAAATCCTTACCGACCTGGAGTTGGAGTATGACGAGCCGGTTCGCGATTACTGCGGATCCTGTACCAGGTGCATTGATGCCTGTCCGACCGGCGCGCTTGAGCCTTACATTCTCGACAGCCGCCGCTGCATCTCTTACCTGACTATTGAGCTTCGTGGGGACACTCCTGAAGAGCATCGGCAAGCAACCGGGTCTTGGATTTTCGGCTGTGACATCTGCCAGGACGTCTGTCCCTGGAACCGGAAGTCCCCGTTCTCTCCCGTCGTCGACCTTAAACCCAAACCGGAGGTCGCGGAAAATCGCTTGACGACGCTTGCTCGACTGACGCCGGAAGAGTTCTCGCAGCGATACAGGCGGACGGCGATCAAGCGGAGCAAATGGCGGGGCCTTATGCGCAATGTCGCCGTAGCTTTGGGAAACGCCGGGACTTCCGAAGCAGTCTCGGAGCTCGAGCGGCTCCTTGAGAACGAAGACTCTATGTTACGGCGTCATGCCGCTTGGGCGCTTGTTCGAATCGGGTCTCAAGAGGCACTCCAACTGCTCGAGAAGCGAAAAACAATCGAAACCGACCCCGAGACCCGTGAAACCATTGAAAGCCTGCTCAACCGCAGGGATCAGTTCAAAACTTGAGCAGGGCGCCCACTCCGTCCAGATGGTCGAGGAAGGAAGCACCTTGAATAATCTCAATCTTCGCGCCTTGCCGCTCGGCCTGTTTTTCCATTTGGTTACGCAAATCTACTTCCACAGTCGGAGTTCGGCAATAGGTGCACTCGTCACCAGATAGCGTAAACAGCGACCCGCATCTCGTGCACTTCTTCCCCCGGGCGTTAAACTGCGAGCTGATGACCAGCGTCTGGACCTTGCCTAGCTGCAGATTGAGCAGGGTTGCTTCCAGTCCTGCTGCTGAGAGGTAATCTTGTGAAAGCCTGTCATAGAGCTGCTCCAGTGTTTGTCGACTGAGCAGTTGCTCCCGTCGCTGGACCTCCGCCAACACTCGGTCGATTAGCTCCGAGTCGGTCGTTGTTGGGGGGACAGCCTGTGTCAGCAGCACTTGTTTGTCGATCTCGGCGGAAAGAAATTTCCTTAGCTCGGCGATATTGGCCTGGGTGCCGAGAAGAACGAGTCCCTGGGTCTTTTCGCTGCGCATCAGGTTTTCGATTGTCTCGGCAAGCTCTCGCAGGAATTGTTGAACTTGATCTCGAGTTCTCCGGTCGTACCGAACGCGTGAAGCGCTTCCGGGCTGGGTATGTGGTGGAAAAGCCGGGTTCGACAAATGGCGCTTACCGACTATGTCGGTCAAATAGACGCTGAAGATCCGTGCTGACTGCTGGTCGAAGACGACGACACAGAAATGATGGGTCTGCTGGAGAAGCTCGATCAGGACATCCAGATTCGGTGCCCTTGAAGCGGCAATCTTATTCCGGACAGGGACTGGCAGCTGAAGAGCACGAAAGAAATCGTGCCCTTTGCAGGAGAAGATGGCAACTCCACGTGTGCTTTTTTCCAAACCCCGGCCTAAATAGATCTCTATTTGGGCCACGTTTTCCCGTAACTCGCGAACGCCGGCTTCGCCCTTGGCGCCTTCAATAACGGGCACCAGATCGGCGACCTTCTGCTTCAGGTAAATCGGATAGAGTCGCTGACCCTCGGCGTTGACCGAAGTATCAAGGTACAGACTCACGAACAGATGATCGGACTCTTCCAGACTGAGCAGCTCTTCAAGGAGTTCGTCAATCTCGTCCTGAAGATGGATTCGCTCAAGGGCCATTTATCTTTCCAGGTGAAGCCATTCTAGCATACCGGACGACTCGAAGTTCTTATTTGTCAAAGCGGTAGAGACAGTCCTTACAAGGTTGTCCCGGTGAGGCCATGCTACAATGGGCCTGTGAAAGACATTCTTGGACTGGTCTTGGGAGGCGGCAAGGGAACTCGCCTTTTCCCGCTGACACTGGTTCGCTCCAAGCCCGCCGTTCCCCTCGGCGGCAAGTATCGGCTGATCGACATTCCCATTAGCAACTGTATCAACTCCGGAATCAATAAGATCTTCGTCCTCACTCAATACAATTCGGCTTCTCTCCACAGGCATATTACCCAGACGTACAAGTTCGGGTTTTTCTCGCGAGGTTTTGTCGATATCCTGGCCGCCGAACAGACTCCCGAGAGTGTTCATTGGTTTCAAGGGACGGCTGATGCCGTGCGCCGTACGCTCAGACACATTTTGACGTACAACGTGAAGTACATCCTGATCTTGTCAGGCGATCAACTCTACAGGATGGACTACCGGAAGCTAATCGAACAGCATCTGGCGCGCAAAGCCGATATTTCCGTTTGCGTGATTCCGGTTGAGGAGATTAAGGCTTCGTCCTTCGGCATTCTGAAGATGGAGAACGACGGCCGAATGACCGAGTTCAATGAAAAGCCGAAGGATCCAAAACTGATCGACCGGCTGAAAGTCGATGTGTCGACTTGGAAGGAAGCCGGGGTAAGTAAAGAGAAGCCGCTTCTTGCGTCAATGGGCATCTATCTGTTCAACACCGATGTCCTGGTGGAGGTCTTGAAAGACGGGACAAAACTCGATTTCGGAAGGGACATCATCCCGGCGGCTTTAGCTGATTTTGATGTCTACGGATACATCTTCAACGGCTACTGGGAGGATATCGGGACGATTGGTGCTTTCTATCGCGCTAACCTCGATCTGACCACCGAATGCCCTCATTTCAATTTTTACGACCCGGAGGCGCCGATTTACACTCATCCACGCTTTCTGCCTGCAAGCCGGCTTGAGGACTGTCAGGTAGAAAGCAGCATTATTTCCGAGGGCTGTTCAATTCGAAACGCGAGGATCGTTAATTCGGTTATCGGCATTCGGACCGTGATCGATCGGCGTGCAGAGGTCCACAACAGTCTGGTGATGGGCGCCGACTACTACGATTCCAACTCCCTGTCGATTCCCGTGGGGATCGGAAGCAACACATTTATTAAAGGCGCGATCATCGACAAGAATGCGCGCATCGGCCGGAACGTCAGGATTGAGAACACTCGTAATCTGACGGATTTCGACGGCGGGAATTATTACGTCCGCGACGGCGTGGTCATTATCCCCAAGAACGCTGTCATAGAGGAAGGAACTGTCATCTGATGGTTGGCGGTCGAGGCCGGCTGATTTGAGCCGGAAGCGGCCGACGCTCCCGGCTTCCTTGGGTGAATAAATCTCTGACGTGTTCTGGCTCCGGATACCTCAGTTTATCTGCGGTGTCGGCCTGGGTTTCATAGCCGCTTGCAGCTGTTGGAGCCGTTCAGAATTGGCCTCTAAGGCCCTCGGGCTTACGACCTTTCCGATGAATTCAACGTGGTAAGTCCACGCCTGTTCAATGTTGCCGGTTTCCGGGTTGCGGTACCAACATTTTTCCCAGAGCTTCTTGTTGTTCAGGTCCCATGCGACGATCTGTCCGGGCTCGTAGTTCTTTCGAGTTGGCGCAACATCGAGTTCCTGAACGGGATCGTCGGGATCGAGCGCTTCCAGGATGAGGATTGTACCGTCCGTCACTTGGTTTTTGCATTCCGGATCCGAATAGAAAGGAATGCCGGCGTAAAGGACACGATGAGGTATGGTGGGCAGTTCATCCAACTGACCCGGGTTAGGATCGAACTTCGAACTCATCACACACTCCTTAGAGATTGGTTGCGGACGCAACCTCGGGTTTTGTATTTTACCATGGCCCGCCAGGGTGTCATCCGAGCGTATGTGTGGGTTATCCATCCCGCAGATAGAACGGATAGCGCGGATGTTACATGAGGGAATTGGATCAGTTCTGCTTGGGTGTCTGCTGCTTTGCGTACCTTGACGTTAACGCACTACCCATGCTAGAAATGACTCTTTTCGAGAAGGCTGTAGGAGTAAGTTGTGATTAATCCTGACTGGACTTTATTGGCAGCATCCCTGATCTTCCTCATAACTCTTTTTGCCCTCAACAGACTTCTGTTCCAGCCACTTCTCAGGGTTTTGGATGTGCGCCGCGAGAAAACAGTCGAGATGCGGCGACAAGCGCAAAAAGAACTGGAGTACCACCAGGCGCTTCTGGATGAGTACACTTCGCGGATTAAGCAGGAGAAGCAGGCAGGGTATCGTCTGGCCGATTCTGTGAGGGCGGCGGCCCTTCAGGAACGCCAACGGGCTTTAGCGGAGGCGCGCGCCCAGGCCGAGCAGGTGCTGATGCAGGCCAAGAACGAAATCCAGACGGAACAGGAGGCTGCGCGGCAACGTCTGCGGCAGGAGTCCGAAGAAGTTGCCCAGCTGATCGCTGCGAGGGTCTTGCAGCGCACCTGATCTCCTCCAGAAGTAACGGTAGGCACCAGATTGGTTCAACAATCATGAAACACCGGACTGTAATTATGGCGGTAGCAATCGCGGCTCTCGGCGCCGCGATGTTTTTCTCCGACTCTGTCCTGGCTGCGGCGGAAGAAGGGCACACAGAGGGGTGGGGCTGGATCGAGACGATCGGGCGTTTCGTCAACCTGTTCATTCTCTTTGGAGTCATTGCTTACTTCGTACGTGCCCCTTTCAAGCGCTTTTTCGCCCAACGGGCAGCTGCGATAGAAGATGAAATCCGATCGTCGGCCGAAGCTTACGAAAAGGCCCGGGCTGACAGGATTGCGCTCGAACAAAAAGTCGGAAACATCGAGACCGAGTTGGCCGCGATTCGGGCGGAGGCCCAGAAGCAGGCAGACCTGGAAAAGGAGCGACTTCGGGAACAAGCTCGGAAAGATTCCGATCGGCTACTTGAAAATGCGCGTCGGGAAATCGAAAATCTGACTCGCGCCGCGCAGAAGGATCTTAGGGAGTATGCGGCAGAGTTGGCAGTTGAACTGGCCGAAGACCGGATACGCCGCGAAATCAGGCCTCAGGACGAACGGAAGGTCGTCGAGCGGTTTTTTGTGAGCCTCGGACAGAAGGAAGGAACGAAGGGGTAAGCGAGCATGACATCCTCAGTGGCACGCAGGTATGCTGGGGCATTGGCCGACATAGCCTTGGAAGAAGGAAGAGGAGATCAGATCCTGGTCGAGCTTCATGCGGTTCAGAGACTGTTTAGCAATTTCCCGACACTTCATGAGACTCTTATCAACCCGGCCCTGCCGTTTTCGCGCAAACGTTCTATTATTGAAGTGATCGCTCCCCAAATCCCGGTCAGCCGGACAATCATCAATTTCCTCCTTCTTCTTCTCCGGGCAGCGCGTTTGAAGCAGTTTGACCAGGTCGTTGAGGCTTATGAGGTTGCACTCGATGACAGTCGGGGCATTATCCGCGGAACGGTCTCCTCGGCAAGGCCTCTTGACGAGCTGACTCAACGGCGATTGGAGAGCGCGTTGGCCGATCGGACCGGGAAGATGGTTCGTTTGAGTTACTTCGAAGATCCTTCCTTGATAGGAGGCTTCAAAGTCCAGCTCGGATCCACTGTAGTGGACGGTTCAATTCGTGCACAACTCGAGCAGATCAGGGAACAGTTGAAGGGGGATTGACGATTGACGACGTGCCTTTAGATCGTGAATGGTCAATTGTTACGGAGTGGATGAATGGCGATTAAAGCGGAAGAAATAAGCAAGATCATCAAAGAACAGATCAAGGACTTCGATACCGGGGTTGTGGTCAGCGAAGTGGGGACGGTGATTTCAACGGGCGACGGAATCGCGCGTATACACGGCTTGGAAAACGCCATGGCCCTGGAGCTTCTGGAGTTCCCGCACGATGTTTACGGTCTCGCGCTGAACCTCGAGGAAGATAACGTGGGAGCGGTGCTTTTTGGCGAGTTTCATCTCGTAACCGAGGGCGACATCGTCAAGCGGACTCGCAGCATCATGCAAGTGCCGGTCGGGGAAGCGATGCTCGGCCGGGTGGTCGATGCCCTTGGTCGGCCGGTGGACGGCAAGGGGCCGATCCATACGACGGAGTTTAACCCAGTAGAACGACTCGCACCGGGTGTTGTCGACCGCCAGCCGGTCCGAGAGCCATTGCAGACGGGAATCAAGGCAATTGACTCGATGGTCCCGATTGGACGCGGGCAGCGCGAGTTGATCATTGGGGACAGGCAGACGGGGAAGAGCGCGATCGCGATTGATACGATCATCAATCAGAAAGACACCGACATAATCTGCATCTATGTGGCGATCGGCCAGAAGCGTTCGACCATTGCGCGGGTGGTCAAAACCCTGACCGATTATGAGGTCATGGATAAGACCATCATGGTTTCGGCCGCCTCTTCGGACCCCGCGACCATGCAATACCTGGCACCTTATGCCGGGTGCGCCATGGGTGAATACTTCCGCGACAGGGGCCAGCATGTCTTGATCATCTACGATGATCTTTCCAAGCACGCTGCCGCCTATCGTGAGATCTCCCTGCTGCTCAGGCGTCCACCCGGGCGTGAGGCTTACCCGGGGGATGTGTTTTATCTCCATAGCAGACTGCTTGAGAGAGCAGCCAAGCTAAGTGACGAGGAGGGGGGTGGAAGCCTTACCGCGCTGCCTATCATCGAAACGCAGGCCGGCGACATCTCCGCGTACATCCCGACGAACGTCATTTCTATTACTGATGGGCAGATCTTCCTTGAGACCGATCTGTTTCATGCCGGCATTCGTCCGGCCATCAACGTCGGATACTCAGTCAGCCGCGTGGGCGGATCGGCTCAGGTCAAGGCCATGAAGCAGGTCGCCGGTACCCTTCGTCTGGAACTGGCTCAGTATCGCGAACTGGCTGCATTCGCGCAGTTCGGATCAGACCTGGATAAGGCCACACAGCACCAGCTGGCTCGTGGCGCCCGGTTAACCGAGCTTTTGAAACAGCCGCAATACCAACCGTTGCCAGTTGAATTCCAGATTGTGCTGATTTATGCGGGCACAAATGGTTTTCTCGACGATTTGGAATTGAGCGAAATCAGGCCATTTGAGGAAGGGTTGCGCACCTTCATGGAAGGTCCGGGCGCGGCAATCATGCAGTCAATAAGGGAAAAGCGAACGCTCGATGATGAACTGCGAAGCCGGCTGCATGAATCGATCGCCGATTTCAAGGCAAGGTTCAAAGAAAAAGGCGAGTAATCGTACCTGAACGGAAATTATGCCAGGCGAAAATCTAATTGATCTGAGGCGGCGCGTCAGGTCGGTCGGAAACATCCGGCAGATTACTCGCGCCATGAAGTTCGTTTCAGCGTCCAAGCTTAGAAGGGCGCAGGAGCGCGTCTTGTCTGCCCGTCCGTACGCCAACCGAATGCTGGCGGTTCTCAACTCGGTGGCCACTCGGGTTGACCCGTCGTCTCACCCGCTGCTGGCCGAAAGAGACAACCAGCGTGTCATGCTGCTCGTGCTGACGAGCGACAAGGGTCTTTGCGGCGCCTTCAATTCGAACATCATTAGAGCGACTGTTCGTTTTATCGAGAGCGAGGCGGCCAACAAGACCCTCACGCTTACGCTGCTCGGCCGAAAAGGGCTGGACTGGTTTGCGAAACGGCCGTGGCCGATCAGACACCAGTATGTGAATATCAGCAGCAGTGTGAGCTACTCCTATGCTCAGGAGATCGCGCGCGCCGTTGTTGACTATTACATCAAGAGCGAGTTGGATTCGGTTCAGCTGGTCTATAACGAGTTCAAGTCGGTAATTCAGCAACGACTCGTAATTGAGCCGCTGCTGCCCATTCGCCGGCTGGAGCCCGAGGGGCGAGAGGTTTTTCTCGATTACATTTACGAGCAGCCCCCGAGTGTTATTTTCGATCGTCTCTTACCGAAACACGTCGAGACACAGATCTTCAGGGCCATGCTCGAGTCAGAAGCGGCAGAGCATGGCGCCAGGATGACCGCAATGGATTCGGCGACCAGGAATGCCGAGGAGATGATCGAGAACCTGACCTTGCGAATGAACCGAATGCGTCAGGCATCCATCACTACGGAGCTTATTGAAATCGTCAGCGGGGCGGAAGCCCTGGCTGGCTGACGAGGAGCGAGAGAAAAATGGCAGAAGCGGTCGGAAAAGTACTGCAGGTGGTCGGACCCGTTATCGATGTCCAGTTCGATTCTGGTCACGTGCCTCCTATATACAACGCAATCAAAGTGGTAAGCGACGGATTCGAGACTCCGGTGCCGATCAACATCACGCTCGAAGTAGCACAGCACCTGGGCGAAGGCGTGGTCAAATGCGTTTCCATGGAGCCGACCGATGGGGTGGTTCGCGGGATGAATGCGATTGACACCGGTGCGCCCATTACAGTCCCTGTGGGGCGTCAGACGCTCGGACGAGTGTTGAACGTTCTGGGCGAGCCGGTTGACAAGAAGGGACCCATCGAGTCCGAGATGCGATACCCCATCCACCGGCCTGCACCCAGTTTTCAGGACCAAAGCACTGAAACAGAAATGCTCGAGACCGGTATCAAGGTCATAGACCTGGTCGAACCCTTCTCGCGCGGCGGTAAGATCGGCCTGTTTGGCGGGGCCGGGGTAGGGAAGACGGTTATCATCATGGAACTGATTAACCGGATTGCGACCCAACACGGTGGTTTTTCGGTTTTTGCGGGTGTGGGCGAGAGGACTCGCGAGGGAAACGACCTGTGGCTGGAAATGACCGAATCAGGAGTTATCAGCAAAGCTGCCCTGGTTTATGGCCAGATGACTGAGCCCCCCGGCGCTCGACTGCGGGTGGGCCTTACGGGTTTGACCGTTGCCGAATACTTCCGCGACGAGGAAGGGCAGGACGTACTCCTGTTCATCGACAATATCTTCCGGTTCACCCAGGCTGGATCAGAAGTATCGGCTCTGCTTGGCCGAATGCCTTCAGCTGTCGGCTATCAGCCCAACCTTGCCACTGAAATGGGTGAGCTCCAGGAGCGCATTACCACGACGAAAAAAGGGTCCATCACCTCAATCCAGGCCATTTATGTGCCGGCTGATGATTACACCGATCCTGCCCCGGCCACGACCTTTGCGCACCTTGACGCTACCACCAACCTGGATCGGAAGATCATGGAGCAGGGAATCTATCCCGCTGTGGATCCTCTTGCTTCTACCAGCCGTATCCTTGATCCGCGCGTGATCGGGGAGGAGCATTACACGGTTGCACGGTCCGTTCAGCGGGTTCTGCAGCGCTATCGCGAACTGCAGGACATCATCGCGATCCTGGGAATCGATGAACTGTCGGAAGAGGACAAGCTCACGGTCTCACGGGCACGGAAAATTCAAAAGTTCTTTTCGCAGCCCTTCTACGTCGCCGAGCAGTTTACTGGTCTCAAGGGGAAATACGTTCCAGTAGCCGAGACGGTACGCGGTTTCAAGGAAATCGTAGAAGGCAAACATGACGAGATTCCCGAACAGGCTTTTTACATGGTCGGCGGCATTGACGAGGCCCTTGAAAAAGCTCAGAAGCTGCGTGCAGAGGCAGCGTAATTCATTGACAACAGACTATGCCAGAGCCGTTGTTGCCTAAATCGATACACCTTGAAATCGTGACACCGGATCGATTCCTGTTCCGCGGGGAAGTCCAGTCTGTAACCGTGCCGGCCATAACCGGATATCTGGGAATCCTGCCTGGGCATGCCCCGCTCCTGTCAGAACTCCGTGTCGGTGTCATCACTTACCGGACAGCCTTGGAAGAGGAGCGGCTTTTTTGCAGTTGGGGATTTGTCGAGGTCTTGCCGGACCGTGTCTCTGTCCTTGCTGAAATTGCCGAGAGACCGAACGAGATTGACGTCGAACGGGCCCGGCGGAAGAAAGAGGAGGCGGAGAGACTGCTGCGCTCCAAGAGCCCGGGCGTTGACTACGAGCAGGTCATGATCTCGCTGGAAAAGGCGAACACACGGCTCGAGGTCGCTCGTGCGAGCGTTTGAGCAACGACAGACACCGCCAGCCTGAATGCGGTCTTACTAGGGCGATACGCGGGGAGTTAACAAAACTGGCCCCGCGATTCTATCGCACCGCGCCATGGATTTGTTATAATCCTTCCTGCCGCTCGTTGCTGGGGGATGGTGTAACGGCAACACTCGTGGCTCTGGACCACGCTATCGGGGTTCGAATCCCTGTCCCCCAGCCAACTTCATGTTCCTCCGCAATCCCTGAGACGGTCTGAGAAGAATCGCTGGGTTTGTCCGCGTAATCCGCGGCATCCGTGCCATCCGCGGGCTAGTACCCGCGGATGGCACGGATGCCGCGGATTACGCGGATAGACCCGCCGATTTTTCCATACCGTCTCAGGCATTGCCGGTCTTGGACATTCCAGTTGCGTTTTGGTAACGTCTAGGAGTAAGTCGACGTTCCCCTCTCGCGTTGTCATTTACGTTTCTTAATACCGGAAAAGGCGTTGCACGAGAGCGAGAATCTCTACCACAAAGTATTCAGTCAGATGAACCAGGCCTGTGGCCTGTGCGAAATGGTGCACAATCCCCAAGGTGCGCCGAGTGACTACCGGTTCCTGGAAGTGAACCAGGCCTACACCGAGTTGACAGGCGTTTCCCTTGGAACTGGCAGCGAGCAGACCATCGGTCAAGCACTACCAGGCGTCAAGGACGATTGGATCAAGCACTTTCACGGAGTGATTGAGTCGGGAAAGCCGGCCAGATTCCAGAGCCACGATACGGCTTCGGATCGATGGTTTGAAGTATTCGTCTACAAGATCGGACCGGGCCGACTGGCGCATCTCCTTGTGGAAATCAGCGACGCGAAAAGAAATGAAATCGTTTTGCGGCGGCAGGAGCAGAGACTGTTGGAGCTCAATCAGGAGCTTGAACAGCGGATTGTCGAAACGACGGCGCTTGCCGAACAGCACACCTTCGAGTTGCGTCAGCTGATCGAGGAATTAGGACAGACGGAACAGCAATACCGGGCAAGTCTCTCTCAAATCCTTCACGATCATTTGCAGCTGTTAGTAGCTGCGAAGTTTCGCATCCAGGCGCTCCAGTTGGTCAAATCTCCGTCAGACTTGGCCGGGGAAGTCCCGCTGCTGGAGGGCCTCATCAACGAGGCGATCGAGCAGGCAAGGTCGGTGGTTGCAGGTTTGAGTCCCCCGATCCTCAGAGATCGGGGACTGGTCGCCGGCCTGGAGTGGTTGGCCCGCCGGCTTAGAGAAGAGCACGGCTTGAAAGTGGGTCTAGCGGTCCACCCGGAAAGTGAGCCGGAGGGGGAAGAAACCAAGATGTTCCTGTTTCTTGCCGCCCGCGAGCTCCTTTTGAATGTCGTGAAGCATTCGGGAGCGAGTCGAGCCTCCCTGGGTTTGGCGCCCGCAGATTCAGGCTTTCTGAAGCTGACGGTGAAGGATGAGGGCGTCGGGTTTGCAAGGGATAAGGTTGAGATCCGCAGCCATGGCGGATTCGGTTTGTTCAATATTCAGCAGCGGTTGGAGTTGTTGGGCGGCGCCCTCGACATTAAGAGCAGTCCGGGCGAAGGTTGCGAAGTCTCGATGATTATTCCTGTGCCGTCGCGACCCCAGCCCGCTCCGAGGACACTGGCGCCTCGCGATCAAAACCGGGACTTGCCGCTCGAAAGGGATAAAAAATCCGAGAACCAACAGGCGATCCGCGTCATGATCGTCGATGATCACGAGATCCTGAGAGAGGGACTGGCGAACTTACTCGAGAGCAACAGTCAGATCAAGGTCGTAGGTGGGGCCGCAGACGGAGCAGTAGCTGTCGAATTGGCGCTTCGACTCGTCCCTGACGTCATCCTTATGGATGTCACTATGCCGATCATGAATGGAATTGAAGCGACTCGCTGCATAAAGGCTGATCTCCCGGAATGCCGGATCATTGCCCTTTCAATGCACGAAAGAGAAGACATGGAGGCCGCGATGCGCGAGGCGGGAGCGACCGCTTACGTCTCCAAAGATGTTCCTTGGGATCAGCTCAATGCGGTTATCCAAAGCCTCGTTATCGAAAAAGGGTAATGTTGCCGCCCTCGAAAGATGATCGTTGTGAGTGAATCACGGTGTCCATTTTTCCCGCGCCGCTGACCACTCTGATCGCAAGATCCCATACTGTTCGACGTCCAGATACTCTCCCCACTTGAAAATATGCTTTCGCAGGCACCCCTCGTGAGTCATGCCGAGCTTCTGAAGGACACGGCCGGAGGCGGGATTGCGACTGAAGTGGTGTGCCCATACCCGATTCAGCTCTAAAGTTGTGAAAGCATAGTCGAGGACCGCAGTGGCCGCTTCGGTACAGTATCCTCGGTTCCAGAAAGGAACACCCACCCAGTAGCCAAGCTCGGCGTGGGAATGGTGACGATTGATTCCGAGACCGATTGCCCCGCAAACCATCCGGGCTTCCCTAATGAGGATCGCAAATGTCACGCCTATTCCTTTCTGGAAGTCTGTTTGGCGCTCCGTAATCCATCTTTCCGCGAAGCCTTGCTCGTACGGATGAGGGATCAGGAGTGTGTTATAGGCGATCTCTCGTTGGCCGGCGAGCTCCTTGACTACCGGAGCATCAGTGACGAAAAACTGTCGCAACAACAGCCGTTTTGTAGTAAGGACCGGATGATTCATAGGATAGTCAAGGGTCTCCGAAAAATCAGAAGACGACTCGTCCCCCCACAATTGTCTGAACAACTCGAATCGCCTTGATGTTAACAGGATCAACCTTAAAGGGGCTTTCCGATAAAACGATTATGTCGGCAAGCCAGCCGGGTCGAATGACGCCTAGAACATCCTCAGCGAACATTGCGTACGCATTTGACCTGGTATAGCACGTCAAAGCCTGCTCCACGGTGATCTTCTGGTCCGGTATCCAACCCCCGGGGTTCTTTTCGTCAAGTGTGCGACGAGTTACGGCGGCATAGACCCCGAGCAACGGATTCAGAGGGGCAACCGGCCAATCGCTTCCAAAGGTCACTACGGCGCCATTGTCCAATAGTGACCGGAAAGCATAAGTGGTCTTCAGCCTTTCGGGCCCGATGCGTTTTCCGGCCCAGCGGCCGTCGTCGATCAAGTGGTAGGGCTGCATCGACGCGATTACTCCCAGACTTCTGAAACGACCGAGCGATTTCGGCGCCAGATGCTGCGCGTGCTCGATCCTGAAGCGCCTGTCTTTCATAGAGCCCTCATCCCGCAGGATCGACTCATAGATGTCGAGGAGTTCCTCATTGGCCCTGTCGCCGATGGCGTGGATCGCGACGTGTTGGTCTCGCTCAATTGCTGACTCAATCAGCCGCCTCATGTTTCCCTCTGGAAAGCACATCGCCGCTGGAAGACCCGTGGAATCCGGATCGTCAAGATAGGGCTCGTAAAACCAGGCGGTCGTGCTGCCAAGAGATCCGTCCATGAATCCCTTGACTCCCCCGACGCGCACAAAATCGTCCGAACCCTGGATTTCTCGCTCTTCGTCCGAACCTTCATGAGACTTGTCCAGCTCGGGAAGAGGGGTGAAGGCATAGATCCTCACGGTCAGCTTTCCATCTTGGAACAGCTTCCTGAATAGCGCCACGTCTGCTTGTGAACACATGGTGTTCACCGATGTAACTCCCAGCCGCGCAGCTTCCTGGATTGCCGCCAGGGCGGCGTTGGTCCTTTTCTCTTCAGAGGGTTCAGGAATCAACCGCGATACCAGGTCCATTGCGGCATCCCGCAGAAGGCCGGTCGGCTCGCCCCTGTGATCACACACGATCTGGCCGCCGGGGGGATCAGGAGTGTGGCGCGTTATTTTCGCCAGATTCAGGGCGTAGCTGTTGGCCAAGGCCATGTGTCCGTCCAGGCGATTGACGAACACCGGGGTGTCGGGCGTTACCGAATCGATCAGCCACCGCGTGGGCAGCCGTTGGGAGGGCCAGGACTCATGGTCCCAGTTTCCGCCTGTTATCCACTCCCCTTTGGAGAGGCGGGCAGCTCGCGCCCCGATCAGCTGCGCAAATTCCTTCTCGTCCTTCGCCTCGCGGAGATTGATGCCCAGCAGACTGAAGCCGCCTTCCAGAAAATGGACGTGGTTATCAATGAACCCCGGCATCACGAATTTTCCCTGGAGGTCGATGACTTGGGTCTCGGGCCGACTAGCCGCGAGGATTTGGTTAGTGGCCCCGACTGCTGTAATTCTGGCGCCCGAGATCGCTACAGCTTGTGCCCAGGGCGTCTCTGGATCTCCAGTCCAGATATCGCCGTTCGTCAAAATAAGATCGGCTTGCATAGCGTCCTTTCCGGTAGAACAGGCTATCATTGCCAGAAGCACCAGCGGTGGTAAGAGTCTGAGAGGCAGCATAGCCCCGATATTACATGACATCAGCCGACGCAGGAAACTGCGTATCGATTGGCTGCGGCTCTTGAGCTAACATTACCAGACAGGGGATGAGATCACCGAGGGTGCTTCGATGAACCTGTTGAACGCACTGGCGCTTGCAGGATTCTTCCTGGGGATCCTGCTTCACTTGTTTCTTTTTTCCGCTTTCCTTAAGCGTCGGCGCAAATCGGTTTTCGAGCTGGCTCTATTGTCCCTGGTTGGCGCCCTGCTGCTGTGGTTTGGCGGCAGCTTCATCTCTGTGCTGTTAGGCCAGATGAATCAGGCGAGAGTCGCTCCTGTCGCACGCGGCGTGAACACCGTGACCTTCGTCGCCCTGGCGTTGCTCCCTCCGTTGCTGTTGCATACGAACTGGATCTATTACAGGAAGCGACATTCTCCGGCGGCCTGGGAGCGCAAGGTGATATTTTTCCTCCTGGGGGTTCTTTACCTTTCGCTGGTGGCTCTCCCGGTGATCGCGGCCCGCCTCCTGTCGGCGCCTGCCGAAGACCCGTTGAAAGATGTCCAGTTTTTTATGCTTCCTTTTTTGCTGCTTCTGTCCCTGGCTTACTACGGGGCGGCTTTCATTGGATACCGGATCATCACTTATCCTCGGAGCCAGCTGGAGCGAAAAGTTTTTCGCAGTCTGGCAATCATCTTCACAGTTATCCCGATGTACAACGCGGCGGCCGTTTACCTGGGCAGTCCCGACGGCTGGTTGATGCTGGGTGCCTCTTTGGCATCGCTCGTTCCCAGTTCTCTCATCTGTTACTACATCTACCGTTACCAATTCCTGGATATCGATACCGGCAGGCCCCTGGCCTCAGCCTTAATGATCCTTCTGAGCCTGGCTGCCTATATCCTCGGGGTCCGGATCATAGGCGGTTATCTCGAGGGCGAACTAACAGGTTCCTCTAGTTCGTCTTTGCTTCTTGAGGCTACGCTGCTGGTGGGAATCCTGCTGTTGTTTCCACCCTTGAGCCGAGGTCTCGAGCGCTTGGTAAACCGTCTTTTCCGCGGGGAATTCGGAAGTTCCGGGAAATCGGTGAAATCATCCATCATTCCGCTCCAATAATCGCCGACCCGAACCTGTTTAAAGAGTTCGTGGAAAGTCATTTAAAGCATGAGCTCGGAACCAGCCAGGTTTGGATATCGCTCGATCCGAGCGGCCCAAGGTCGGGTGAAGGAGTGTATCCGCTGATTGCTTCCGAGCGGCCGATTGGCTTTCTGGAGATCCAACACCCGCAGACCGATTCGGGAAGCGAACGAGAGGCTATGCGTTTCCTGGCCAATGAAATAGCGGTGGCCTCGAGCGGTGGTCGCTCGCTGGCAGCTCAGCTGCAGATGGAAAGAGAACTTGCCCAGAAATCCCACATGGAAGAACTGGGAAGGATGGCTGCATCTGTTGCCCACAACGTTAAGAACCCTCTCAGTTCGATGAGAACGCTTTTGCAACTCCTTGAGGAGGCGGATAATCTGACATCCGACCAGAAAGATGAAATCCGGATGATGATCAGAGAAATTGACCGCCTTTCATCGACGGTGACGAGCCTGTTGAAATTCTCCAGGCTCGACTCAGACAGCAGGGGACGGAGCGCGGAGTGGGCAACCGTCAGTCTGCGGGAACTGGCCGGTTCATTGCGCGGTGTTTTTGCCGGCGATCTGGAGGCCCGGGCAGTCCGGCTGGAGATCTGTGAGAACGACGTAACGCTTCGAAGCAAACCCGAAGTTTTGACCGATATTCTCTCCAACCTGCTCATGAACGCGATCGAGGCCAGTCCGGTTGGCGGCGCCGTTCGGATCTGGTTTGAAAAGGACGAAACCCACGTCCGGTTAAATGTAGAGGACGAAGGTGCGGGTATAACGGAGCGGGTTCGTGGGAAGTTGTTTGAACCCTTCGTGAGCACGAAAAGTCGGGGAACCGGATTAGGGCTGGCTATCGTGAAAAAGAGGATCGAGCAGTTAGAGGGAACCGTCTCCTACTTGAGTCCCGTTAAAACAACAGGCGGCACGCGTTTCACGGTGAGTGTTCCGGTTGCGCCTGCATGGGAC
>Ga0116188_1000692_pt1 | contig 32236 bp, 35 predicted proteins | sample AD_JPNTR2_MetaG_FD_89807 | JGI IMG/M metagenome (GOLD analysis project Ga0116188, IMG submission 89807) | Active sludge microbial communities of municipal wastewater-treating anaerobic digesters from Japan - AD_JPNTR2_MetaG | ecosystem: Engineered > Bioreactor > Anaerobic > Digestate | place...
GGAGGGGCGCACCGGCTTTTGCACCGGTTTTGTTTTAGCTCCTCCCCTCTAGGAGGTTTTCCTCTTTGCCCTGCGAGGCGTAGGTCTGACGGACAACAAAACGTAGGGGGCGATGCCCACATCGCCCCGCCAATATCGTTTCCGCATACGTTTTGACAAATGGCCGGGCGGATAATATCCGCCCCTACATTTACGCACACATTGTCCCCATGGCCGGGACGTCGAGGACGCCGTCCCCTACAATTTGATTTGGCGCACGTTGACCAAATCGCCGGGCGGATGATAACAAAAAAAGGGACTGCCTAAGCAGTCCCTTGGTGTTCAAGCCGAAATTACTTGATCTCGATTGTAGCGCCAGCAGCCTCGAACTTCTCCTTGAGCTCGTTAGCCTCAGCCTCGGAAACGCCCTCCTTGATAGCCTTAGGAGCGGACTCAACAACTTCCTTAGCCTCCTTAAGACCCAGACCGAGAACCTCCTTAGCAACCTTGATAACGGCCATCTTAGCGTCGCCGAAGGAAGCGAGGACTACGTCGAACTCTGTCTTAGCCTCTGCACCAGCAGCAGCGCCGCCAGCAGCGGGAGCAGCAGCGATAGCAGCTGTTACGCCGAACTCCTCCTGGATAGCGTCTACGAGCTCGGAAAGCTCAAGAACAGAAAGAGTCTTGATATCTTCAACAAATTTTGTGATCTTCTCTGAAGCCATGATAATTTTCTCCTTTATAATAATTTAGTTGCCCGATCGGGCTTGTTATGCGGCTCTTAAGCGGCCGCTCTTCCGGGAACTATTCCCGTTTTGGAACGATAGCCTGCTGAAATTATGCAGCGTCGCCCTCGTTCTTCTTGTCTGCAACAGCCTGAAGTGTTGCGGCCAGCTTCTGAAGGGGACCCTGAAGGGAACCAACGAGCTGAGCGAGCAGAGTGTCCTTTGAAGGGATCTTGGAAAGAGCGATAACTCCAGCCTGGTCATAGACCTCACCCTCAACGAAGCCTGCCTTAAGGTTGAACTTGTCGTCGCCAGCCTTCTCAGCGAACTTACCCAGAATTCTTGCAGGAGCAGTCTGGTCGTCGTTAGAAAGGGCGAGAGCAGTTGTACCATTGAGAGCCTCTTCAAAGCCCTCGATACCGCAAGCCTGGAAAGCACGGAGAAGCATTGTGTTCTTCTCAACGAAGTAGTTTACGCCGCCCTCACGGAGTTCCTTTCTGAGCTTGGTATCCTCCTCAACGGTGATACCCTTGTAGTCAACGAGAACGCCTGAAACAGAGTTCTTGATGAGGTCGGTGAGCTGATCTACCTTAGCCTTCTTAGCTTCGAGTACAGCATTGCTTGGCATAGTGTGTATTCACCTCCGAATAGTTTATTATCGTATCCGAAGAGCAAAAAAGTCCTTCTCTGACAGCTCAGAAAAGGACAATAAAAGTTCGTGAACTCAATTGCTATTCCTCGGCGGGACTTACGGATAAACCTGCCAGCTGTCTTTAGAATACGATATTTAGCTGTGATCAATACAGCTTTAACATTATATCACAGGAAAAAGCGTTTGTCAAGGGCTTTTTGGGATTTTTTTGATATTTGTATGTTTTGTCCGCCTGACGGCGGACGAGACCGCATGGAGGAGTGTTTGTCAAGGGCTTTTGGGGGATTTTTTGATATTTGTTTGATCATGTCCGCCTGACGGCTGCTGAAAAGAAAACTGACCGGAGCTGCATTTTGCAGTCCGGCCTTCTTTACAGAGCTTCCTTTATCGCAGTTTTTGCCTTGGTCACGATGGTTTTGTCGTTCTCGTAGGACAGGATATTTGCGGCGTAGGAGATGTCCACCCAGCGGATCTCAGCGATCTCGTCCTCCTGCGGACGAAAATCCACGTTTTTTGCCTTTGCCAGGAAGTAGACCACCACCTTCATGGTGTCCTTCCTTGGGGAATAGCTGACGGTCTCACGGAAGGTGGGGTCGATGATCACGTCGATCGAGGTCTCCTCCATGATCTCACGCCGAGCGGTCTCTACCTCAGTTTCTCCGGCTTCCACATGACCCTTGGGAAAGGACCAGTGGCCGCTGTTGATATGCTTGATGAGGAGTATCTCGGTGTTGCCGTGGAATTTCCTGTAAACGATGGCTCCGCATGATTTTTCGTGAAGCATGGTCTATCCTTTCTTGCCGGGGATGATCGGCATATTTTCGGGCTGTCTTGGCTGAGCCGAAGCGCCCGTTGATGGTTCAGTATCTATTATACCATGATCCTGAGCAAATTGCAAGACATAGTTCAGATGAATTGGCCAGGATACGGCGGAAGGGCGGTCTCTGTGTCGAAGTCTGGCAGGGAAAGGGGCTGGAGCGTGGGTCCCTTAAACGGGATAATCGAACTTTAATAATACTGCAAGTAAATTTTTGTTTGTACAAAACGTAGATTTTATTTGTGCATTTGCACAAAACCCTCAATAACTACTTTAATAATGTGTTGAGTTGTGATAAAATATATCCAGATGAACGTTTAGGGGAGGTGCGCGTCATGACGGCCTGTATAAAAAGGCTGAACAGAATAATTTCCGTTATTTCAGCAGTGGCTGTCATGCTGGCCTTGCTTGGCTTTTCCTCGCAGACTAGCTCCGCAGGGGAGGAGACCTATGACCTTGACGCCATGGCTGAGGAGATAGCGCTCCTGGTAAATGAGGCTCGTGCTGAGCTTGGCCTGGAGCCGGTCTATGTTGTCCCTTACCTCAACGATGTGGCTGAGCTCCGTGCCACAGAGTGCTCTGAGCACTTCGACCACAGGCGTCCTGACGGCTCGAAATTCATCACAGCTATCGACTATTCCATCGTGCATTACAGTGCCGCTGCTGAGAATATCGCTGCCGGCCTGAATACTCCCGAGGCTACATTCAATTCCTGGAAGAATTCCGCAGGACATTGGGCGAATATCACCAACCCCTCCGCCACTCATCTGGGCGTGGGCGTTTGCTATGCACCTGATTCCACCTATCGCTGGTATTGGGCGCAGATCTTCGTTTCCTGCACTGAGGGCCGTGAGATCGAGGGTCAGTACATCCCCGAGCGCTACAAGGTGGTCCCCAAGACTACCGGCGATCTTACCGGTGACGGCGTGGTGGATACCTTTGATTATATCATGCTGCTGCAATATCTGGACAACAAGTCTGTTTATCTGAATGATCTCCAGCTGGAGGCTGCTGACTGTCTCAAGGACGGCTCAGTTACCTCTGCTGACGCAATGATCCTGAAAAACTTCCTGCTGGGGAAGAACAAGGATCTGCCTTATGAAATAAGTTAAAAAAGAAGGTCTATAAAGGTGTGTTCAAAAAAATCGGCTGTCCGTAATGGGCAGCCGGTTTTTCTTATATTCTCAGGAACACGGTCTCGCCGCCGAAATAGGCCGCAGATACCGGACTATCGCCGAAGAAGAGCTCCCTTACCGGAGCTCCGCCGCTGAGCAGCTTGGTGTAGCAGGTGCCGCTTATGGCAGGAAGCCCCCGGCAGAGGGGATAGCCCTGGCTCACCTGCGAGTCAGAGACCATGAGCCAGTCCGGGAAGGGCTCACAGAGAAGCTCCGCAGAGCAGAGCTCAGTCATTCCCGGCATGAAGGGATAGCCCTCCTCCACGTCCGGGTGGAGCCGGAAGATCTGTCCGGGATAGGGCGGTGACAGCTCCCTGAGATAGCCGATCTCCGGCATCTCCTGGTGGAAGGGATAGCCGGCGTTTTTTTCCGGAATGATCACAAATCCCATCAGCTCTCGCCTCCTCCGCAGACAAATCCCACGCTGCGCAGGTACTCAGCATTTTTGCACTGAGCCGTGGTCAGCCCCAGCAGCCTGTAGTTGTCAGAGGTGTAGGTCTTAGTGATCACGGCGCTGCCTACGGACTCCGCATCGTAAAAGCAGGGCGAGGAGATCGCTCCGCCGATACAGGCTGTGATCTCGGTGTCGCTCGTGATCACGAAGTAGCAGTTGGCGAAGGTGGTCTCGGTGTAGGCGATACGCATGACCTTGCTCACCGTGGGGCCGATAAGGTCGTTGAGCTTGATGAAAAAGCAGGTGTCGGTTATGGTCACATAGCGGAAAAATGCCCATGTTGCGCCAATACTGGAGTTCATTCGGCTGGACTCCACCTCAAGGCGGAACTGACAGCTTTTGATCGTTCCCCAGCGCATACACATTCGCTGCTGGTTCCAGTTCAGCCTTGCAGCCACTGTACACAGCTCCATGTTCACGGTCAGGTCGCATGAGGCGAAAAATCCGTCCTCGTTGCCGCCGCTGACGTTGGTGTAGACCGACATCATGTACAGGAACTGACAATGGTAAAGCTCAAGGGTACAGGTCCCGGCAGAGCGGAAGAGAGTTGCGCTCCTGCCACGGATCACGGCGTTTTCCAGGTTAAGGTCGGTGATGGAAAGCTCCCCGATCTCCGCCGGGATAGCGAAGACTGAGATGCTGCCCCCGGGGATTCCGGCAAGGATATTCCGCAGATAATAGCCTCTTCCGTCAAGGCCGGCGCAGTTGAGCAGGATCGGCTGGAATTCGGCGGAATTTGGCTCCGGACAGAAGTCGATGTTGGCTCCCAGGGCGAAGTAGACGCCGCTTCCGCCAAGGCTCTCCATAAGGCGAAGGTCGGCGGCAGTCAGGATGATGTATGGGTCGAGTTTTGTGCCTGTGCCTGTCATGGCTGTACCTCCTCATCAATGATAACGTAAAGGGCGTTTGCCTTGTGGGGCGAGCGGGCGTACTCCTGGCGGGTCATTGGGATCACCTCAGGGCGAGCCAGATACACGGCGGTATCGGCTTCGATCTGGTCAAGGCGCTGGCCGGTGTGCTCCAGGTCATAGCGCTCGATCGTTTCGTCCATTTGGGTGAGAGCCTGATCCACGGCGGCAGCAATGGCGGTGACAGCCTGCTCCGCAGTATCAGGCAGGGCGCCGTTTTGTCCGCTTACCGCCGGAAGGACGTTCACCGGCTCCATGGGGAACTTGATCACGATCTCCTCCACGTCCTGGCTGGTGCGTGAGGCTCTCAGCTCCAGCTCCAGCTTGCCGGCGTTCAGGGTGAACAGGTCGCTGACCCGCCAATCCAGCAGGATCTTGTCCTCAGAGAGCTCCTTGGTCAGCCCCTGAAGAGCCTCCCAGTCCTCCTCTGTGGAGCCCCGGATCACAAAATCACAGGTCATCAGGTCGGTGCCGGAGTGATAGCGGTCAAGCACGAATGTGATCAGCTCGGCACAGCGCTCGCCTTGAACGAATAGCCGGCTGAACTGATATGTAGGGATAGTTTTCCCCTTAGCGTAGATCTTCAAAACGCTCCTCCTTTCGGGGGAACTCCGCAGTGTTCCCTAAGAGCGCAAAAAAACAGGCTCATTCAGCGGAAAACCGTTGAATAAGCCTGTAATTTTTTGTTTAGCCAGCCGTTCTGATCTCAGGAGCTACAGGCAGCGCATGGCCTGTGCCGAGGAAGTAATCAGTGTGAGGAGGCTGGTTGTAGCCGTTGTTCTGAGCAGCCACCTGAATACGGTACTGAGGGTTCTGCATCAGTGTGTAGATCGGGTACTCAGTTGTGTAGGTGGTGGAGAACACTCTCAGGCCGCCGTCGCTCTTGCGGAATACCATTTCCTCTCGCCAGTCGCCGAAGAGGTCGCAGGTGATGCAGGCGTTGGACTTGGTGGAGTTGTTGTAGGAAACGCCGTCGCCTGTGAATACTCGTCCCTGTCCGTACTTATCGACCATAGTTCTGTCGAGGACGCCTCTTTCAAGGGTATCTGTCCAGTAAACAACGGAATTCTGGCCCCACTTGGTGATGCTTGCGAAGGTCATGTCGCCCACCTGTTTGCCGGTGACGCAGTCGTAGAGGATGCTGTTGTGGCTTCCGCACATCTCTGCGCCCTCGTTTCCAGCAACAAGGTTGTCGGCGATACATCTTCCGGTATCTCCGCCGGCAGTCTCACGGAAGAGCACTGTGCCGTCCTTGCCGGAGCGGAGGACTATTCCGAAGTTTACAGCTGTGCCGTTGGGGTGCTTTTCGTCCTCAAGGCACTGGAAGATCTCGACGCCGGGATTTGAGGGAACGAAGTCGCCTATGTGGATAGCGTCGCCGTGAGCCATTCCAGAGGTGTAGAGCAGCTTTCCGTTATCGTCGATAACAGCCGATCCGCAAACTACCTCGTCCTTGCCGTCGCTGTCAACGTCAGCTCCCAGCTCGTGGTGGTTGCCGTCGCCGTATCCGGCAACAGAGGAGTTGAATCCTGTGTCGAATACCCAGCGCTTAGACAGCTTCTTGTTCACAACGTCCCAAGCAGCAACTGCAAGTCTTGTGTAGTAGCCTCTTCCGAAGCAGGCGCTGGGCTTTTCGCCGTCAAGGTAAGCAACGCAGGCTGTGTAGCGCTCGCTGCGGTTGCCGTAGTTATCGCCCCATGTTTCCTTGCTCTGTTCGCCTCTTGCGGGGTCGTAATCCTGGGTATCGAGAGCCTTTCCGGTGGCTCCGTCGAAGAGAGTGATGTACTCAGGTCCTGAGAGGACAGTACCGGAGGAATTGCGGTAGTCCGCAGAAGCGTTTCCGATAGAATTGCCCTGGCCGTCCTTTGTGCCGTCTGCTGTCTTGCAGATCATCTCAGCCTTGCCGTCAAGGTCGAAGTCAGCCACCATGAACTGAGTGTAGTGAGCGCCGGCACGGATATTCTTTCCAAGGTCGATACGCCACAGGAGAGTGCTGTCCAGCTTGTAGCAGTCAATGTATACGCTGCCTGTATAGCCGGTCTTTGAGTTATCCTGCGAGTTGGAAGGATCCCACTTCACGAAGATCTCATACTGGCCGTCGCCGTCAACGTCGCCCACTGAGCAGTCATTCTCGGTGTAGGTGCAGGTGGAGCCGTCAGGCATGGTCTGAGCCGGAGGAGTCTGAGTATTGATGTCGAAGTAAGCACCGCTCTGGCCGGAATTGATGTTGGGCAGGTTGATCGAAGCGTTGGCGAATTCAGTACACTCGCCGTCAACGTAGGTGTCGATAGTGTACCAGTCAGTTGCGGTACCCTCGGTATCGAAGTAGGTGGAGGCGTCCTCCATGGTGAAGGTGCCCAGCTTGACGTTGCCGCTCTCCCTGATCCTCCACAGGTCGAAGGTGGTGTTTGCGTTATCGTTGGCCAGATGTCTCCAGCTTACCAGGTTACCGTCCTTTGCATGAGCGTTGGAAACGCCTCTGTTGAGGTTTTCCATGATCCTACCGTCAGTTGCAGCCCCCAGAGCCTGAGCAGACTTGTCGGTGGACTTCAGCTCGATGTAGTCCATGTTGGGGCCGCCGCCGGTGGTGGTGGCTCTAGCCATGATGGTATTTGTTCCGGCCTTCAGGTCGAGGACGAGGGTGGTCTCTGCCCAATCTGTCCAAGCGCCTGTACCTGCGCAGTCAAGGTAGAGTGCCTGCTTGTGCTCGCCGTTGACCATGATCTTCACGGGACGGTCGGTAGTGGAGCCGTTTGAGTATCTGAAAGTCACCTCATAAGGGCCGTCTGCGGGGACATCAACTGTCCAGTCAACGTAGCTTCCGATAGCGTTGTTGTAGTTGATATAGCACTTTCCTGCGAAGCCGGCGTTGGTGTCCTCCTCCCAGCTGTCGTAGTATTTAGCCTCGTAAGCGTAGTAGCGCTTCTCATATGAGGGAGCAGCCGTTGTTGTAGTTGCAGGAACTGTAGTCTCAGGTGCAGCTGTTGTAGTTGTCACAGGAGCGGTGGCTGTCGTGGTGACAGGCGGATCTGTGATCGGCTCAGTTGTAGGAGGTACAGGGTCGTCGCTCTGAGGAATGATCTTGTCCTGCACGTTTGAGGTGCGGCAAACCTGGAGAGTGTCCAGGATCGGGCCGCCGGTGTCCTGAGCGGTGATATAAACGAGGAAGGGGCCGGTCTTGTCCAGGTGGAAGACCACGGCCTGCTCGCCCCATTCGCTTCCTGTAGGAGCGCAGTCAACGATGATGTAGCCGTCAGTCGTGGCCACCTTCACCTTCTTGACCTGGTTTGAGTCGTTCTTGTATCTCAGGCGGACCTTGTAGTTTCCCACAGAATAAGCATCGCCCTCGGCCACAGTGTAGCTGTTTATAGCGGAAAGGTCGGCGCACACGACGGAATTTGAGCCCTCAGAAACGATCGTTGGGCAGGCGCTGCGGTCGTTGTAGGCGGCCTGGTCGGGAACTTTTTGCAGCTCCGGAGTAACATACTCAGCGCAGGTAGCCAATCTGTACACCGTGCCGGCGTTCCACTGAAGTATCGCAACAGCGTCGTTGAGGTTGACCTTGCCGTTGTGGGTAACGTCAGCGATCATCAGTTCTTCATCGGAAAAAGCTCTGACCTTGGCGTCGTGTTCCATGATAGCAAGGGCGTCTAATCCGGAAGTTCCGTCGTCGTTTCCAACGATGTCGCCCACCAGGTAGTAGCCGTCAACCACAGAAGCGTCGGCCTGTATGGTGGGAGCTGCCGCAAGAGCAACGGCTGCGCTCAGAGCGAGAGAGGCGGCTCTGAGGGGAAGCGGTCGTTTTTTCATAGTTATTCCTCCTAATTGAAATTTGAACACAAGCCTAATTGTGTAAATCATTATTGTTTATAACATTATAGCAAAAAACCGGAGATTTGTCAACGCTTTGGCCAATTTCCAGCCTTAACGCCGGCAAAAAAAGCACAATTTGTCATAGTTCTTCCGAAGCAGTCAGGCGGATGTGGAGAATGGTGCGGTCGGCAGAGATTATTTTCCACACCGGGACGATGTGTAGTAGGGGCGGATATTATCCGCCCGGCCTTTTGGACATCATATGCCCGAATGAATTGTAGGGGCGGACCCATGTGTCCGCCCGGCCGTCACGAACAATAAAGGCCAGCAGGCCCGTAAGGGTCCTGCGAAGAACAGTCAAAAGCCGGTGGGGGTGGGGAGTGAGGGAAAAGAGAGTGCAGAGAGGAAAACCGTATAGAGGGGAGGGGCGCACCGGCTTTTGCACCGGTTTTATTTTAGTCCCTCCCCTCTAGGAGGTGTTCCTCTTTGCATTGCGAGGCGTAGGCCTTACAGACGGCGAGGGCGGAAAATGAATTTCGTGGCCGTTTCGTTTGGATATGCGGCAGGGCGCCAACAACAAAACGTAGGGGGCGATGCCCACATCGCCCCGCCATTTTGTTACCACACAGTTTGTCCCAAAGGCCGGGACGTCGAGAATGGTCGGGAGGCCGAGGGCGGCCTCCCCTACAATTCGTTAAACGATACATTTTGCGGAAGGCAGGGCGGATAATATCCGCCCCTACATTTCCGCATACGTTTTGCCAACGGCCGGGACGTCGAGGACGCCGTCCCCTACAATTTGTTCCGGCAGATGATGTCGGAATGGCCGGGAGGCCGAGGGCGGCCTCCCCTACAATTCATTCGGGCATATGATTTCCAAAAGGCCGGGCGGATAATATCCGCCCCTACATTTCTGCATACATTGTCCCAAAGGACGGGACGTCGAGAATGGCCGGGAGGCCGAGGGCGGCCTCCCCTACATTGCGTTTCTCCACATAGCAAAAATAAAGGACGTTTCCAAAGAAACGTCCTACATTTCAGCATTCTAACGATTATGCTCTCTCAACCTTACCTGAACGCAGGCATCTTGAGCAAGCGTAGATATGACAAGGAGTACCCTTGACGATAGCCTTAACACGCTTTACATTAGGCTTCCATGTTCTGTTTGAGCGTCTGTGAGAGTGAGAAACCTTGATTCCGAAAGTAACTCCCTTTCCGCAGATATCACACTTTGCCATCAGGCTGCACCTCCTTATAATACTTGTAAATTAGACAACATGAATATTGTAACACAAAGTTCTGAAAAATGCAAGTGTTTTCTGAAAAAAACTGAAATTTTTTTTGAAAAGACGTAAATTTGATCCTAGGACTTGAAAAAATTGTGCAATTGGTGTATAATATATTATGACTATCTATGTCAGAGAAAATTTTTTCTACTTATTATTATAGAGGTGCCTATGAATTACGATGCGTTAAGACTGTTTTTCAAATATTTTTCCAGAGCTCTCATGCTCCTGCTGGTGCTGCCCCTGACCAACTCTGCAAAGGGTATCGTGGCCAAGAAGCTGGGGGACGACTCTGCTGAGAAAGAGGGCAGGATCACCCTCAACCCATTCGTACATCTTGACCCGCTGGGATCCCTGGCGATCATGCTGTGCGGCTTCGGCTGGTCAAAGCCAATGCCGATAAGCCCTATTCGCATGAAAAATTACAAGCAGGGCGTGGTGCTGATCTCGCTGACCGGCCCCGTGACCCACTTCCTGGCGGCAATCGTGTGTGACTTCTTCGTGAAGCTCTTCTTCTGTCTGCCGGCTCTCCAGAGCCAGATGAGCAGGATCACTCCTCTGTGGTGCCTGGCATTCGTGCTCTCCATAGTTTCTGACATCAACGTTTGTCTGGGAGTGATCAACCTTCTGCCCATACCTCCCATGGACGGATTCAACATCCTTCACCAGTTCGCAGGACCCAAGTTCAACCGCTGGTATTACGCAAATTATATGCTGATAAACCGTGTTTCCACGATCATTCTTCTGGCTCTGTTCTTCATGCCGGAGCTCACCGACAATATGTTTGACCCCCTGGGCAGGCTCATAGACTGGGTAGACGGCCTTTTGAGCTACGCAACTGCCTGGGTGCCTGCTGTATTCGGTGGCTGATCTATGGAGACCATAAGCTACAAGCTGGACGTCTTCGAGGGACCTCTTGACCTGCTGCTTTCCCTTATCGCAAAGCATAAGCTGAATATCTTCGATGTGGACATCTCAAAGCTCCTTGAGCAGTACCTTCTCTACATCGAGGAGGCCAAGTCGCAGGACTTAGAGCTTGCAGGAGAGTTCCTGGAAATGGCCGCAAGGCTGATCTACATCAAGACTGCCTCACTTCTCCCAAGGCCGGAGGAGGCCGAGCAGATGAAGAAGGAGCTGGAGGGCGCTCTCATCGAGCTTTCTCTGTGCAAGGAGGCTGCAAAACGCCTTGCAGAGCAGAACGTGGGTGGCGACATCTTCGTCCGTGAGCCCATGAAGCTGAAGGTGGACATGACCTACTGTCTGGTCCACGAGCCCAGCAGACTGGTGGACGCATACAGCGCTGTTTTCCACAAAAAAGTGAAAACAGGCGACCAGAAGCTGAAGCTGGAGAGCAAGATCAACTCAGTGGTGAAGCGCAGGATCGTGCCTGTTCTCACCAAGGTGGTGCATATCCTTCGTGAGCTCTACAGCACCGGCGAGGTCAGCATGGACAAGCTCTATGAGGGTGTGACCGACCGCTCAGCAAGAGTGGCCACCTTCCTGGCAGTGCTCGAGCTGACAAGATTTGGACGAATTACCATTAGCGACGACAACAGGATCGTATTTTTCAAAGGCGGAAAGGAGGGAGCTCGCAGGACATGGAGATCAAAGAGAAACTCGGAGCAATAGAGGCCATACTCTTCGCAAGCGGAGAGCCTATCGAGATCTACCGGCTTTCTGAGGCCTCCGGCGTGGACGTGGGTACCCTGCCCTCGCTGATCAAGCTCCTGAACGACCGCTACGACGACGTGGGCAGCGGTCTGGCCATAAAGAAGCTGGACAGCAGCTATCAGATGTGTACAAGGGAGGAGTTCGCTCCCCAGATAAAAGCGGCGCTTGAGACCAAGAAGTCCACTCCGCTTTCAAATGCGGCAATGGAGGCGCTGACCATAATCGCCTATAATCAGCCTGTTTCCAAGGGATTTGTGGAGAACGTCAGAGGCGTTGACAGCTCCTCAGTCGTGAACAATCTTGTGGAAAAGGGACTGGTGGAGGAGGCCGGAAGGCTTGACGTTCCAGGCAAGCCCATCGTTTACCGCACAACAGCAGTTTTCCTGCGCAGCTTCGGGCTGAGCTCGGTGGCAGATCTTCCGCCGCTGCCGGGTCATGAGAACATCAACATCAGCGAGGAGGAAGAGCCTCAGCTGATGATCCCAGACCCGGATCTGGAGGGAAACGAAGACTGAGACTAGATTCTTTGAAAGGAGCGGCAGGATGATCGTTCTCAAAATTCTTCTGTGGATACTTCTTGCCGTTCTCGGCATCATAGTCATCGTGCTGATCCTTCCCATTCGGGGGGAGGTCAGCTTCATCGGCGAAAAGCTGCGCTACAAGGCGAAGCTATGGTTCATTCCTGTGCTTACCTCTGAGGGCGGAGGAGTTTTAGGCTGGCTGAAAAAGCGCCGTGGCAGGAAAAAGCCAAAGGCAGAAGATCTCTCCGATAGCGGTCAGGACGACCTCCCCGACCTGGACGAGGACTTCGACGACCTGCCCCTGACTCCCTCTGAGCAGCGTGATGAGACCTCGGAGGCTGCTCCACAGGCTGCTGCGGAGGAAGCTCCCCAGGAGGAGGCCAATCAGACAGCTGCTCAGGAGGAAGCTGCCGCAGAGGAGCTCCCCACAGAGGAGCCGGAGGAGGAGATCTCCTCCCACAAAAAGAAGCGCCGCAAAAAGGAAAAGCCCCCCAAGGAGCCCAAAACTCTCGGGGAAAAGCTGGAGGCGCTGCTGGACCTTTGGCGAGCCGCAGACAGGCCTGTGCTGAAGATCCTCAAGGGCGTCAAGCTCTATGAGCTGTACATCGACTTCATCATCGCCAACGAGGACGCCTACAAATGCGCCCTGAATTACGGCAGGATAAGCGGAGCCCTGTTCAACCTGCTGGGCTGGCTCAGCGTGCTGTTCACCGTGAAGGTGAAGACCGTTGACGTAAACGCAGGATTTGCCCTGGACAAGAGCCGCTGGGACGCCTCGGTGAAGGTATCCTTCCGGCTGGGAACTCTGGTTATTGCAGGAATTTGGTTCCTGATAACATACATCTTCCGGTATTTCATCCCCGGAAAACTACAAGCTAAAAAGCTGCAAAAGATCCGCCGCAAGGCAGAAATGAGGTAATGATAATGGAAAATAAAAAGACACCGGTCAGCGACCTGCTGGGCATTTCTATGGAAAAGGTCAAGGAGATGGCTGACATCAACGCTATCATCGGCGACCCCATAAAGCTGGAGGACGGCACTACTATAATCCCCATATCCAAGGTAACTTACGGCTTTGCTTCGGGCGGCTCAGATCTTCCCTCAAAGTACGATAAGGACCTCTTCGGCGGCGGAGCAGGCGCCGGAGTTTCCATCAAGCCTGAGGGCTTCCTGGTTATCGCTCCCGACGGCACCGCTAGAATGGTGGGCATGGATTCCGGCAACGACCCGATCAGCAATGTTGTGAACAATATGCCCGGCATCATCGAGAAGGTACAGGGCTTCCTTTCCAAGAAGAAGGGCGGCTCCGATGAGGAGAGCGCTCCTGCTGACGGCGGAGTTACCCTTAACGACTGAGAATAACCGGCTCCTTCCCGGCATATGCTTATGCTGAGGAGGAATGACCATGAAAAAGCTCATAACAGCGGCCTTTGCCATGTGCATATCGGCTGCGGTGCAGTCTGCGGCGGCCTTTGCAGATGAGGAGCCTCCCCAGGTATCAGCAAGGGCTGCGGCTGTGATAACTGCGGATACCGGCGAAACGGTGTTCACCTCTGGAGAGCAGGGGAAGCTCCCCATGGCCAGCACCACCAAGATCATGACGGCCATGCTGACTATCGAGAGCGGAGGGCTTTACGAGGAGTTCACCGTTGACCCCGACGCTATCATGGTGGAGGGCTCTTCTATGGGGCTCCTGCCCGGTGACAGGGTCACAAAGTACGACCTTTGCTGCGGTATGCTGCTGCCCTCGGGCAACGACGCCGCAAATGCCGCCGCTGTGCGGATCTCCGGCAGCACTGAGGCCTTTGCGGAGCTGATGAATGCCCGTGCAAGGGAGCTTGGCCTTAGCCATACATACTTCGTCACGCCCTCGGGTCTTGAGGGCGAAGGTCACGGCTCATCGGCGCTGGATATGGCGATCCTGGCAAGGGAAGCGCTGAAGTCTCCCATATTTCGGGAGATCTGCTCCCAGGAGAGCATGAAGCTCAGCTTCGGGGACCCTCCCTACGACAGGTGGCTGAGGAACACCAACAAGCTGCTTTCCCTCTACGGAGGGACCTACGGCGTCAAGACAGGCTTCACTGACGAGGCCGGAAGATGCCTTGTTTCCGCCTGCGAAAGAGACGGCAAAAGGCTGATCTGCGTGACGCTCAACGACAAAAATGACTGGAACGACCACATGGCGCTCTTCGATTACGCCTTCGGAAGGACGAAAAAGATCTCTCCGGCGGCAGGGGAGCATCAGGTGGCCGTGGTGGGCTCTGAAAAGGAGTCCGTAAGGTGCTCAGCGGAGGAGCTCCCGGAGATAACAGCTCTGGAGGCAGCTCCCGAGGAGCTCAGTATGACAGTGGTCTCGGCGCCATTCGTTTATGCGCCGGTCAGTCCCGGCGAGGAGGTGGCTCAGCTGTGCATCTCCTATAATGGGCGTGAGATCACACGGGTGCCCCTTCTGGCTGAGGAGGAAGCTCCCAAAAAGGCCGCAGAGCCGGAAAAGCCCGGTATTCTGCGAAGAATATTATCAAAGCTCAGGAGGCTCATCTTCTGAGAAGGAGTAAAATGGATAACAAGATAAGAATTCAAAAAATGATAGCCGACAGCGGCTTCTGCTCACGGAGAAAGGCCGAGCAGCTCATCTCTCAGGGAAGAGTCAAGCTGGGCGGCCACCCGGTGAAGCTGGGCGACAAGTGCGGCTATAAGGACATCATCACAGTTGACGGTGAGAGGATAAATATCCCCCGGAAGAAGAGCTTCCGGTACATCATGATGAACAAGCCCAGAGGCTATGTTACCACCGTTTCAGACGAGCTTGACAGGCGCTGTGTCATGGATCTTTTGGAGGACGTGGAGGAGCGTGTCTACCCCGTAGGACGCCTTGACAGGAACTCAGAGGGCCTGCTGCTGTTCACCAACGACGGCGAATTCGCCAACAGCATCATGCACCCCAGCCGTCATGTCACCAAGACCTACCGTGTTACGGTAAGGCCTGACATCAACGATGAGCAGCTCACTGAGCTTTCCTCCGGTGTGGAGATCGACGGCAAGATGACGATGCCTGCTACAGTTGTGGTCAAGACCAAGGAGCAGGGCAGAGTCGTTCTGCTCATTTCAATCAAGGAGGGCCGCAACCGCCAGATCAGAAAAATGTGCGAGGCTGTTGGCCTGGAAGTGGCAAGACTTCGCCGCATAAGCGTTGGTCCTGTAAAGCTGGGTATGCTCCAGCCGGGAGAATGGCGTGACCTGACCCCCGATGAGCTCAGATCCCTCCGCACTGCTATCGGCAAGGGGAAGTGAGAAAATGCTTGAGATACAGGAAAAATTCGACACCACCGGTTATGAGGAGCTTGTGGAGAGCGCTTCTCCTCAAAACCTCCACATAACCGAGGCTCTTGACGGGGGAGCACCTATCGGCTTCATCGCCTATTGGTACGGAGCTGACAAGACCACGGTCTGCGCCTTCGACGACGGGGGAGATCTTATGCTCTGCGATGGTCTGGTGCGGTCTGTCATGTTCAAGAGCGTTCTGAAGGGCATAGAGGTCATGGAATTTGCCCTTTCCGATACAGCGGGCTTTGATGACCTGAGGAAGCTGAGATTTCTCACCGGTGACAGCTGGATCTGCGAGGATCTTAACAGCTTCATGAACGGCTGCGAGAGCTGTAAGGAAAACAAAAAGGATAATTGATACTGAAAGGAGCGATTTGCAATGCCAATTAGGATCTCATCGGAGCTGCCGGCATTCAAAACGCTTGGAGAAGAGAATATATTCGTTATGTCCAAGGAGCGGGCCGAGCATCAGGATATTCGTCCGCTGAAGGTTGCTATCGTCAACATCATGCCTAAGAAGATCGAGACTGAGAGCCAGCTCATGAGGCTGCTCAGCAACACGCCCCTTCAAGTGGACATCGACCTTCTTCAAATGGCGTCACACGTTTCACGAAACACCTCTCATAAGCACCTTGAGGCCTTCTACAAGACCTTCGACGAGGTAAAGGAGGACCGCTATGACGGAATGATCGTCACCGGCGCTCCTGTTGAGCTTTTGGAGTACGAGGAGGTTGACTATTGGGACGAGATCACTCAGATCTTTGAGTGGTCAAAGACCCACGTCTACTCCACACTGTATATCTGCTGGGCGGCTCAGGCCGGACTGTATTACCACTTCGGTGTGCCGAAGTACACCCTTCCGCAGAAAATGTTCGGCATCTTCCCTCACAAGGTGGAGAAGGAGAACGTCCAGCTCCTAAGGGGCTTCGACGACGTTTTCAACGTGCCTCACTCCAGGAATACCGAGGTGCGCCGTGAGGACATCGAGAAGGTCTCACAGCTGGAGATCCTCACCTATTCTGAGCTCTCCGGCGTTCACATCGTTGCCAATAAAAACGGCCGGCAATATTTCATCACCGGCCACTCGGAATACGACAGAGACACCATTGCCTCAGAGTATTTCCGGGATCTGAAAAAGGGCATCGACATTCAGCTTCCGTACAACTATTTCCCGGATAACGACCCGGAAAAGGAGCCCCTCTTCTCATGGAGATGTGCGGCAAACCTGATGTTCTCAAACTGGCTCAATTACTGCGTTTATCAGAGGACGCCGTATAATCTGGACGAGCTTGAGATCCGCAGCTGGACCTGGGAAACTCCACTCTGATAATGAAAGGTATAGGGATCATGGAAGATAAAAGACTTGAGGACTTCGGTCCTGAGAAATTCAATGGGGAAGAAAAGGTTTTCATCGAGCAGAAGGAGTTTCGGGATTTCGACAAGCCGAAGCATTACAGGGGAAAGGCCTTCTCGATAATTGCTCTGGTGCTCAGCCTGGTGAGCTTCGTGTATGCACTGGGAGGATTTTTCTGGGCAACTGTCCTGCTCTCAGGCGGCGCAGTGCTCATAGGGCTCATCGCTCTTATCCGCAAGCACAGCGACCCGGGAGTTGCCATGTGCGGAGTCATCATCGCCGGGGTGATCCTCGGTATGAGCATATGGTCATACATTGACGGCAGCGAGGCATGGCGTGACAACCGTGATGAGGACGACCGGGAGACTGTTGACGTTACCGATATGCTTCCGCAGACTTATATGGAGGAAATGCTATGAGCAGAGAAAAGACCTTCATCGACGAGATGAACTGTGAGATGATCGACGAGATGAGCGACTCCATGGTGGACGACACCAAGAGCAGCCGCCGCCGTGAATACAACGACCTTGGACTTACCGGAAGACCAAAGGTAGCCAACTCAGAGCGCCACTCCGGAGGGAGCCACCTCTGTGAGGAGGGCGGCGCCCATGAGGTCATGGAGCAGAGAAGGTCTGTGGACTACCGCACCGTCAACAGCGACCGCCCTCAGCGCACGATCGCACAGGGCACTCAGCGCAGCTCTCAGAGCTCCAAGCAGAGCACTCAGGCCTCCGGCAAGGGATTCATTGTCTTGATATGTATCATTTTGTTCGCTGTCGGTGCCGCTGCGGATGCTCTTCCGCTGGTGGTCGTAAGCATACTGCTGCTGGTGGGCATTTTTTCAAATAAAAACGGAAAAAACCGTAAATGATAAAATTATTGGAGGTCAAAAATGAGCGAGATAAACGTTGATAATAACAATTACACTCAGCAGGACGAAACGCCTAATTCCTTCAAGAAGGGCTTTGCGATAACGTCCTTCGTACTGGGACTTTTAGGACTGCTGTGCTGCTTCTGCGGACTTGGCTGGATCCTAGCGCCGCTTTCGCTGATCTTCGGCATCATCTCCCTTGCCACGAAGCGTGGCGCAAAGGGACTTGCTATCGCAGGCGTTGTCCTGTCGGCTATCACACTTCTCCTGCTGATCTGCTTCAGGGTATTTTTCGGCGAGGTGTCTGACGATCTCATGAAATTCGCCCTGGACGGTCCTCAGTACGTTGCAGATTATGAGGCAACAGGCGATATCCCTGAGGAATTCCAGAAGTACCAGGATCCCAAGTACGACAAGTATTGGCCTTCCTTCAATGTGCATAATTTCGATGAATTCTATGCACAGCTTGTAAAGCAGTATAAGGACTCATACACAAGTCAGGGAGGAACTCTGCCGCCGCCTTCAACGGGAAGCTCGTCGACTGAGCTGATCCTTCTGCCGGCTGTCTAAAGCCAGAGGCTCACAGGAGCCAGAGCCGGGATAAGATTTCGGAGAACACAATATGCAGCTGCGATCCCCGAGGCGGCAAGGTAGAACCTGCGGCTTTCGGGGATCAGCTTTACCCTTTTGCCAAAGGCCGCAAAAACGTTCTGCGCCCAGAAAAGCACTGCCCATAAAGCCAGAGCCACGAAAAGTGCGTTGTCCCGGAGAGCAGTCAGGATCTGGCCGTCAGCCAGGTCGTACAGGCAGTGTGTGGCTCCGCAGCCGGGACAGTAGAGCCGAAGGAAGACTCTCGCCGGACAGGGCGGGATCCTCATGCTGATATTTCTTCGGTAAAAGCCCAAAAACAAATATCCCAGCGGTAGGAGAACTGCCGGCAGAAGCGCTATAATGGCGCTTTTTTTGCGTTTAGTCATAAAGCTCTCCTTTCAGACAATTTTTGCGGAAAATTTTTGCACCGCCGGAATGATCCGGCAAAAGCGGCAGTATAATCATAGTAAAAGAGGTGAGAAGATGACTCGTTTGAAGAAAAGAAGAATTGCTCAGGCGGTGAAGGTGAGCCTGCTGCTGGCGCTGCCCATAGCCGTGGGAGCCTCAGCTAAGGGCGTCCCGGCGGTGAAGAGCGCTCTGTCCGGCTTTGCGGAGGCCGACCTTGGCAAGGGAGATCAGCTGGTCAGGCAGCCTGACTACGCCCAGGATTCCGGCTCAGATCCTGAGGAGGACATACTTAGCGGCGCTCTCATCGTTTCTCAGGGCTACGGCGTTCTTCCTGAGACCAGGCAGAGCGGCACCGGCGTGAAGCTGCTGAGCCCCCTGGAAATGGTCAGCGCCGATCCGGGGCCAAAGCCCTATCCTGCCCAGGATCAGTGGAGCCTTGACGGCAAGATCCTCCGCACTACCTACGGTGAGTACAGCGGCGACAGCTTCTTCGATCTGGAGGGCGGCGGTCAGGTCAACAACAAGACCTCGATCTCCAACGATTCCCTCAGGAGCGAGAGCCGGTGTCTGCCAAATTTCACCATTTCTGAAACGGACGAGCCGCAGGTGCTGATCTACCACACTCACACGACTGAGAGCTTTGAGCCCTTTGTCCGTGAGAGCTACGATACCTCCTTCAACTACCGCACCACTGACGAGACCAAGAACATCGTCATGGTGGGGGACGCTATCCAGGCGGAGCTGGAGGCCTCCGGGATAGGCGTGATCCACGCCCGGACGATCCACGATTACCCCTCCTATAACGGCTCATACGGCCGCAGCAGAGAGACTATCCTTCCCATTCTGGAGCAGTACCCCACGATCAAGGTGGCTCTTGATATACACCGGGACGCTATCTCGGCAGAGGGAGTTGCCTATCAGCCATTTTCCGTTCAGCAGGGGAAGGAGGCAGCTCAGGTCATGATCATCTCCGGCTGCGATGACGGGACGCTGGATATGCCAGAGTACATGAAGAACTTCCACTTCGCCTGCTCCTTCCAGCAGCAGCTTGAGTCCGACTGGCCGGGGCTGACCAGACCGATCCTCTTCGACTATCGCCACTACAATCAGGATCTGACCACAGGGAGCCTGCTGATCGAGGTGGGCTCTCACGGGAACACTCTTGAGCAGGTGCAGTATTCCGGCCAGCTGATCGGGCAGTCCCTGGGGAAACTGCTTGAGTCAATAAAGGAGGAGCCATGAAAAGCAAAAAAACCGCAGCAGGAGCGGCCGTTGTTTACCTGCTCCTGACCGGCGGTCTTTGGATGTTTGTAAGGTCGTATGCCAGCTTTCGCACAAGGCTTTCCGGCGAAGGCAGGGCTGTCTCTGTAGAGACAAGTCCCGAAGGGCTCACAGCTGAGCTTCTTGGGAGCAAGATCCGGCTGGACCTCTCCCTTATGGACGAAAGCAGCAGAGCCTACCTTCCGGCCTATCTGGCTGCTCCTGATGAGCTTCGGGCATGGGCGCTTTTATGCGGAGTGGTGGATCAGCTTTGACTGCATATCGTAGTAGAAGGTGTTCAGCTCACCTGAATAGATCAGCTCAGCACCGGGGAAATGCCTGAAATCGTCGGGCTTATACAGGCAGAATGGTTTCTCAAGAGGGATACCCACCTTGTCAAGAGTATATGCCACGAACTGGGAACAGACGAAGCTGGTCTCACGCTTCCATTCGATGTTGAAATACACCGCCAGAAGTCCCAGCACATTGTAGGAATAGATGTTGCGGTTGTGGGAGAAATGGCTGATGATCAGCTCGTATTTTTCCTTCTGCTCCTGAGTAACAGGGATGCGGTAGATCTCGCAGGGGATAAAGCCGTAATCGCCGAGAGTGCCCTCGCCAACGATCTCCTTGTTGAAGGTCGCAGGAAGGGGGAATGGGCGGTATGTGCGGCAGAAGCTGTACATCTCCGAAAGCCGCTCATCGCCTGAGAGGGAAACGTGGTTGAAAGGCTTCTTCGTGATGAACTTGAAGAAACGGGCGGGACGTGTGCCAGTCTGAGCAACTATGAGATATATGTAATGGTCCAAAGTGTCACCTCCGAAAGGAGTTTTATCTGAGGGCGCCGGGGTCAATTTGACCAAAAATCTATCTTTCTGTCGGCGTCAAAATATAGTCTTTAATAATTATACCACAACTACTTGAAAATTTCAAGGGTTTGTGCTATAATAATTGTTAGTGTTATAATATGCGCCTGTAGCTCAGTGGATAGAGCAGTGGCCTCCGACGCCATGTGCGCAGGTTCGACTCCTGTCAGGCGTACCACGGCGAGCGGCCGAACGCAATTACGCGCCTCACGATATTTGGGGCGCAAACATTTTCCCGCGCATGACACGGTACCGAAAATGACACACCTTTCCAGTGGCGATTAGCCGTGCGTATATTTGCGGTTCAGAATTTCTGAGCCGCATTTTTATTCCCACGCATGACACGGTACCGAAAACGACACACCGTTCTATATAGCTGGTACAATTTCGCTCCATCGATGAAAAAACCCGAAATATCGGGCTTTTTTGCTTTTCGAGCGGCCGGTCTTTTGCAAGGCCGGATAAACGAGTACCAAAATTCATGGTTGACAGCTGGAGATACCCATGATAAAATGAAGCCAATTATAAAGAATTTGTTTTGGGGGTGGAGCTATGATAGACAGAAAGCTCTGTGAGCTGCTGATCCAGGAGTATTACACAGACGTGATGAACTTCTGCCGAGCCAAGCTGAGGGACGATGAGGCCGCCAAGGACTGCGCTCAGGAGACCTTCATTTTGTTTTTTGAGAAGAGGCAGCGTCTGGATCTGACCGAAAACATCAAGGCTTGGCTTTTGTCGGCAGCGGCAAGGATCATCAAGAGCCACCGGAGGAACAGCTGGCGACGAGTGGAGGACGGCGAAGGCGTGATCGACAGGCTACCGGCGTCAGAGGATATTCAGCGGAGCGCCGAAATGAAGTCCGCTCTCTCGCAGCTTACCAGTGAGGAAGCGCAGCTGCTGATCCGGTACTATCAGAGCGACAAGGAGAGCCGCCAGCGCCTGGCAGATGAACTGGGGATCACACTGAACAATCTATACATAAGAATTAGGAGGATAAAAAGCAAGATCTCAAACAAAATAGACAAATGATCGTCGTCGTTTCCCGTGTGGGTTGTTAGAAACGACGATTTTTTAGTATCTGGTGTAAGATTATGGGTCTAGCAGGCATTTATTAGCAAAAGGGGCCGCTAAGCCTTACGGAAAGAGGGTAATAGCAATGGACAGGGAAGAAGTCTTGTGGGCGCTGGAGAAGGCGCTGGATCAAGAAATGGAGAAGCCCGTGAAAAAATGGGATATGGAGAAGATCGGCGAGCTGACGGCTTTGATGAGCCAGCTCAGGGGCAGTAAGGCTGAGGAGACTGCGCCGCCGGAATTCGTCGAGGGAGTGCTGACCAAGCTGAGAAGCAGAGAGGTCCCCAGGAGAAAGGCAGTATTTAGGCGGATCTGCATAGCCGCAGCCTGTCTGGTGCTTTTTATCGGGGCAGATCTTACGTCCCATAAGGTCTTAGGCCAGGGGATCCTTCCGGCTGGATATTACGCAGTACAGGGCGGGATCCACACCTTTCTTGACGGCAGTGACGGCAAGCCGGACTCCCACGAGAACATCTACTATGGCACCATGAAGGAGTACATCGACAAGTACGGACTTGATGCCATGATCCCCACCTATATCCCTAAGGGGTTTGAGTTGGATAAGGTAGATGAAACCTTGGATGCCCTGCGAATACTATTTGTTAATGGAAATAAAAAAATAAACATTAACTATTACAGGTTTAATGAATCTAGTGTTGGAAGTTTTGGCTTCCCTACAGATACTCGTGAAGTTTGTCAAACAATGGTTAATGGACATTTATTCTATACCATAAGGGAAGATAATCAATTAAAAGCGTGGTGTACAGAAGAAAAAACGATTATTCAAATCAATACAAATGGCGTTGAGTATTCGTTAGCTGATGAAGTGCTACGCTCAATGGAATAAGTTGTTATTATAAACTCAATAATCAGCTTATTCAAGGAGGCTTAATATGCTAAAAAAGATAGTCGCTATTGCTTTGGCTTGTTCTTGTTTGTTTTTAACTCCTATGCAAAGTTATGCTGAAGAAGAGCCAGATCAAAGCAACCAAGTTGTTGATGAAGTAGTTACATCAATCGGACTAATAGACGCATTTAGTGCTGAGGTATCAGTCGGTACAAAACTGATTCATATGAAAATTTGCACATATGGTTCAGGAACAATGGATGAAATTGGTTTTAAGGATATTCAAATCCAACGTTACACAGGTAGTGGATGGTATACTGAAAAATCAATAGCATCTGTTATTACTACAAATGCTTGTAGTTATTGCCTTGGTGATTATACAGCATCTGTTTTAGGAGGATACTATTACAGAATAGTTCTTAATCACTACGCTAAAGACGGATCAACTACAGAAAGATCAGGCAACACCTCCAACAGCGTGTGGATCGCCTGAGTAAATTTACAAAAATAAAAAATAAGGAGCAATTCGATGCAGTATTCAATTCCAGTAAAGAGTATTTTCTCCGACACCTCAGTATTTGACCCGGCACTGACAGAGACCATCCAAAGCTCGAATCTTGAAGGGGTCGCCATGGAGCTGGTTCGCTCCACCGGGATCCGTCCCAACCTGAAAGGCTATATGTATCTGGTGAAGGTGGTGTCTCGCTGTGCAGAGGATCAGGAGCTACTTTTTCCCCTTAGAGCCGGCGCATACAAGATCGTTTCTCTGGAGTGCGGAGTGTCGGTGAGCTGCCTTGAACGGAATATCCGAACTGCTATCGACCAAGCGTTTTTCTCTACTCCCGACCAGCTGAGAAGGTACTTTGCCTATCCCGGCGATAAGCCCTATGCTTCGGAGTTTATCGCTGTTTTGGTGGACCGCCTCCGCCAGCTGTATTTCGAGAATCTATAAACCAAAAACCGCCTATGAAAGCTCATAGGCGGCCTTTTTTTATACCAGCATATCACGCATGGCGATCAGGTCGAACAGGTCGATCTTTTCGTTCTCGCAAAGATCTCCCGCCTGCCAGTCAGCCAGCTCAGAGCCGGGACGAGCCAGCAGCCAGTTCTGCACAGCCACAAGGTCTGCGATGTTGAACGCATTGTCGGAGTTCACATCGCCCTTTATTTTGTGGGAATTCTGCTCCAGATCCAGCCGCCAGATGCTGAGGATCTGGCCGGTCTGCGTGTTATAGGTGAAGCCGATGGAGACCTTGTCGCCGGCCTCGTAGTAGGAGAGGTTTTTGCTGTCATCTCCGGCAAAATAGTCAGTTCCCGAGAAGGAGAAGCTGCCGTTTTGCTGGAATGAGATCCTTCCGCCGTCGCCGCTGAGAGCCACCTCTGAGATCGTGTCGGTGAACTCAGCGTTGGCAGTTTCCACAACAGGTGCAGTGGTCGTGACTGTGGTAGTTGTGGTCACGGGAGCTGTTGTTGCGGCTGTGGTGGTGGTCACAGGCTGGGCGTTTGCCAGGTCAAATCTTCCGGCGTCGTCCTTGATCTTTGTCCACATATAGCGGAGCATCCAGCCGTCGAAGTTAGTGATCTTGGCTGCGGATCCAGCCATCATGATCGAGTTTTCGCCGCCGGGGAAGCCTCCTGGAGGGAAGCCGTCGGACTCGCCCTCGCCGCCGTAGAAGTCGGTCATGCCGAAGCCGTGGCCGATCTCGTGCTCAAGGACGTGGAGGCTGCCGTTCTGGATCATTCCCAGGTAGGCCGTGTCGGAGAGGCGCTGTCCCCAGTCGCCTCCGCAGCCGCCGATGTCCGGGAAGCCCTGAGTTGCCCACATATACATATCGAAGCGCTTGTCCAGACCGCCGGGGTACTGGTAGCCGATCTCAGCGAAGTGGTCGAAGCGTGAAAGCTCCGAGGGAGCATAGGGCTCCTTGTCGGGGATAGTGTCACGGCCGTTGGTGGTGTCGTACTGAGCATCGTAGTATCTTGTGTCGGTGTAGACCACCTCGTCGTCGTGGAGGTCAAGGAGGCAGCTCTTGTCGATCACTGCCCAGCCCACCACCTTCACGTCGATGTGGTCGTAGGGCCAGTTCTCATAGCCAGCCAGCCAGTCGTTCCAGTCGTTGATGCACTTCGAGAGCATGGTCTGGAACTGCTGGCGCTGCTCATAGGTGACAGTGCGGTAGGACTGCCACTTCACAACGTAGTTGATAGTGCCCTTTCCGGCGACAATCTGGTCGAAGATCGTGTTCCGGCGAACAGTTGACTGCTCACGAACGATACGGTTTTGCCAGATCCAGTCTGCTGCGTACTGGAAGTCCGCCGGAAGCTGAGAAATGTCCGCAGCTGAGGCCGAAGCGGGCTGGAGGGTATTGCCGCCGAACTGCGTATCGAGGGGTACGCAGAGGACTGCCGCTGCCAGAGCTGCGGCGCATATCTTCTTGATATTCATAAGTAACTCCTTTTTTTCGAAATCTAGCCATATCCAATGCCTGTGGATATGGCTGATTTCAGATCTGTCCCCTTACAAACAGATAAAACTGCTTCCGAAGCCTGTGCAGAGGGCTTTTCGGAAACATCTCATATAATAATTGTACACAGATCCTTCACATATTTCAATAGATGATAGTGGAAATTTTTGGTGGATCATTATGCTAAACTGTAAGATCGTCTTGCAATTTTAGGGGGAATATGATATAATATTACATATTGATCGGAGGTGATCAGATGAAAAGCCGCCCTCTTATCGGAGTTATCTCTCCGGTGCTGTCAAAGGCTCATACACAGAATATCATCCGTGGACTTGCAAGCCAGGCCTGTGAGTGCGGCTGCGACGTGATCATACTGTCGCCGCTGACCTCCTTCACCAGCTATTACCGGCAGGCCGGGGGCGAGGAGGTGATCTTCGACCTGATCTCCTCAGAGGATTTCGACGGCTTCCTCTACATCAAGGATGAGAATTCCATGAGCCCACAGGTATTTGCCCGTGTAGAGGAGCTCCTTGCGGCCTCCAACAAGTACGTCATGGCTGTTGACGAGGAGGAAAACGCCCTTTTCGACAGCACTCAGTATGACGATTACTACGATTTCAGCAAGGTGGTGGAGCATCTTGTGCAGGTCCACGGCTATCGGCGGATCTATTGCCTCACCGGGCCTGAGAGCTCCTTCCAGGCCAAGACCAGGCTGCGTGCTTACCTGGACGTGATGAACAAGCACGGGCTGCCCTGCGATGAGAGCTGCTGGACATACGGCAGCTTCTGGGTGGACTCCTCCCAGAGACTGGCGGAAAAGATCATCTCCGGGGAGATCCGGCGGCCGGAGGCGATCGTCTGCGGCAACGACATCATGGCCATGTCCCTGATAAAATGCCTTCAGGGAGCCGGTATCCGTGTGCCGGAGGACGTGGCTGTTACGGGCTATGACGGATACAGCTTCACCGCAAACGTGGACGTGGTGCTGACCACTTATCTCCGTGACCACTTCCAGCTCGGCGCAGACGCCATGCGCAGGCTCTACCGGAACATCACCGGAAAGCTGTGCAGAAAGGTCTCACGGCCGGACGACGGCTTCCTTCTGGGGAGCTCCTGCGGCTGCCGGGAGATCCCTGCGGATCAGCTCAGGATCAGGATCGCCGGAAATAAGCCGAAAATGTGGCTTGAGGACGTGTTCTGCGACGATACGATCATCGACCTCCACAGCGCCGATACGGTGGATCTGCTCATCGAGAAGGCTCTGTGGCACTCCTATATGCTCTACGAGACACGGCAGGTCAGCGTCTACCTTTCCGACGGCAGCGACCAGAGCCCTGTGCCGGAGCTGATCAGGCTTCGTGGCCGATTTTCCGGGGAAAGCGTGGATATGGCCCCGGGGAAGGCGTTCAGCCGAATGAATGCCGCCAGCTTCATCGAAAACGGCGGCGGTGTGCAGTTTTTGTCGCCCCTCCATTTCGGCGAGAGGCATTTCGGCTACGTTTCGCTGTCGTTCTGGGACAGCTCCCAGGTCTATGACAGGCACTTCCTTGATCTGGTATCCTGCCTTGATACAGGGCTCCACAGGCTGCTGTTCGAGAGAACGGGGGCGGAGAGCGGCACTGCTGCACAGACGGACGGGCGAAAGTCCCGGACCGATCAGCGCTATCGTGAGCTTTCGGCGCTCCGCAAAAAAATGGCTGCTGCACCGGAGGAGCTGCCCAATATCGACACGATCTGCGCTCAGATCGGCATGAGCAGGAGCTCCCTCCAGAAGAACTACAGCTCATTTTTCGGCAACAGCGTCTTTGACGACCTGATACATTTCCGCATCGAGAAGGCCAAGAGCCTGCTGTCCGAAACCAGCCTGACTATCGGAGAGATCGCCGAAAAATGCGGCTACAGCTCTGAGAGCTACTTCATGAAGCAGTTCAAAAAGCTCACAGGCTCCACTCCCACAGAATTCAGAAAAAAATAAGAGCCGCTGTGTTGAAGCGGCTCTGTTTTTGCGTTATTCGCCCAGGAAAAGCTGTCTCATGGCGATCAGATCGTAAAGGCTGATCTTGTCGTCATCGCAGAGGTCGCCGGCCTTCCAGTCGGCAAGGTCTGAATTTGGCTTTGACAGGAGCCAATTCTGCATGGCCACAAGGTCGTTCAGGTCGAACACCTTGTCGGCGTTGACGTCACCACGGATGGACTCCTCGTCGGGCTCTTCACTGCCGGAGTAGGTCACAGTCGGCTCGTCAGCGGGGGCGTTGGTGAGCTGGAGGTAGTCGATAGCTCCTTTGAAGCCCTTTCCCACAACGGCGCTGTCGTTCTCTGAGGCGCTGAGCACGTCCTCCATGTCAAGAGAGATCGCCTTGCTGTCAGCCTGCTGGCCGTTGATGATGAGAGTTCCCTGACCGCCGATGAGCTGGAGGGTGACTTTGTTCCACTTGCCCTTTTCAAGAGCCGGAGTAGTCAGCGTTTCGGTGGAATTTCCGTCAGTTATGGTGACAACGGCCTGTCCGCTGCCATTGTCGGGGGAGAGGGAAACGAAGGCCTTTTCATCGCCGAAGCGGAAGATCTCCTGATCTGCGCCGCCTTTCCAGAGAGCCGCAAGGCTGATCTGGAGGTCACGTCCCTCAAGCACTGAGCTGTCCAGCATAAGGCAGTCATCGCTGCCGGAGAAATTCATGACTCCGCTGGCAGAGGTGCGCTCTGAGCTCCACTGTGCCCCGATCTGACGGGCATTTGTGGAAGTCAGCCCGTCCTTCGCCCAGCTCTCGGAGGGGCTGCCGAAGTCGTAGGAGGCGATGTAGCTTGCCGGAGCAGAATGGTGGCCGTAGTCGTCCAGCCAGCCGAAATTCACGCCGTCTGAGAGAGCCTTGTCGTTGCAGAAGTCGCCGTCCAGAACAGCGCTTCCCGAGTAGGTGGAGGTGCCGTAGATGTAGGTCATTCCCTTGGCAACTGCATTGTCGGTGAGCTTCACAGCCTCTGCAAGATAGGCCTTTTGCTGTACCTTGGCGTTTCCGGCAACTGAGCAGGAGTTGGTCACAACAGCGCTGCCGCTGATAACGGCATTTCCGCTGAGAGTGACGCTGCCGAATTTCCAGCCGTTGTCGTAGACCATACCGCCGCCGTCAACTACCGCCCGGCCGCTGATCACCACGTTGTCCTGAGCAGTTACGCTGTTTGCAACGATAGCGTGATCCTCCACACGGACGCTGCCTGAGAGCTTTGCGCTCCCCAGCACCATGGCATTTGGCCCAACGTAAACGGAGTCTGCCACGCTGGCGTTATTGGAGACCCAGCCGCCGCCGTTGGGGTGGATACGGCCTGCGCCCTTGGAGTAGCCGCCGGTCTGCTGCACCTGAGCGCCCTCCAGCTTCACCTCATAGGGGTAGCGTCTGCGCTCGGCGCCGTCCTTGTAGGAGGAAACGTTGTCCTTGTGGAAGGCGTTGACCTTCACCAGCTCCTTTGGCATGGCTGAAACTGTTAGATATGCCGAAACAGCGCCCTCTGCGGAAACTGACACGCTCTGGCCGCTGCCGAAAAGGTCTGAGTAGGATTCGTTGCCGTTTGCATCGACTGTCACGATACAGGCCTGCCAAGCGGCGTTCTCGTCATCGGAGGCACCTCTGAACTGAGCAGAGATCTGGCCGCCGGTGATCTGAAGGGGAACGATGTTTATTCCCGACTGCATGGGAGCCTCCTCCTGGGGCACCTGGAGCCAGCCTGTGCCGTTGTCCTGCAAAACGGTGTAGAACAAATTCCAGTAGAATGGGGACGCAGCCAGCTTTTTGCTGAACTCGTCCTGATAGGCCTGCTGTGCGCCGAAATCGAATGTGGCCATGCGCTTGGCGTAGTGGCCGAAAACCGTCTATGCGTCAGTTCCGAAGAGCCTTGTGATGGTGTCGAAGGGATGCTCATTTGGCTGAGCCTCTGAGATGATCCGCTTCACAGCGTCCATGCCCAGTCCCGGCAAATTGTCCGGGTTATAAGAGAGATAAACCAGGAACGGCCACACCTCATAGTAATTCCTTCCGTGGGGAAGGGTAAGGCTCATATTGCGGATATAGGGCTCGAACCAGCAGGTCTTGGTGGAGCCGGTGTAGTATTCGCTGCTCAGGTACATCTCACGGAACCAGTTGGCCAGAGGCTCCCACCAAGCGCCGGTGATGTCCTGATCCACCCAGGCCTTCTGCTGCATGGTGACAACATGGCCGAATTCATGGGCGATAGTCAGGTCGTCCAGCATGGCCTCGGGGCTGATTATCTCGATGCCGTAGCCGTCCTCGGCGCTCATGAAAGCCCAGCCGTCTGGGTACTGGTCCAGGCCGGTGTAGGTCAGGTAAACGTTGGTCTTGTACTTCTGAGAGCTGCGGCCGTAGATGTCCACGTTCATGTTTTCCATGCCCAGGAATTCCCCGTAGCAGTGCCAGAGCTGCTCATATTCCTTGAGATTTCTTTGCAGGAATTCATCGTTGACCTTGCCGGTGGTGTCGTTGTTGCCGTAGAAGATGACAAAGTGCTCGGACTCCACATAATTTGCTGTGGTGCAGTAGCCCCACTTGTCACGGATCTTGTACTCCTCATCGGCGGCATCGGCCTTCCCCGGCACCATAGAGAGCATCGAGGCGGCCATTGAGAGGGCGGTGAGAGAGGCAGTGATCTTCTTTTTCATTTTAGTTCCTCCTTTGATTAAGTATCCCGAAAACCGTTATTTTTACCTAAAAAACAACAGATTGTATAAAAGTATTATATAGCTTTTCGTGAGCCTTGTCAATATATAATCGTCCGGGATAAAAAATATTATTTTCAGCCCAGCTGTAAAATCGGCTCATTTGCCAATATTCCGCACGATCTTACAGTTGAAAACAGGAGGAGAATGGTTTTTCAGAAAAAAATTTTTCCAGAAAATGTGACACTCTTGCCACAGACATCGAATGTGCTTAATGAAAGCGCTCATATGAATGCTTCATAAGAAGGAGGGAGACCCCATGACAGGCAGCGAATATAGCTCTATGCTCAGTGCCTCGCCGGAAATGGCGCATAAGGCTCTGTTTGACGAGTATTTTGGCTATGCCTATACCATAGTACACAACCGGCTAAGAGGCTCAGCCTCTGCCGAGGACATCGAGGAGTGCGTCAGCGACGTATTTGCAGACGTTTTCCTCAAATACGAAAGAGGAGACTTCTCCGGCGACATGAAGGGCTATATCGGCACCGTCGCCAAAAGGAGAGCGGTCGACCGCTATCGCCAGCTCAAACGCCAGGCGGCTTCAGTTTCGCTTGAGGACGATGCGGCGGCTGGGCTCAGGGCGGCTACGGATATTACCCGTGAGTCCGAAAAGCGTGAGCTGAGCAGGATCCTCCTCGATAGGATATTGTCCCTAGGCGAGCCGGACTCCACCATAATCATGCAGAAATACTACTATAATAAGAATTCCCGGCAGATCGGCACCTTGATCGGAATGAAGGCGTCAGCCGTCCGAATGAGGTGCAGCCGGGCTGCGGAAAAGCTGAAGACCATGCTGGCAGCCGACGGGCTGCTGGGTGAATAGGAGGCGATAGCATGAAAAAGGAGGATCTCAGAATGGACCTGCTGGATAATGCTGATGACGAGATGCTGGAGAAACTGGAATCCCTTCAAAATGTTGACGAGGACATGAAGAGGAGAGTGTTTTCCATGAGTGAAAAGAAATATGAAAAGCTGAAGGACGAAAGGTATTTTACCGAAAATGACCCCGTTGAAGGAGTCGAGACGTATAGACGTCCTCACTGGCTGAGCCGTGCAATGGCAGCCGCCGCAGCCCTGGTGCTGGTAGGCGGAGGATTGGGAGTTTACAAGCTCCTTGACAGAAACGGCCGCCCCGATATGCAGAGCGAGGTCTCGGAGGAGCGCCCTCCGGTGACAGTTCAGGTATCGACTCAGACAACGACAGAAACAACCACTGAGGCGGCTGAGATGACCACCACAGAGACTGCTGCTGAGGCTGTTCAGTCTGCAACAGAGGTGACCACTCAGGCTTCCGAGGATCACACCGCAGAAAAAGACGAGAACGAACAGAAGAATGAAAATACAGATCAGGCAAGCCCTGACCAGCTCACTGAGGAAGAAAGACATCAGATCTACAACGATCTGTTCGGCCAGTACATGACCTTGGATCAGAAGAAGCATACAGCTCTTCGCTCAGGCGAGGAAATGATCACTATCTATATGCTTGACTCAGAGCAGTCATCGGCTGGCATCTATCCCGAGTACGCTGACAAGGCTGTTGAGCACGACGGCAAGGTGTATATGCCTATCAACTACTATAAGATCGACAATCCCGAGTTCACTACTCTGGCAGAGATGCGTCAGGTCTACAGCGCCTTTGCCGATCAGCATTACATCGACAAGGTCATGGGCGCAGACGTTACTGGCTGCGGAAACAACGGATTTTTGGACGTGGTAGAGGCCAATTACCCCGATCAGTTCGTTGAGTACGAAGGCCAGGTCTACTCTCTGGATAACGAGATCGCAGCTCTCCACCTTGAGGATATCCCTGAGCTTGATGGAAAGAGCTTCCCCGTAAGCAGCAACTACTTCTTCTGGGAGTCCAACTACGACGGAAAGTTCTTCGAGGACTGGCAGGGTGGATACGGCTTCACAACAGTGGATATGGTGCTTCGCCGTCAGGACGACGGCTCATGGAAGATATACGACCTTCTTATGGGACAGAGCGATAAGGCCTACTATTCGGCCATTGCAGGCAATGAGGTGCCTACACTTATGGCGAATATGTATGACTCATTCCAAAACCTTGCAAACTAAGCTATCCCGAGACCTCAAAATATTTAAAGAGGAAAAGACCGTTCCGAGATGAGCGGTCTTTTTCTGTTTAGTGGAACGAAACGTAAGGGCGGATATTATCCGCCCGGCCGCCACGAACAAAAAAACGTAGGGGCGGACCCATGTGTCCGCCCGTGTTGTTTTCCGCATACGTTGTCCGAACCTCCGGGAGGCCGAGGGCGGCCTCCCCTACAATTCGTTAAACGATACGTTTTTCAAATGGCCGGCCGCCACGAACAAAAACCGTAGGGGCGGATATTATCCGCCCGCAATAACGAATATCAAAACCCAGCAGACCCGAAGGGTTCTGCGAAGAACAGTCAAAAGCCGGTGGGGGTGGGGAGTGAGGGAAAAGAGAGTGCAGAGA
>Ga0116188_1000703_pt1 | contig 32043 bp, 23 predicted proteins | sample AD_JPNTR2_MetaG_FD_89807 | JGI IMG/M metagenome (GOLD analysis project Ga0116188, IMG submission 89807) | Active sludge microbial communities of municipal wastewater-treating anaerobic digesters from Japan - AD_JPNTR2_MetaG | ecosystem: Engineered > Bioreactor > Anaerobic > Digestate | place...
ATCCCCGAGGATTTCGACCACGATGGGGACTTGGATCTGGCGCTAAGCCTCGAGGACGGATCGATCCGGTTGCTTCGTAATGAGGGCGGCAACCGGAATCAGTGGGTTCGGATCGAGCTGAAAGGACTGCAAAGTAACCGCTTCGGAGTCGGGGCTAAGGTTGAAGTCCGGAAGGGGAGCTTTTTTCAGCGCAAGATCTGCAGCGCAAGACCGCTTCTGTTCGGTATCGGATCGCGCCGTGACGTGGATGTCGTCCGCATATGGTGGCCAACCGGGGTAGCTCAGAATGTACTCGCCCCGCCTGTCGGGCAGACAACGGTTGTTGAGGAGAAACTAGGTCCTCCCTCCAGCTGCCCGTTTCTTTATCTTTGGGATGGGAGCTCGTTCTCTTTCTTCACGGATGTGCTTGACGCCGCTGCCCTTGGGGTGCCGCTAGGGGATGGAACTCTCCTTCCACACGCCAATAAGGAAGATCTGCTGATCCCGGGATCGAGAGTCAAGCCCAGGGACGGCCGGATAGTCATGCAGATGACAGGCGAATTGCGTGAAATTGTCTACCTCGATTCGGTCAGGCTGTCTTTTGTCGATCACCCTGCCGGAACAGAGATTTTCCCGCTGGATTGGGCAGGTCGGACGCCGGACAGTTTTTCTCGGCTGGTTCAACTGAGTCAGCTGCGGCCGCCCGTGAAGGCAGTAGTGGACACCGGTGAGGATGTCACTTCAGAAGTGATCAAACAGGACGGCGTACATGTTGCCAAGGGAATAAAAACGACCCGCTTCAACGGCCTGGTCGAGCCTCACAGCCTGATCCTTGATCTAGGTGACTTGTCGACCATCAGGCGACCAGCCTTGCTCCTCCAAGGTTGGATCAATTGGATTGACGGGGATACTCTGCTGGCGCTTACACAGGGCGCTGGAGCAGGTCCGTTCGGACCGCGCCTGGAAATCCAGAGCGCGAACGGGGCCTGGCAAATCGTGAGTGAGAACATCGGGATGCCGGCCGGCATCGGCAAACATGTGGTTGTAAAGCTGCCGGCGAGCTTCTGTGGCGAAAACACCCGGGTGAGAATTACGACTAATCTGGAGATCTATTGGGATCGGATAGCGGTTGGGACCATTGATAACCAAAAACCTCGTGTGTCCGAGGCTCTCCCCTTAATCGAGTCGGACCTGCACTTCCGGGGGTTCTCCAGGCTGGTCCGCGGTTCTGCGGGAGCGCCGCCATGGTACGACTACACCCAGACCGTTTCTGAGGCTCCGTGGAAACCGCAGCATGGCCTGTTTACGCGCTACGGGGCGCTTTCACCATTGCTTGTTTCCGCTGATGATCGGCTTGCTGTTTTCGGTCCCGGCGATGAGTTGACACTCGTCTTCGGGACACCGCCGTCGGAGGTGAGCCAGGGAATGGTCAGAGACTATATCTTGCGGGTAGATGGCTGGATTAAGGATGCGAACCCGAGTACACGAACCGGAGACCAGGTTGAACCGCTCCCCACGAGAACGATGACAAATTACCCCTTCGGTGAAACCCCGAGCATTGCTAATCGCGACTATTGGGAGACCATCGATCGGTACAACACGCGGGTACTCGGCAGGCGATAAGGGAAGGGAATTCTTAAGGGAATTCTTAATGAATCAGGCGATTTGACACGAAGCCAGTTGGTCCGTGCTAATCGCCTGATTCTTTGTCTTGTCTTCGGATTGTCCTACCAAAAAGTCTCATCCATCTCGGCGCCGTCTTCGATGTACCAAACATCTTCGCCGTACTTCCTTGCGATCAGCATGTAAACCTTCTTGTGCTTATCCAGCTCGGTCTTTGGTACAGTCACGCGAAATGTCAGCTTCTGGTTCTGCTGGGGAACGTTAGGTCCGGTCAGGTGGAAACCCTGCACCGAAACCTTACTGATATTCCACCAGTTGGAGGCATATCCCTGCTCAAAGGAAGTCTCCTGTAAGCTTACGGGATTCCCGTCCTTCAGCAGTTCGAGTTTTATGCCTTCCAACTTGCCATTGGCGGGACCGAAGCCCACACGATACTCGCCATTCGAAGCGAAGTCGGAAAACTGTGCGCTGAAACTCACATTACCTTCCGGCATCGCCCGGATGACCGGGGCACTCATGACCGCTCGATCTTGCGCGGCCACGAACAGAAAAGAGGAAAGCACCACAGTCACAACAAGCAGTTTTTTCATATCAATCATTCCCCACATATTCGCGACCAAATAATACCACTTCCAGAAACGACCAGATAACAGAATCTGGACTCGTGGGCGGCAAAAGCTATTCGGGGACGGTGGACTCACCTGAAAATGTCCCGTTGCCGAACACCCTGCCCTTGGCCTATATCCTTAGTCCTACATGCTATACTGATCCAAATGCGGCGAATCAGTTGCTATCTGTTCGTTTTTTTTCTTTTCGGACTAGACTTTATCGCGGCCGCTTGGACAGATGCTCCCCGCCTTTCGGCCGTCAACTTTCTTCGTATTAATAAGGAAATCTGTACTGCTGGACAACCGTCACTTCAGGATCTGGAATTGCTGAAGGAGCAAGGGGTGAGGAGTGTTGTCAACCTGAGGAGGCCGGAAGAAGACCCGGAGGCGCAGGCAGAGGAGCGAAAGCGCGTTGAAGAACTGGGCATGAACTATTTCTTGGTTCCGGTTGATCCGTCGAATCCCCGGCCTGAGCAGGCGGAGGCATTCCTTAAAATTCTCGAAAACGAAGAAAACCGACCGCTCTTCATTCATTGCAGATCTGCCAGCCGCGTGGGCGCTTTTTGGCTTATCCATCGCGTGTTACACGACGGCTGGGACTGTTCACGGGCGGAGCAGGAGGCGCGACAGGTCGGTTTGAACAGGCCGGATCTCGCTGATTTTGCTATTAAATACATCCAAAAAGTAAAGCCCCAGGCTTGTGTTCAGTAACGCCGACAACGGGCGAGCAGTGCGGCAGAGGTGCGACATGAAGGCAATACGTGTACATGAGCCAGGTGGACCGGAGGTCTTGAGATTCGAGGAGGCTCCCCTCCCGCATCCAGGTCCAGGCGAAGTCCTCGTGGAACTCCGGGCAGCCGGCGTGAATTTCATCGACACCTACCACAGGAAAGGGCTCTACAAGGTCAATCTCCCCTTTATCCCTGGAGTTGAGGGTGCCGGCTTGGTGACAGCGGTTGCACCCGATGTCACTCAATTCAAGGTGGGGGATCGCGTTGCCTATGCCATGGCTATGGGGTCATATGCGCCTCAAGCCGCTGTGCCGGCAGCCAGACTGGTCCACCTGCCGGCCGAACTCGACTTTGAGGCCGGCGCAGCCGCAATGCTTCAAGGGTTGACCGCGCATTACCTGGCGCGCAGCACTTTTTCCCTTCAGCCTGGCCATGTGGCCCTGGTTCACGCCGCTGCCGGCGGAGTCGGACTTCTCCTTGTTCAGATAGCAAAGCTCCTGGGTGCCACCGTCTTTGGCACTGTTTCCACCGAGCAAAAGGCTGAACTTGCGCGCGAGGCCGGGGCCGACTATGTCATTGTCTATACTCGCCAGGATTTTGAGACAGGAGTCAAGCGGCTCACCGACGGTAAGGGAGTCGATGTGGTCTATGAATCCGTGGGGAAAGAGACTTTTGAAAAAAGCTTGAACTGTCTCAGGCCTAGAGGCTTCCTGGTTCTCTACGGCCAATCGAGTGGTCCTGTACCCCCTTTTGACCCGCAGGTTCTTAACGCCAAGGGTTCGCTCTTCCTGACTCGTCCTAGCCTGGGACATTACACGGCAAGCCGGGAGGAACTTGATTCCCGCGCAGCCGATTTGTTCGACTGGATCGTACGCGGTCAGGTTAAGCTTCGAATTGGCGGCAAATACCCGCTGGAAGACGCCGCTCGAGCTCACCGGGATCTGGAAGGGAGAAAAACAACCGGAAAGCTTCTGCTCATTCCATGATGATTGGCAGTTAAAGTATGAAATCGAGCCAGATCAGGTCGAGAACCTGACGTCAGGTACGAGCGGCTGTTACAGACCGGAAGGGATATGAACCGACTTGCACTTTTTTTACTCATTTTCGTGCTCTGCGGCGCTTTCGTGATCCAAGATGCCACGCCCGCAGAGAAAAAAATCCTGCTGACCTTCGAGAATATGCCGGCGACCAAGCCGCTGGGCTTCTGGAGTCCCAGGGAGATCAGCAACATGATTCTGCGTGCTTTGGAAGCCAACAAGATCAAGGCCGTCGGCTTTGTTGTGGGAGAGAAGATAGAGGAGGATCCAAGCAGTTTCATTGTGCTCGAAGACTGGGCGTCCAGAGGGCACATCCTCGGCAATCAGACGTTCGGGAACGTGGATCTGAATGAGTTGAGCGCGGAAGACTTCCTGCATCATGCCGCGGATGGGCAGAAACCAATCTGGGCCGCTTCTAAAAGATTCAAATTTAATTTCAGGTATTTCCGTTTCCCACAACTGCATGAGGGAAACAACGCCCGAAAGAGAAAAGAAGTGCGCCAAGCCCTCCTCAATGGCGGCTACCAGATCGTGCCCGTCACCGTGAAAACCTCTGACTTCCGCTTCAATCGGCCTTTTATTGACCGACAGAAATCCCAGGCGAGTCAGGAGGATCTGAAGAGCTCCTACCTGCAGCATGTCGGTGAGATGCTGGATTACGCCGAAAAGCAATCGACCGCGGTTTTCGGCCGGCAAATTACTCAGATCCTCCAGCTGCGTGCCGGCATCGCCACTGGTCATTTCCTGGAGGATCTGATCAGCATGCTGCGGCAACGAGGTTACCAGTTCGTGTCACTTCCCGAAGCGCTGGAGGATCCGGCCTTTCAGACGGAGGAGACGTATGTCGGTCCCCTCGGCCTTTCATTTCTGGATCGGGTCGCCGCAACCCGGAGCTTGCCTTACGATGAGAAACACGGGGAAATCAATAACTTGGAAATAGAGAAAGTGCTCGGGGAAGAATAACAGTAGACAACTAATCACCAAAAGACCGGAAGGCGAGGAGACTCGACCTGTTCCGGTCTCTTGATTTTACGACACCTTCGAGCAGACCGCTCGATGCTCAAATGCTTCACGTTCCCCCCCTCGGGCAGGCTGCACCGATCGGGGGCGACGATTTCGAAGTCTGAGCAGAAACCGCAAAAGATGAAAGCAGTTTTTGTACTTTCTCGTTCCCGCACTTGGGACACACTATCTCTTCCGAGCGACCGAGCACGATCCTCTCGAATGTGGTCTGGCACTTGTCGCAACGGTACTCGAATATTGGCATAGCGAGATTATACTTCAAAATTACGCAAGCTCGCGCCTTTACAAGAAGGGCACGAGCCGAAATCGGAGGTGAGGCTATGAAACGCGCGTTGATTGTGCTTTGTTTTCTCGGTACTGCCATCGGCGCAGACGGAAGTTTTACCGGTGAACTTTGGAATGCCAACCGCGATATCTATAACCGCATTTTGGAACATCCCTTTTTGAAGGAATTGGCGGATGGAACGCTCAAGCGGGATGCTTTCGCTTTTTACATGATCCAGGACGCTCATTACTTGAGAGAATTTGCCCGAGCCCTGAACATAACGGCTTCTAAGGCGCCGCGAGAAGATTGGGCTGTGCTCCTGAGCACGCACGCGGCTGATGTTCTCAAGTCGGAGAAACAGCTGCACGAGAGTGTCTTCAAAGCGTACGGCATCAGTGAGGAGCAGGTCGCTTCGACAGAACCGGCCCCCGAGGCTTTCGCTTACACGAGTTTTCTCGTTGCCAATGCACACATGGGATCCTTCGGCGAATCGCTGGCGGCCCTGCTGCCTTGCTATTGGATTTACTGGGAAGTGGGCAAAGAGCTGAAAAAGCAGGGGTCTAAGGATCCCGTATACCAGCGTTGGATCGATGCCTATTCGGCCGAAGGGTTCGGGGAGTCGGTAAAAGCGGTGCTTTCAATAATCAATGAAGTAGCCAGGCAGGCCGATCCTGAACAACGGCGGAAGATGAAAGAGCATTTTCGCAGAACTTCCCGTTACGAATGGATGTTTTGGGACTCGGCCTATCATAAGCGGAAATGGCCGCCAAACAACTGAGCAGCGCCCGTCTATCAATGAGGGCGTGCAGGTAAAAGCTGAAAATTCAATCGCGGATGCCGCGCGGCTGAGCCTGAATTCCTCGACACTACCCGCGGCATCCGCACTCTCCAAAGCAAATTCAGCGGCTACACTTTTTCCGATGCCTTGGCTTTGGCCAGGGCCGGAACGTCCCGCCGTGCCGGTCCTTCGTAAATCTGACGCGGCCGCACTATCTTCTGCTCCGGGTCATTGATCAGTTCCTCCCACTGCGAAAGCCATCCCACGGTCCGACCGATTGCGAAGAGGACCGGGAACATGCCGGGGGGAAATCCCATGGCCTGGTAAATAAGGCCGGAATAGAAATCGACATTCGGGTAGAGTTTTCGGCTCTTGAAATAGTCGTCCTGCAGGGCGATCTGCTCTAGTTCGAGTGCGATGTCGAGAAGCGGATTTGTTCCGGTCACTTTGAAGACCTGGTCAGCCATGCGCTTGATGATCCGTGCCCTGGGGTCGTAATTCTTGTAGACACGGTGCCCAAAACCCATCAATCGAAACTCCCCCTTTTTGACACGCTCGATGTATTCCGGGATGCGTTCTTTCGTTTCTATCGTCCGCAGCATCTTCAGGACGGCCTCATTTGCCCCGCCGTGTAGCGGCCCGGCCAAGGCGCCCACGGCGCCGGCTGCGGCCAGATAGGGGTCGGAACGGGAACTGCCGATGCACCGCATGGCGCTGGTGCTGCAGTTTTGCTCGTGATCGGCATGCAGTACAAAGAGAACATCCAAGGCTTTCTCCAGATCCGGGTGAACCTCATAGTTCGGCTTGGTTCCGGAAAACATCATATGAAGAAAATTGCCCGCATAGTCGCGATCAGAAGGGAATACGAAAGGCAGATCGGACTGGTGCCGATAAATAAAGGCCGCCAGAGTGGGTATTTCCCCGATCAGGCGCACTATCTGGCGGCGACGGTTTGCGGGGTCCTCCACTTTGCCGGCTTCCGGGTAGCAAGCGGACAGCGCGGCGATCGCGCTCACCAGCATACCCATCGATTGATCGGTTTTCGGAAAGGACTGGATAAGGCGCACTATCGGTTCGGGAATACTGGCCTCATCTGCGATTTGTTCCCGCCACTCGCGATACTGGTCTTCCTGGGGCAGTTCTCCAAACAAGAGAAGATAGGCTACTTCAAGGAAAGAATTATGTTCTGCGAGCTGCTCGATGGGATAGCCACGGTGAAGCAAAATGCCCTTGTCACCGTCGATAAACGTGATTGAACTACGGCAACAGGCCGTGTTCATAAAGCCCGGATCGTAGGCCATGAGTCCGAAATCATCCGGTTCCACCCGGATTTTTCGCAAATCCATAGCCCTGATCGTGTCTTTTTCAATCGGGAGTTCGTAATCGCGCCCTGTTCGATTATCCTTGATTGATAGACTCTGTCCCATCCTTGTTACCCTTTCCCGAATCGATGACGGGTTATTGGTTGTTGATGATTCACTGTTTACGAGCACAAATCCAATCATTAATCATCGGTCATTAATCGTCAAATACATCTCGTTCAAAAAAGGTTCGTAGTTTTTCCGCCTCGAGCGTTACTTAATATATGAAAAACACCATGAAACCGAAAAAGAAGACCGAGAGCCAGGCGAGAAAAAGAGGAGTTTGTTGCCAGTGCCGTGGGAAGTACCAGCGAGCAATGATTTGGGTGCATCTGAAGCATTGCGATTGCCGAATGGTGGATGCCCGCTTCATCCATTGCCACTATGACAACGCTCCGTCGGCTTTTTTTCTTATGCTGACCAGCGAGGCGCATCCAGACTTCTGGGTTTGCCTGGAAGCACACGTTAATGCAACTTTTGCCGATCTCGAAGCGCAGATCGTGCAGTTGATCGCCCCTGGTCTTTCCCCTGAAGAAGATGAAAGCAGATTTCTTTTCTCCCAGGAAATCGCGGAAAGAAATGGCTGGGACCGCAACGATGACTCTCTGGATACCACGCTGGAAAAGGTAGTCAGGACAGGCGATCGCTTTTACTATTACATCGGCCCCGAAAACCCGCTGTTAATGACAATCCAGGTAGTAGAAGAGGTGGGAACATCCTTTTTGCACCGGCCTATTGACGTCGTCGCGCACTTCCTGGCCGAACAGCCCCAACCTGCAAAGACGATCATGTGAACTCGCGTCTGGCAGCCTGAAACAAGACGATTTTTGCTTGAGATGCGCAGACTGCCGCAACCGTGGCAGCCGCCTAATGCTCCCCAAATTCCTCGTCGTCCTATTGGAAGTCGCAGTGAGAAGCAATAGAATTCCGGTTCGGCGCCGCGGGGCGCCTTTTTTCGGGGAGGTTTGGAATGTACCGTTATTGCTTGTTCATCACTGTTTTCTTTCTGTCACTGTCCGCGCAATTCGGTTTCGCACGGCAATCCTTAAAGGACTATGGAGGCTACAAAGACCCGGCTCTTTTCACCAGGATGCCGCATTACTATCTGCCTAACAGCGGGTCCGTAGAAGAACTGCAGTATCAGGCTTATGAGTTTTACGTCACCAGCGGCAACAGAAGCGAGAAGAAGCGGATCGAAGGCCGCTTCAGCCGCCACACCTACGAGTATGACGAAAAAGCCGCCGGAGCGAGGCCGAGCAGCCTGCAGATCATTCGGAACTATCAGGCTGCGGCCAAACAAATTGGTGGGCAGATTCTTTTCGACGACGGCTCCCGCACGACAATTCTGTTTGAGAAGGAAGGAAAAGAGACCTGGGTCGAGGTGCTTCCCCGAAACCAGGGCTACCTTTACCACGTCCGGATGGTCGAAAGAGAGGGCATGAAACAGGATGTGGTCGCGAATGCGGACGTGTTCAAAGCGGGCCTCCAGCAGAGCGGCCACGTCGAAGTCCCCGGAATCTTCTTTGACACCGGCAGATCGGTGGTCAAGCCCGAATCGGACGCCGCCCTGCAAGAGGTGGCGAAGCTCGTGAAGTCTGATCCGTCGCTCAAGGTTTGGGTTGTCGGGCATACGGACAGCACTGGAACCGTTGAGAGCAACCTCAGTCTTTCCAGTGCTCGCGCCGCTGCAGTAGTAGAGGCCCTGGTGAGCCGGCATGGAGCGGATCCCAAGCGGCTTGCCCCGCACGGCGCCGGACCTTTTGCCCCGGTCGCATCAAATGACACCGAAGAAGGAAGGGCAAAAAACAGGCGCGTTGAACTGGTCAAAATGCCCTGACACCGTCAGGACCGGTGGTCGCGGCCACTCCGAGCGACAGAGGGCCGCGATCTATCGTCTCAAGCGCCAGAGCCTGCCATCATCCTGGCAGCGCCCTCGGCGGCTGTACTCCACAAAAGAGTCCGCGCAGACCGTCTTTTTCAGCGCTGGTCGGTTTTCGTCTTGATTCAAGAATACTACTCGCCAGGCAGATGTTGGGATTTCAAGCGTGCGAGCACGCCTGTCCGCGCCAGTAAACGCCTTGAAGCCTTGACCGCTGGTTTTCGCTGTCTGTAAACTGACGGCGCTTCACGGGGGCGCGCGGCTGGGGGCTTGGTTTTTATTTCGGAAAGGAGACTCGGTTCTTACCAGGAGCCGATGATCAAACATGAAAGAACTTTCATTCGAGAGTCCGCAGTTCCGCGGGATACGCCAAGAGGTGAGCCAGATCTTGCGGCGGGCGATTTTCGATGGGCTTTATGAGCCGGGGCAGCAGATTTATGAGGCGGAGGTCGCTAAGAAGCTGCAACTGAGTCGTGGTCCGGTCCGGGAGGCTCTTCTCCAACTGGAGAAGGAATCGCTGATTGTGAGCGTTTACAACAAGGGCTGGTTCGTGATCCAGCTGACCCCGGAGCAGATTACAGAGATCATCAGCATGCGCGTGGTGCTCGAAGTCCTTGCCCTGAAGATGGCTCGAGAAAGGGTAAACAGCCGCCAGTTGAAGAAACTGATCCGCATCCAGGAGTCGATGCTCGAGCTGTTCCGGAAGGAAGACTACACGGGCGCCATTCAGCATGATTTTGATTTCCATCGCGCAATCTGGAAAATCGCGGGACATGCGGTGCTTGAGGAGAGTGCCACCCGCCTCACGACTCCCTATTTCGCTTTTCTCAAGATGTTAAAGATCCGTACGGGTTTCCGCATGGAGAGCTTCTACGAGGGTTTGGAGAACCACCAGGCGATGCTGAACTACCTGGCGGGAGAGACAGATAAGAGCGCCGAATGGTGCGTTCGGAACCACTTTGAGCCGCTCACCTATCGGGACTGGAGCGTTCTGCTGGACAGCATCAGCAAGTAAGCGGCGAAGCAGCCCGGTGACGCGTGTTGACACCGGTGACCCTGAATCTCTAAAATCGGTTATCGATTATGGAGCTGGAACCCGTACGCGACTCTTCTTTAAGCGCTCAGTCTTTTGAAGTGCTAAAGAGTGCCATCTTTTCCGGAAAACTCAAGCCTGGCGAAGTTTTGCGCGAGATGTCACTGGCGCGGGCACTGAATGTCAGTCAGTCAACCGTGCGAGAGGCGCTTTTCCACTTGGAGCAGATGGGGCTCGTTGTTCGAATGCCGAACAAGGGGACTCGGGTCAAGACGCTGTCGCGGGAGGAGTTCGTCAACCGTTTTTCGATTCGCATCCGGCTGGAAGAGATGGCCATGATTGAGGCAGCCGCTCGAATGACCGACGAGGATTTCGAGGAGTTGGGCCGCCTCGCAATGGAGACAGAGAGGGAGGTCTTGCGGAACGATTACCAGAAGAGCGGCCAGGCGGATCTCCGGTTCCATCAATATATCTGGCGAAGGTCGGGGAATCCCGAATTGTTTCGGATTCTGGAAGAACTCACGGCACCGCTTTTCGTTTTTTCCCTTCAGGCCTATCAGCAAACGCGTCGAAGCCTGGCGGCCTCGGCCCGCTCCCACCACGACATCGTGGCGGCTCTGCGCACCAAGGACCCGGATGCAATTCGCGACGCGATTCAGAAACACACCTCAGCGCACTACCAGCGTTTTCTGGAAGCCGAAGCGGCTTCATTGAAGCGCGACGCCGACGCTTCGGCGAATGCGCCCGACGGGGGCATGTCCCGAGCAAAGGGCGGCCGCCTTTCGGTGGATGACGTGCAGGTTTGAATCCAGCGGCCTGCCCGACCCTGCGGCTGGTCGCCGATAGCTGGAGTCTGGCGCCCTGAAGCAGTGATTCACGCGCTCGAGACAGCTTACCATTGTCTTTTCACAGCAGTCGCTCCTCGGAGCGTGACGCACCCGGGCTTGACCCGTCGCTTCCAGCACTCGCTTGGTTCCAACCCTGCGATACTCTAAGAATCCTACTTACTCGCGACATAACAATCCGGAACTCGTGACACAATAATCCCGAGGTGCGAAATGAACGTGTCAAGGGCTCTAAGCCTCCTTCTGCTCTTATGCTGTTTGCACGCCAGCTTAAGCGCTGGCGAGACCCGGAAAGTCGTATTGGTGACCGCGGATGGACTGAGATGGCAGGAAGTGTTTTCCGGCTTTGACAAAACTATAGCTGACGGGAAACAGGCCATAGCACTCGCGAAAAAGTATGACGCGCCTACGCCAGAGGAACGACGAACCAAGCTGCTTCCCTTTTTGTGGAAGGAGGTCGTGCCGAAGGGCGTTATCTTAGGAAACCGTGATAAGGGAAGTCAGTTTCGCCTGAAAAACCCCCATCGCTTTTCCTATCCGGGGTATGCCGAGATACTTACAGGACAGTACGTAGAGGCGGTGAAAAGCAACGATCCGGTACGGATTCCCCGAGAGACCGTGCTGGAATACGTGGCTCGCGCAATGTCCCTTCCCTCGACAGGCGTGGCAGCTTTTGCTTCGTGGAATATCATTTATTTCGCTGCCTCAAAGCAGGAAGGCGCGGTGGTGGCGAACGCCGGCTATCGGCCTTTGCCGCCGGACCTCTTAAAAGGACCTCTTGAAGCCTGGAATCGGCTGCAGTTCGACATCCTGACTCCCTGGGACTCGGTTCGCGACGACGCGGTGACGTTCGAGCTTGCACATGAATTTTTGAAGGAACACAAACCTGCCTTGCTATTCCTCGGTCTGGGGCAACCCGATGACTGGTCCCATGAGGGACGCTATGACCGGGCTCTGCAGTCTATTGAGCATTTCGACCGGTGTCTAGCCAGGCTCTGGGACACTCTTCAGAGCCTGCCCGAGTATCGGGACAAAACGACGCTGATCATTACCACAGATCATGGACGCGGCTCCGGCGCCAAATTGTGGCGGGATCACGGGGAAAAAATCAAGGAGGCCGAGTACGTCTGGCTGGCAGCCATGGGACCAGATACCCCGGCCCGGGGTGAATTCTCGTCCGGCACCTACTTTCAAAGCCAGACGGCTGCCACTGTTCTCGAGTTCCTGGGCCTCGACTGGAAGGATTTCAACCCGGCAGCAGGAGAACCGATCGAGGTGCTGTTTAAGTAAGGAAGAAACTTAAAGCAAAACTCGAAAGCTGGCTGAAGAGCAAAGGCTGCTCGCTCACGGCGCAACGGTCCGCCCCCTGGGCCCCTCTGATTGTTTCGCAAGGCGTCTACACTCCTCTCTTATCTACAGAACGGGGACAATGACCGGCCGGTGTTAGGGCGTTCCAACCAGATTTCCTGTTGACAGTTGACCGGACGGTCAGGTACGGTGTTCAATGTCGATTATCGATAACAGCTGGAAGAGGGAATGGAATGTTGACTGCGGGTTTGCTCTGCTGGCTCCTCTTTGTCAATCCGGGAGGGGCCCGGGATGAGGGAAAGGCGAAGGGTTTTATTCTGTCTTCGTCCCCGGTTTACATCCACGAAAATGGAGATCCCTACGACCTCGAAAACCGGTTCGGTTTTAATCACGCGCCTAGCGTGACTACACTCCCAGACGGCCGCCTTATGGCCGCTTGGTTTTCCGGCCCATATGAAGCATCAGTCCATCAGGTGATCCTCGGGTCGTTCTCCTCTGACGGCGGTTTGAACTGGACTCCCGCCCGGGTCATACAGGACTGGCCGCACCGGTCGGATTTCGATCCCGCCTTTGTGATCGATGGATCGCGAGTCTGGCTTTTCTTTTCAGTTGGGCGACACAACCGGTATCCGTTTGTTCAGAACGAGAAGAAGCACGTTGGCCCCGACTCTTTTAGCACCTACTATCGGCTTTCGAACGACTCCGGGCAGAGCTGGTCGGAGGCGCGGCTGGCGGCGGAAAGAGTCTTTTGCCGGAGTAACGGGATTCGGCTCTCTTCAGGCGAGCTCCTCGTGCCGATTTACCGGGTCCCTTCGTCAGGAGGTGTGCTGAAGTCATCCGACGGGGGGAACAGTTGGCAGGCATTCGGGAAGATCGCGACCGAAACAGGGGGAGGAGAACCGGCGGTTGCCGAACTCAGCGATGGCCGGATCATGATGATTCTGCGTACCCGGGACGGCTTCCTCTGGAGGTCGTTCTCAAGCGACCGGGGAGAAACCTGGTCGGCCCCGGAAAACACTGGGATCACGGCAGCGGCGTCTTCGCACGCACTCTTACGCCGCAGGAATGGCGACTTGGTCCTGGCACACAATGATTCGAAGCCGCCGGCCCGGACCAATTTGACTGTACGGGTTTCCTGCGATGACGGACAAAGCTGGGGTGAGCCCTTGAAAGTTGCCGAGGTGATGTTGCCCCGGGAAGGAGAGGAGGTTTGGGGGAGGCAGGTATCCTACCCATCACTGACCGAAACGGCGGACGGGACAGTGGTTGTGGTTTGGACGCGAATTGTGCTCTCGGACAGGGAGCAGTACGGGGATATCTGGTCGGCGCGAGTGAAGGTCGACTGATCGGCGAGTGCGCCTTTTTGCCCTGAAAGTCTGCTCGGAAAGGGGCGCTCGCGGGAAGACGGAGTTCGCAATTGCTCAGCTTTTGGGATGTTCTCATTATAGTCATCTACCTGTTTTCCAGTGTCCTCGTCGGCGTCTTGTCGCGAGGCAGGCAACGGGATTCCCAGGATTATTTCACCGCTCGTGGAGGCCTGGCCGGCGTAGTCGGTTCGATCCTGGTCGGGTTGAGCATTGCCTCCGCGCTGTTTAGCGGCATCAGTTTTCTCGCTTATCCGAGTGTCGTTTATGGGCACGGTCCGGCGCTTCTCCTCGGTCTTTTTTCATATTTGGCAGCGTGGTTGGTGCTGCGTTTCTGGTTCTTGCCCCGCTACCTGGCCGGGCCGGTTAAGCATCCCTACCAGGTGATCGAGACTCGATTTGGAAGCCACGCTCGACTGGAGGCCAGTGTGTTGTTCGTACTGCTGCGACTGGGCTGGCTGGCGACGCTAATTTTCGCTCCTGCCCTGGCCGTCATGGCGGCCGGCAGACTGGAACCGGGCTGGTTCTGGCCGGTAGTGCTCGTGATCGGCCTGGGAAGCACGGCTTACGCCACTGTCGGCGGTATTCGGGGGGTCATTTACACGGACGCGCTCCAGTTCCTTGTGATCACCGCCGGCCTCGCGCTGACCGTCGGGCATGTCCTTACGCACCTCCCGACATCGCTGGCCACCGCCTGGAGCGGGCTGGCGCAGTCTGGGCACCTGGATCTGTTCGACTTTTCTTTTGACCCGTCGTTGACGTTCACCTTCTGGGCGATTGCCATCGGGTTCAGCTTGAGCAACATTGCTACCTACGGTGGTGACCAGATGATCATGCAACGCTACCTGGCCGCCGGAAACATCCGGTCGGCAAGCCGGTCGTTCACCGTCAACGCACTCGGCTCCAGCGTGATCATTCTGCTGCTTTCCTTGGTCGGGCTCTGTCTGGCCGCCTGGTATCAGGCGCAGCCGGATCCGCTTCTGCCGGCGAAAGCTGACCAGGTCTTTCCGTATTTTATTGCGACACAGCTGCCGACCGGGGTGGTGGGCCTGCTCCTGGCCGCCCTGCTGGCCGCAACGATGAGCAGTATGGCGGGAGGAATCAACGCTTTGGCCGGATCCTTCACGTTTGACTTCCGGTCATCGCGGCGGGATAACGACGATCCACGACGGCAGTTGCGCTTTGGGAGACTGACGAGTCTTGTGCTGGGTCTTGCCGCGACTGGAATAGCGGGTGTCGTTGGATCGCTGGGATCAATTTTCGAGATCATACAGACTCTTCTTGGTGTGTTCCTCGGTCCCTTGTTTGCCTGCGTGCTGCTCGCCCTGACCACTTGGAATATCAGCCGGCAGGGAGTCCTGATTGCGATGCCCGCAGGCGTGCTGGTCGGAGTGCTCCTTGTCTTCAGCCCGGTTTCGAGCCTTTGGATCTCGCCGGCGACGTTCCTGACGAGTCTCGGAGCCGCTTTAGGGGGTACGATGATCGAGCGGGTCTTCGGCCCAACACCCCTGGAGCGCCCGGTTGAGAGGTCATCAAACGAATAGGAATGAAATTGCTTATGAGTGGCTTCACAGAACGATTTCACCGTCGTCGTTTGTTTGGTGCACTGGCCGCCGCGCCGCTTGCCGCTACGGGCGGTTGTGCAGCCAACGAGCAGGACAGAAGGCAGGAGGCGATCGATTTCCCACGCTCATTTATTCACTATGTCCCGCCCGACGTCGACATCTGGGTCCGGATTCAAGCAGACTGCCGCGGCGAACTCTTCGATCGAGGCACGGGCGCTCGGGATCAGTACGTGTCGAGCGTTCGCGTCCAGACCGGGTTACAGGGGGGCGCCGATGCCGGCTACGATTTTTGGTTCATTTTCGGCGAGCGCAATTTCTACACCCGCCGCTCGCATGTCTCGCACTATAGCCGCAACCCGTCGGTCCGACCCATCAGCTATTTCTCCTCGAGCGGAATTCACTTTATGAGGCGGCCTGCACGACTGCTCTCAACCGGGAGCGAAATTCGAGACGCCTTACGGAGTTGGAAGGAAATCACTGCCCGAACGGAGTTCGAGAGCACAGATCACGAGCGAATTCACGCTGTCGAGTATCCGGTCAAGTGGGCAGACGGCAACGACGACGGCACATTCCGTGTGGAGACAGGCCCGGTCGTGCTGCTTGACCCGGACAAGGCTCGGCCAGGCGAGGATCCCGCCTTCGACGATTTCCTGTGGGCCTACTTCGATCTGAGAAGTTTTGACCAGGCGCGCATTTTCGTGGAGCAACCGACGTCGATTCTGGCGGGGGCAACCTTTGAGAACGAGGACCGTCAGAATCCGCCTCTGTCCGAGCAGCAGGTACAGAGCATCTGGGAGAGGCTCGTCCGAGGTTGGACGCCACCCGTTTCGGGCGAGAAGCTCGAGGAGTTGTTCTCGACCCAGCGATTCTCAAAGACTATCGTTAAGCGCGTCCGGACCACTTTCTGGGCGCTTGATTAGAGGTGTTGGTTCACTCAACCGTGGAGTTTCACGCGCGTCTTGCGGCCAGGCCTCCAGCAGCGATTGTCGGGCCGCAGATCCGCTTACCTTCTCCCCGTTACCTCCGTCGGACGCAACGCTTCGACAAAATCCGATAATTATCGATAGACAACTGTTGACAATATGGCGAGCTTCGGGTACGGTCTTATCGATAATCGAAAGGAGTCGCGAGTGAGGCGGGAAGAGCCGACCCCAAAGGCGGAGTGGGACGAATTCCAATACGACAACGTGGGCTCGGGATCATATCGATCCGCTCCAATAGGGCGCTGGCTGTCGGCGACCGGAAAAAGCCGTTGCTCGACCTTGCTTCTTCTCGCCCTCCCCCTCTTTTTCCTCTTCCCGGCGGCTGGTTGGGGAGCGAATACACCGCGCCTTCGCGTCCTGGTCCGCTCAAACGTGTTTGCCCATCCGGCCGCCGATCCCTATGACCTTAGAAACCTTTACGGCTTCAATCATGCCCCGAGCGTCGTCAGCCTGCCCGACGGCCGGCTTATGGCGGCCTGGTTTTCCGGTCCGTTTGAAGCCTCCGTGCATCAGGTGATCCTGGCCTCTTTCTCGTCGGACGGCGGGATAAACTGGACGCCTGCGAAGGTGCTTCAAGACCTGCCCCGCGTCTCGGACTTCGACCCCGCGTTCATAGTGGATGGCACTCGCGTCTGGTTCTTCTACACCGCCGGGCGACACAACAGATACCCGGTCGTCCGGGACAGGGAACTAGCGATCGGCGTGCCGTCATTCAAGCTCTTCGCCCGACACTCGGAGGATTCGGGGCGCAGCTGGTCGGAGCCGCGCTTGATCGAGGAGGCGGTTTTCAGCCGCAGTAACGGGATCAAGCTTTCGACCGGAGAAATGCTTTTGCCCCTTTACGAGATTCCCTCTCGCGCAAGCGTGCTGCGTTCGGTCGATGGTGGGGCGACCTGGAGCAGGCACGGTGAGATTGTCACCCCGGCCGGGGCCGGCGAGCCTTCCCTGGCGGAGATCGGATCCGGCCGGATCCTGATGGTGCTGAGAACAACTGACGGGTTCCTGTGGACGGTCTCCTCCAATGACGGTGGGAAGTCCTGGGATGAGCCGATCAGGACTATGCTTCGGGCACCGGCCTCCTCGCATTGCCTTTTTTCTCTCAAGGACGGCCTGCTGCTTTTGGCCCACAACGATTCGCCCAGTGTTCGCTCGCCCCTGACGCTGCGCCTTTCGGTAGACGCTGGCCAGACGTGGCAGGCCCCAATAGAACTGGCAGCTGTTTCCATTCCCACGAGCGGAGACGAAGTCTGGAGCCGCGAGGTCAGTTACCCTTCGATAGCTGTGAACCGCCGCGGACAGGTAGTTGTCGTCTGGGCGAATCTGACAATTTCCGATACCGAGCAATACGGAGATATTGAATCGATGGTGCTCGAAATCAACCGTTCCGGGGGCAGAACAACGGAGAAGGACAGATGAGCGTAACTGAAGCTTCCCCGAGGTGGAGGGCCATTCAATCAGTGGTTTTGATCGCGTGGGTGGGTCTGCTTCACGCCGGCGCAGTTTCGAGCGACATCGAGTGGGCGGGGGATGGGAGCTATAGACTTCTTGTCGAGGTCTCACCCGTGGCGCCGGATGGGAGAGGACGAGACGAGTTGCCTGCGGAACTGGAGATCGACTTCGTCGGCGAGTTGAGGCGGCTCGGAGAGAAGCGCTTGCCTGACCTCGGTTCACTTCAAGTCATCAGGTTCGACAGGGCGAGCGGCCGTCCGCTGGCATATGACAATTACGCGTACGGGCGGGGGCCCTACGACCGTCCCTTTCGTTGGTATGACTCCGCCGTCCCCTACGATTTCCCGGAGTTCATGGGATCTATCAACCAGACCGGCGGCCAGATACGGATGAAGAACCGAATTCGGGGCGGCTACTTCTACAACGTGGTGGGCGACTGGCGCAAAGGGCGGCTTGCCTGGACGCACGAGCAGGAGGGGACGGAGCCGTCGTACTATGCGGTTTATTTCGATTTGCTGCCGTCGGATCAGAAACTGCGCCAGAGCCCTCCCGCAGGCTGGCTGGGTGACGGGACACCCCGGCGTGAGCCCCGTGGAAAGACGACCACAGGGGCCAGTCATGTCTGTATCGATATTGACGATTGGAACGGAGACGGGCTCCTCGACCTGGTTTTTGGCGAGGACTACGGGCATTTTTTCTGGTTTCCAAACGCCGGCAGTCGCAAAGAGCCGCTTTTCCCCGGATACCATCTGGTTCTTGATGCTGCCGGAGTGCCGCTTGACACTGGTTTCGCGCTGGTACCGCTGATCATCGACTGGGATGGGGATGGGCGGAAAGACGTGCTGGCGGGCGCTCATTGGAATCGGGTGGTTTATTTCCGCAACGAAGGTACGAACGCCGACCGCCGACTGGTCTACAAGGGGTTTGTGGAAATAGACGGGAAGCCGATGGCGCTTCCGGTCTCGCCCCTTGTGTTTGGAAGCCCTGAGATCTTCAAAGAGGATTACTATCCCGTGCTGGCTTCGGCCGACTGGGACGGCGATGGTGATCTGGACCTGCTGGCGGGGGGATATATCACCGGCAGGATTTACTTCTACGAGAACATTGGGCGCAACCTTGACGGCACGCCGCGGCTGCGGCTTGCAGGGCCGCTGGAGGCCGACGGCAAGCCTTTGAACGTCGGAGAATGGTGTGCCTCACCCTATGTGGCCGATTTCGACGGCGATGGTGACCTGGACCTGATCTCCGGGCGTTTCAAGTGGAAGTCCCCCGACCGGGAACACTTCCTCCGTTACTACGAGAATGTGGGTTCGAAGCGACACGCGGTCCTGAAGGAGCGCCCCTTCCCCAAGCAGGGCACGTTTCCCGCTCACAACCTGGCTGTTCCCCGCTCCGCTGACTGGGACAATGACGGCGACCTCGATCTGGTGGTGGCCGCCGCCGGCAACATCTACCTTTACCGTAATGTCGGAAGCCGTCGCAGTCCTCTGTTCGAGGTACATGACCGGCCGCTGACGAGCACGTGGGGGAACGCCGAGTTGCCTGGGACCGGCGCCTACATCTCGACGCAGTTTCTGGACTGGAACGGCGACGGCCGGCTCGACGTGGTCTCCAACTACGCCGCTTACCTGGATCAGGGGAAGGGGAACCCGGGAGTTTACGGGGAAAAGGTGGAGGTGCTGCCGCCGGGTGTGCGAATTTCCCATCCGTCCCACACCGGTGACGACTGGTTCTGGCCGCGTCTGTACGACCTGGACGGCGACGACCGCCTTGACGTGCTTTTTGGAGATTGGGGAGGACACGTCTGGTTTCATCGAAACCTCTCGACATCGACGCAACCGCTCTTCGATGTGACTGGATACCGGTTGAAGACGGTGGACGGTCGCGACATCAAGGTCGGACCCATCGGCAAAGACCCGAACAAGGATTTCAGTGCCCTGCAGGGCGCTCGCACGGTTTTCAGCGTGGCCGACTTCAATCAGGATGGTTTGCTCGACCTGGTGGTGGGGGACGAGTACGGAGTGGTCAGATACTATCAGAACGCCGGATCGAAGGCCGATCCCGTGTTCTTTCCTCCTGTGGTGGTGGCGGAGACGGGATCTCGGGGGATGGTCGACGCAGTCGACTGGAACCAAGACGGGCTGATGGATATCCTTGTCGGCATTGCCTCCAGCCCGGTGCGGCTTTTCCTGAACATCGGCAAGTCAGCTCAGCCGGTATTCGGACCGGGGATCGACCTTCAACTTCCTCCAATCATCGAGCCCCGGGCGATCGCTGTCGATTTGAATCAGGATGGCGATTTGGACCTGTTCATTCCCAGCACGCTGGGGTCTTGTTTCCTGGAACGTTCGTTTATTGAGCACGGTTACGCTCCGGCTCAAATGATCGGATTCGAGAAAAAGAAGGATCAGAAACGGCCGCGTCACCGGCGGCAAGATTGAAAAAGGAGGCACAGTGAAAGACCGTAAAGGAGGTTCTACGAGGCGATCGTTTCTGCAGGCCGCTGGTCTGGGCATCGCCGCTACGCGCTTGGCAGAGGCTGGGGCAGTAAACACGCAGCCGGCCGGGAAACGAACTGCCATGGCGCCGGAGCAATTCCGACGGCTTCTGGCGGGGCCGATTCAGTCTCAGCCGACGCCGTTCGATGAGAAGCGGCGGATCGATCACGCAGCCGTTCGGCGCATGGTCGATCGGGCGCTTCGCTATGGTGTTCCAATTTTCGCCCTGACCGCCGGAAACAGTCAGTACCATTCACTGTCTTACGAGGAGGTCAAAGCGCTGACCCGGACGCTCGTCGAGGCAGTGGATGGGCGCGCGATCACGATCAGCGCCACCGGTCAGTGGTGGACCGAACGCGCCGTTGATTACGCCCGATACGCCGAGTCAGTGGGCGCGGATGCCGTCCAGATTCTAATGCCGGCGGTCTATGGGAGTGAGGACGAGCTTGTCGAGCACTATCGCGCAATCGCCCGCGCCACCCGGTTGCCGCTGGTTCTTCATGGGCAATACCCCGAATCGTTGTTGCGAAAGCTCCTCCAGATTGAATCGATCGCGGCCATCAAGGAAGACGGGGCACTGACTTCCTACATAGATCGAATTATCGAGTTCGGAAATCGAGTTGAGATATTCGCAGGGGGGGCCGAAAACCGCTACCTGGTCGGCTACCCGTACGGCGCCAAGGCGTTCTACAGCACCTACTGCTCGTTTGCTCCCGATATCCCGATGCAATTCTGGAAGGCGATAAAAGAGAACGACCTGAAAAAGGCGACCGAGATCACAACTCGCTTCGATTACCCCTTTATCAAGCGTTTTACGCATCCCTTCTGGCACGCCACACTCGAGTACTTCGGGGTGGCCAAGCGTTACATGAGGCCGCCGCAACATACCTTTACTGATGCCGAAATGAAAGACGTGGCGGCTTTTTTTGATGCGCAAGGGCTAAAACCGGAGCAATACAAGGAGTAATAGGAGTGAACACGAATCCAGTGAATCAGGGCGGCGCAAAACCGCTGGTTGCGAACCCTGCCGATATCCGAATCGGCCTGGCTGGGATGGTTGCAGAAAACGATCATCCTTACAGCTGGAGCGCCATTCTGAACGGGTACGAACCCGACGGCCTGGCCGATTGTCCGAATGCCACTATCCGCGGCTATTTGAGCAGGCAGCCGAAAGCCGACTTCGGAATACCAGGGGTACGGGTGACTCACATCTGGTGTGATGATCCGGACAACGCCACCAAAGTGGCGCGAATGAGTCGCATCCCGCACGTCGTCAAGTACCCCGAAGATCTGATTGGCCAAGTGGATGCTGTTCTCGTTCCGACGGATATCGGCCGGGAGCATAAGGAGCGGGCCAGACCCTTCCTTGAAAAAGGTATCCCCGTGTTCATCGACAAACCGCTGGCGGATGCTGAAGAAGATCTCGACTGTTTCATCCGGTGGCATGAGGCGGGAAAACCGCTGATGTCGTCCAGCTGCATGCGTTACGCTCGGGAACTGGCAGAGTTGCGCGGGCGCGTAGACGAGATCGGCCGGCTGCGAATGATCACCGTGACAACCTGCAAGAGCTGGGAACGATACGGTATTCACGCCCTCGAGGCGGTTTATCCTTTCTTGCCACCTTACCAATGGACGAGCGTGGTGAACACCGGTTCCGAGAAGTCGAACGTCGTTCACCTGCAGCATGCTAGTGGGGTCGAAGTGGTGGCAGTCGCTATCGACGATCTGTACGGAGCAATGGGCTGTGTTTCGATTTACGGGACGGCCGGGATGTTGACGGCCTGTTTCGCCGATTCTTTTTACGCCTTTAAGGCCCAGTTGGCGGCTTTTGTTCAATACCTGCGACGTGGCGTTCCGCCTTTCCCGTTCGAGGAAACCATCGAGCTGACTCGTCTTGTGATTGCCGGGATTCGGAGTCGCGAGCAGCACGGGAGACGCTGCCTGCTTCTGGACGACTGCAGAAACTCGGGCGGTTGAGCGGCCAGCGCGGGCCGAATCCGCAAGCCTGGTCCGGTGATTGTCTTTGCAGAAGGAGCATACAGAAGATGTTTGATTTTAGCGGAAAGGTTGCACTTATGGCCGGAGGGGCGGGCTATCTCAGCAGTCCTGCCTGTTTCGGGTTGGTCGAGCATGGGGCCGCGGTCGTCGTGGCTGACAAGAACGAAGCGGCTCTCAATGCACTGATCGAGGAGCTGAGACGTCGACATCCTGGCGCGAAAGCTTGCGGAATTGCGCTGGACATCGGAGATCAGGAATCGATCCGTGAAGCGGTTGAAACAACGGTACGAAACTTTGGCCGATTGGACATCCTGGTGAATGCAACTTATCAGAGTGTCGGAAAACTTGTTGAGGAGCTGACAGGGGCTGAGCTCGATGCCAGTCTGCACCTGAATCTGACCGGCTCTTTTCTGCTGGCGCGAGAAGCGAGCCGGGTGATGAAGTCTGGCGGCAGCATCATCCTGTTTTCCTCAATGTATGGCCAGATCGCGCCCGATCCGCGGATCTACCATCATCCCCTGAAACCGAACCCCATAGAATATGGCATTGCCAAGGCCGCGCTGGAACAGATGATACGATACCTCGCTGTCGCCTGGGCGCCTCGCAACATTCGTGTAAACGCGATTGCTCCAGGTTCCTTCCCTCATGTGCATCAGCAAACTCAGTTTCCCGACTGGATGAAGCTTTTGGCGGCCAAGGCCCCTTTGGGACGTATCGGACGGCAGGAAGAAGTGGCGGGGGCCATAGTGTTCCTGGCCTCGGATGAGGCGTCTTACGTAACCGGACACGTGCTGAATGTCGATGGCGGATGCACCATCTGGTGAGGGACGAGAAAGGAAGATGCGCTTACTCTGGTCAATCATTCTTATAGGTGTCTTCTCTTTGACACCTGTTCATGTAGAGGGTCAGGAGCCGGAGTTTGCCGGCCCGGTCAGGTTGATTCTGCCGCCGGCTATCTACGCCACACCGGGGATCGAGACCAATCTCTATTTTGAAAACGTGGTTCTGACTCTGACCCCTGAAGCGTACTTCTTTGACGTCACCTGCCCCAAGGGGACGCTGCTGGCTAAGCGCTGGACCTTTACACCGGCACCAGAAGAGGCGGGTTCATATCCCTTGCTGCTCGAAGTCCGGGATTCAGACAACAGGATCGTGGCTCGCGCACGATCGATTGTCCGAGTGGCTTCTGATGAGGGCGGTGCGGGAATGGTGGTGCGGCTTCTGACTGTCGGTGACAGTCTCACCCAGCCTGCGCTCTATCAGCGCCACATTTACGACCTGTTCTCCACGAACGGTAAAACCAGGCTCGAGCTGATCGGCACCCGCGGCCCGGACAATCTTCCGGCTGCCGGTGAAATCCGGCATGAGGGGATTGGCGGGTGGACCGCCCAGGCCTTCGCAACTATCTACGGTCCTAACTCGTGGAACGGCTATCCGAAAGGAGAGGGAACGGGAAGCCCTTTCATTTTTCTCGACGCCCAAGGAGAGCCTAGGTTGGATTTTGCCCGTTACTGCCGGGAGTTTGCTAATGGGACGCCGCCCGACTTTGTCACGTTCGGCCTCGGGACCAATGACGTCTGGAGAGCGACCGACAAGGACATTGACGTGGTGGTCGACGAAGTGCTTCGGCACTTCGACACCCTGGTCGCAACGGTGCACGACGTGCGATCCGATGTCCGGGTCGGTATTCTGCTTCCACCTCCGCCTTCGCCCTCCCAGGATGCTTTTCGAGGCTACAAAGGTGGGCAAAAGCAGACGGGATGGCAGTATCGCAGGAACCACCATCGTCTCGTCGAACGCCTGATCCAGCACTTTGGCAACCAAGACAAGGACAACGTCGGGGTCGTACCGGTCTACTCGGGATTCGACATCCGTCACAACTACAAGCAGCGCCGCTTCCCGGTGCATAGCCGGAACTCGACCGAGGTCGTCCAAGTGATCGACCCGGTCCACCCCGAGCTCTCCGGCCATCAACAGATTGGGGATGTCATATTCAGCTGGATGAAGGTTTGCCTGGCCAGGCCATAGCGGGGATCGTCGCCTTGGCTGGAGCACGGATAGCGGAATAAGGGTGAAACACGGTGGCAAAAGAAATCGGAAGTCTGCGCGTGTATGGGTGGTTGCTTCTGCTTATAGGCGTTTGTGTGTGCGGCTGCGGTTCGACCAACGTCGAGTGGGCGGGTGACGGAAAGCATCGCGTCCTGGTTCGGGTGGAAGCCAGGCCACTCGCACCTGGGACGGCGTTCGACGAGATGCCGGCAGAGGTGGAAATAGACTTCCAGGAGCTGTGCAGGGACGCCGGTCTTCAAGGAATCCCAGACATATCCTCGGTGCAGGTGATTCGCTACGATCCAGAGACGGGAAGGCCTCTTCCCTATGGCAAGTATGCCTTTGGACGTAGCGTCTATGACCGGCCTTTCCGTTGGTACGATGAAGCGATTCCTTACGACTTCCCTGAATTCGCTCAGGCAATTGATCGAACCGGCGGGAAGATAGAGCGCACCCTTACTCCGCGTGCCGGATACTTCTATAACGTTCTGGGAGAATGGAAGCGAGGACGACTAGCCTGGGCGCATACGCAGGAAAGTGACCTGCCCTCCTTTTACGCGGTCTATTTCAATTTACTGCCAGACGGGCAGAAACCGGCCCGGATACCGCCGAGGGGATGGTTAGGCGACGGCATGAACAGATGTAAGCCGGTCGGAGGGAGCACTACGGGCGCCGGTCACACGAGGATTGCGGTTGCCGACTGGGACGACGACGGCCTGATCGACATCCTGTACGGTGAGGACTACGGGCATCTTTTCTGGATGCCGAACGTGGGGTCCGAACACACGCCGACCTTTTCCTATTCCAAGATGATCTTCGATGCTGATGGTCAACCGATCGACGCGGGCGTCGGCCTGGCGCCCCTGATCGTTGATTGGGATGGAGACGGGTTGAAGGATGTTTTGGCCGGGACCCATTGGTCTCGAATTGTTTTCTTCAGGAACGTCGGTACCCGTGGCCAACCGTCGCTCTGTTACCAGGGCTTCATTGAGGCCGACGGCAAGACTCTCGAACTTCCTTTCCGGCCAATAATCGGTCGAAGCGAGGCCCCTTTCAAGCAAGACTATTACGCCGTTCTCGAGGCTGTCGACTGGGACGGGGACGGAGCGCTCGACCTGCTGGCCGGAGGCTACGTCACGGGTCGGATCTACTTTTATCGACACATCGGGCGAGACGGGAAGGGGCTCCCGGTCCTGGAGTTCCAGGGTCCACTGGAAGCGGACGGAAAACCGCTTAATGTCGGCGATTGGTGTGCCGCGCCGACAACGGCCGATTTTGACGGAGACGGCGATTTGGATCTCGTGACCGGCAGCTACCCAATGACGCGCGACGAAAACCTGCAGAAACGTCGGGCGGACAACTTCCTGCGATTTTACGAAAACGTAGGCGATCGCCGCCGTCCGGTGCTTCAACTCAGACCCTTTCCGGGCGAGGGCCGTTTTCCCGCCGGCGGGCTCGCCACGCCCCGTGCCGTCGACTGGAATGGCGATGGTCTGTTGGATCTTATCGTCAGTTCCCGTTCGGACATTTACTTGTTCAAGAACATTGGCACGAAGACGCAGCCCCGTTTTGCAGCGCATGCTCGTCCTCTCGTGAGCGACTGGGGCCGAGCCGATCTACCGGGCACAGGTCCGGAGGTCTCTACCCAGTTTATTGACTGGAACGAGGATGGCTTCCTCGACATAGTTTCCGGCTACAAGGTCTGGCTCAATCTCGCAAAGGGGGTGCCGGGCGTGTATGGGGAACCAATCTCCCTGCTGCCGGAAGCTGATCGAATCGAACATCCGTCCGGGATAGGTGATGACTGGTTCTGGCCACGACTCTACGACCTGGACCAGGATGGGCATCGCGACGTGCTGTTTGGTGATTTTGCCGGCCGAATCTGGTTTCATCGAAGCTCCGGCGAAGCCGGCAGGTACCGGTTTGACAAAAAAGGATATCCGTTGCGGACGACCGATAACCGGGAAATCCGGGTTGGACCGGTAGACCAGGATCCATCGAAAAGTTTCCAGGCCTTACAAGGCGCCCGAACCGTATTCGTCATGGGAGACTTCGAACCCGATGGCTTGAACGACCTGGCGGTGGGCGACACCTTCGGAGTGGTTCGATACTACCGAAACGTGGGATCAAGAGAAGAGCCGCTGTTCGCCGCTCCAGTGGTGGTGGGGGATCTGAAGTCCCGGCTGCTGGTCGAGGCGGTGGACTGGGACGGAGACGGGCGGTTGGACATCATCGCGGGGAGTTCGGGTGGGCAGGTCGAGGTGTTCCGCAATATTGGGGACAAAGAGGCCGCCCGTTTTGATCAAGGGTTTTTTCCGGCCTTGCCAAAAATCATACAGCCCCGGGTGCTGATGGCGGATCTGAATGGAGACGGTGATCAGGACCTCTTTTTTCCGAGCACCCAGGGGTCATGCCTGGTGGAGCGTTCCTTCCTGGAGCATGGATACGCCAGAGGAGGAGTATTGGGCGGGATCGAGAGCTCCGGAGAATAGCGAACCGGAAAGGTCGCTGCCAAATCCGCCACGAATGATGTGATTAAGGAGAAATGATGGCAATCGAAGGAATAAGTTAGAGTGAACAGTTAACTGTTGACATTCGGAAGTTTTGAGTGTAAGTTTCTTCATCGAAGTAATCGGGTTTAATTGTGAAGCATTCCAGGCTCTTGAAAACGCGCGTAAGTGCGGCACGTGAGGAGGCGCGATAATGATTGTCAGATCTCTGGCTACATTTGTCGTCGTCCTGCTGACCTCTTCGCTGGTCGGTTGGGCGCAAACCAGTAACCAAGGCGCCATCGTCGGTACCGTTACAGACCCTTCCGGGCTCGCGACTCCCGGGGTGGAGGTGACGGCTCGCAATGTCGCGACGGGCGTGGAGCGGCAGACGATAAGCAATGACGTTGGCGACTATCGAATTGACTTCCTGATTCCGGGAACCTACCAGGTCACTGCGGTTCTTCCCGGATTCAAGAAGTGTGTCGTAGATCAGATCGCGCTTTCCGTCGGTGATGTCAGGCGGGTTGATCTGAAACTGGAAATAGGCGAAACCAGCGAGGAGGTGATGGTCACGGCGCAGGCGGCGGCTCTCAACACTGAGAACGCCTCAGTGGCGGAAGTCATCGATTCCGAGAAAATCCAGAATCTCCCTCTGAATGGTCGTGAATTCCTGGGGTTGGCCGAGCTAACGGCGGGCGCCGAATCAGGAAGCATTCGCCGTGGCACCGTGAGTTCCAGAGGCTATGCTATTGGGGTCAACGGAGCGCGGACCACCTACAACAACTACCAGATCGACGGCGCGGACGCTAATACGAGCGACAATGAACTGGCTTCTTCCCCGGCGCTTGAGGCAGTCAAGGAGTTCCGGATTCAGACCAACATGTACTCAGCGCAGTACGGGCGAGCCGGCGGAGCCGTTATCAGCCTGGTCACCAAATCGGGTGGGAACGATTTTCACGGCAGTCTCTACGAGTACCACCGCAACAAGGCTCTGGATGCGCTCCCTTGGGCTTACACAGGAGAGCGTTCCGATCTGGCCAATTACCTGTATAACCAATTTGGCGGGTCGCTAGGCGGGCCCATAATCAAGAACAAAACGTTCTTCTTCGGGACAGTCGAGTTGTTTCGCCAGAAGAGGCCGGGGAGCCTGCGCAGCGGGTTCGCGCCCAACGAGCGCGAGCGAGCTGGGGACCTCAGCCAGACGATCAACCCCTACTCCAGGCAGCCAGTTCAGCTTTATCACCCCTACACCAAAGAGCTGATTCCCGACGCGAAACTCCCCCAAAACCTGATTAACCCCGTTGGCCGCAGGATCATGGACGAATTGTGGCCTATGCCGAACTACGATGGCGATCCATTCCTGAACTTGCGGAAGTTTTTGGGCGGAACCTTCGACCAGAACAAGTACCTTGTCAGGGTAGACCACGCCCTGAGTGCCAGGGACTCCCTGTTCGGCACGTTCGATTTCAATGATTACGATACGGTCAGTGAAGGGTGGAACAAGTACAACGACACTATTTCCTACCAGCACGCGCGGACCGCGTCGATCACCGAAACTCACACTTTTTCGCCGACCTTGGTTAACGACCTTAAGGCCACCTTCCTGTTTTATGACTACCGGACGGGCCCGCTGTTGGCCGATAAGAATTACGGCCAGGAGTTCGGGATTCACGATCGAATTCACAAGGCCAAAGGCTTTCCCGCCATATACCTGTACGGAGCGGGCTCGATCCAGATCGGCGGCGAGGCGACTTCCCAGACCCAGAACAAGACCCTCCTGCTGAAAGACAATCTTGCCTGGACAGTGGGTAAGCACACCTTGTTTATTGGTGGAGATTGGCGGCGTCAGACTCACGACTATAAATCGATGGCGGGTTACGCGCGCTACTACGTGGGTAACACGGAGGGAAGCCTGTCCAGCTCACTGCGAGACATTTACCTGATCACGGGATCAACGTTCTCGAGCCTGTTGGTCGGAATTCCAAACCTTATAGATGGAGGACAAGGAGAAGACAAGCTGATCCCGATGGTTCGTAACGCTATCTCGGTGTACATACAGGATGATTGGAAGGTAACTGATCGCCTCACTCTGAACCTCGGGTTCCGATACGACTTCGAGTCTCCGTTCCACGTGACCAACGGGGAGTTCATGACGCTGGACTTCCAAACGGGGCTTCCGCTCTATGCCCAAGGGGCACCTGCGGACAAGCTGGCAAAACTCCAGTTCAACTACCTGACTGACGGACCGAACCACGGGTTTGAACCGAATTACACCGATTTTGCGCCGCGCCTTGGCTTTGCCTGGAGACCTCTGGCGGAAAGCAATTGGGTGATCCGGGGCGGCTACGGAATCATTTACAACTCCGAAACCGCCTCGAACACCACCATGGGTTCCTATGTGACCCCCTTCGCCGGCCGCCTGGGCTACATCTACCCGAAGAATGCCAATTTCTGGCCGGACAAGCAGGAACATATCTTCTCGTTCGACCAGGAGCCATACGGAATCGACTACGTCAGCACCAAAAGCCCGGGAGTCTTTATTCCAACTGCGCCCTATTACCCAACCGGGTACTTGCAGCATTGGAATCTGACCATGGGGAAAGAGTTCGGACAGTCCCTGCTGGGTGAAATTGCTTATGTTGCGTCTCGCGGGGTCAACCTGAACAGCTCCACCACAACCACGGAGTACGATCCTGAATTACAGAAGAAGATCGATACAGCCAATCCCAGCTGGGCGGGCAACAAGGGGATGAAAGCCAAGGGCTATAACTCGGCCTACCATTCGATGCAACTGCGCGTGCGAAAGGAGCATAGCCACGGACTATCCTACCTCGCTCAATACACCTGGAGTCGAGCCATGGCTGACGCCTCCGAGGATACAGCCAACGAGCATACCCTGAGTACTACGGTGCTGACTGAAGAAGGGCCGAAACTCCTGATCCGGCGCACGTGGACCCAGGCCAACTTCGATGTTCGTCATCGTCTGTCGCTAGCCGGCAACTATGAGCTGCCCTTCGGGCGTGGCAAAACGTACGGGAACGATCTTCATCCGGTTCTGGATGGCATCCTCGGCGGATGGCGGATAAACTGGATCTGGGCGTTGCAGGGCGGTTACCCATGGACCGTTACGACTGGTCCCCTGGTGTCAACTCGTCCCGATCGAATCTGTAACGGAAACCTGCCGGCGTCCGAGCGGACACCGGAACGTTGGTTCGATATTACCTGCTTCCCGAACCCGCAACCGGTCGAGTACACGGATCCCGAGACAGGTCAGGTGAGATCCTTTGTCCCGAACGGAAACGCGGGTGCGAACACGATCATCGGTCCGCCCACCAACAACTGGGACCTCGGTTTGCACAAGTACTTCCGAGCGACCGAAACCAAGAGGATCGAGTTCAGGGCGGAGCTCTTTAACGCGTTTAACCATCCCCGCCTGCTGGGCCCCTCCGGCCAGTACTTCTACAACCAGCCGGACGGCGCCAAGATCCTGAGAGCGGGCAACCAGCGTCAGATTCAGTTCGCTCTGCGGTTCACCTTCTGACGAACATTTCCCAACAGGTCGATCCGGGGGACAGACCCCCGGATCATCCCTCTGGCTGCTCCCAGTGTCGGATTCATCCGGGGGAGCAACCACACTTGCACTCTTCGGAGAAGACAAACGCGCGAGGAGAAGAGGCCGTGGGCGAGCATATCAAACCGACCAGGAGGGGCTTTTTCGGTTGGGCACTTGGCGCGGCCGTGGGGGCGGTTGGCGAGGGTGTTGCTGCCACGCGGTCCCACCTTGTTACGGATTTTCAGAATTCGTACCTGCACTGCCAGCCGACCGGAACCGGCATTTGGGTGCGGGTCAGTCTCGAATGCATTGCTGAGGCGTTCGACGTCGCCTCGGGCCGGACCGATCGTTACTTCTTGAGCGTCAAGGCTCAGACGGGGTTGGGCGAGACAGGCACATCAGGACGGTTATATCCCGGTTACGAGTACTGGATGATCTTTGCCAAGGACAGGGTCCTGATGAAGCGGCTTCATACTTCCTCGTACCTGAACAACCCCAGTGTGGTTCCATCTACGGAGTTTGGACCGCATGCCGCACATCTGCAAACCCGCTCTGCACGACGGTTGACGAGTCATGCCGAGATCGCGAGCGCTTTGCGTGGATGGCGGACGTTGACCGCACGAACTACTTTCCTGAGTCGGGACCGCAAAACCGCCTACCGGGTGGAGTACCCGGTGAAATGGGCCGACATCAACGATGAGCGTAAAGCCTTTCGAGTCGAAACAGGGCCGGTTCTTCTGCTTGATGCCGATAAGATCGAGGTCGGTGTCTGCCCGCAATTCGAGGACTTCAAGTGGGCGCATCTTGATTACCATTCGTTCGACTCGGTCCGCTGCCTGATCGAACGACCGACCGACATTCTTCAGGATGCAACGTATCAACCGCCTGCCGCCACACCTCGCCAAACGGCGGCAATCACGAGAGAGCAGGTGGAGGAGATTAGAAGGCGACTGTGGCAGAGTGGGCCCCCGCCCTTGGCCGGGGAGGCCTTACACAGACTGCTCCAGACCGATCGTTACTCGGATGCCGTCAACCTGCCCTGTTCTACCGAGTTGTATGCGCTCAAAGGGTAAGATCTGCGAAGATGAAGGAAGTTCTGTCCGCTCTGCTGACGGACGTTGCGGAGTGCCTTCGTCTCAGCGTTTCGGTTGGAGCCGGGAATGAAAATCGGGTGAGATGACGGCTGAATCGCGGGGAGGTATGGGTGGAAATGATTTTGCGTGTTTTAACTTCTGTACTTTCTTTCGCAATCGCTCTGGCAGCTTCGGCTGATCCGCCTCGCATGATCGCCGAGTCACTGGAACTCGAGAAACCTGCCCTCTTTCCTGACGGAACACTGGCGGCCTTTTCCCTCCAGACGCTTGGCGGTGTTCAGACCATGGTCGTCCGCTTTTCCTGCGACGACGGTCAGCGCTGGACGCCAGTGGAACCGGCTTTCACTCTCCCAAGGGAAGCGGGCACCTTTGGATACTGGGTCGTGGTAGTCGACCGGGCCGGGGAGGCTCACTTCTTTTTCTTGAATGATCCGAGCACTGGATCCAGCGGTTCAGAAACCGGGGTGGCGCGCCCGGGCAAGAAGGAGTCGCTCAACATCTGGCATGCTAGCTGGCGACGTGGACAGG